>OBLI01002504.1_pt1 | contig 15498 bp, 17 predicted proteins | sample 1519701 | NCBI WGS metagenome assembly OBLI01 (sample SAMEA3663005, study PRJEB22513) | pig gut metagenome | biome: pig gut; feature: pig-associated habitat; material: faeces | place: France | collected 2012 | reverse complement strand
TACAAGAAAATAATATTAGAAATAGAGTACTAGAAAATTCTATATTATTTATTTTTTCTTTCATATCTTAATCCTCCTAGAGTACTACCTTTTTCATATAATCTTACATTAGCTTTAACTTCTAATTTAATTTTAGGATATATATCTTCATACCAGTTAGTACAATTTTCTTTAAAATATTTATACATTACTGGTGTGATGTTTTTTTCTGTAAACGTCAAAAGATTTTCAATTATTGTTGAAAAAATCAGATTATCATAGTCTTTTTGAGAAAAAGAAAATGTTTCTACAGTTGTATTATCAAGATTTTTTTCATCAAATAATATAGGCGGAATTTTAATTCCCTGTGATTTTAAATACTTAATTAATTCTGTCATTATGAAAATATAGTTTCTTTCCACTTAACGTTATTATCTTGCCCTAATTTTTGTGGTAATTCATACAACCTTTTCGTTACTCGACTCCAACTATCATCCAACGGTTGTAATCCTGGCACTAAAACTCTTACAGATTTTATGTTAGTATCACTACGTGACAAATTAGCTACATATACGCTATATCCTAATTTTTTAAGATCCGAAACTAAGTACAAAATATCTTTATAAACTGTTCCAGTTGTTTTGGTTGGCATATCTGTATACGAAATAGATTTCCACGGGTTTAACAAATTTGCTACTTTTGATTTATCACCTTTTCCCCATGAAATATAAGCTTCATACTCTTTAGAAGTTAACCTAGGTATATATTTTTTCAATTTTAATTGAGATGAACGGAGCTGTATACATTCTGTTATAGCCCTTGAAATAGCTATTCTTGGTTCTAACGAAGCACCTGATCCATGTGTATATACTGGAAAATCTTTTTTGACATCCTCAGTTACGCAATGTACTACATATGAAGAAATATCAGTTTTTAAGTATTTCAAATGTACTAAAATTCCATTTGCTGATAATTTCTGAATTAAATGTTTTAATTTCAGGTCATCTATTGTTGAGTTATTTATATCATATGCGTTAAGCTGCCGTTTACAATATATACTATATGCATCACGTTCAATCACTTCATTTAGACCTTGTAATATTGCATCTTCTAATGTAACTCCAGATGATAAACCGGTTGTATCTTGGATCATAAATTTTTTATTCATATCTTCAGGTTCATAAACAAAGTACACTGAGTTGGATGGGACCAAAACCTTAGTTCTATCTGTTAAACAAGTTACCAAATTCCAATCAATAACTCTATTCACCGATATATTATTATCTCGTGAAAACTGTTCAGGTTTAATGTACTTGTATTTCAAAGCCACATCGTTATAACTTCCTGAAATTATTTTTTCATTTGAAAAGAATTGGGCATTATAACGTTCTACAGCTTCACCAATGGCACTGCATTCTGCTTGTGTTTTTGTTTGTCCTTTTCCACCATGGATCATAAATCCTAAATCAAATTTTAGTGGATCAATCCCTATTTTTGCTTCAAATACTGGCATATTTAACCTATCTAATTTATCCGTTTGATAAACTGAATTTATTGGATGCATTATCCCAATATTTTGTTTCATTTTTTTTATTGCAGTAGAATTTGAAATAGATCTTGTGCCATTTTCATTATTGATTGACCTAGCAATATTATGTAATTTCAAATTACTAGTATCATGTTTGACGTTATTAAAACAAATAGGACAATCTGAAAAGTTAATTAACTTATCCTTATATATCTTGTGACTGCTTTTTTCAATAATTACTATTCTATTTTTATTTTTTTCTTTAACAACATCTATTAATGCTTCTTCTAATTTAGATTGTTTATTAATTGGGAAAGGATTTATATTCCATAATTCTTTATGAGAATATATTTTTTCAGCATAATATACTAACCGTCTGATTGCACAAAATGCACACATGTTTTTTGGAACCAACATAACATAATTATGTAAATTGATTAATATACTTTGGCTAACAACACTATTTTTCTTCTTAAAATAATCATACAATTCGTTTAACGATTTACTCCATATTTCAATGTTTTTTATTGTATGTTTTCCATGATCTTTAACTACTTTTATTCCCAACGTATCCAAAATTTGTCTAGTTAACCAACTAGGTTTAAAACTATCGCTTTGCATACGTTCTAACTCTAATGCTATTTTTTCAGCGTATTGTGATTTAATAAACTTTACGTTACCTTCTACATAAACTTTAACTGTATTATTCGATGTAGAAATTATAAAAAATTCTTTATTTAACATAACCATTACAAACAAATATAGGGGGGCTTACACCCCCCATATACATCAACCTTTTTTACTTAAAATTTGGATAAGATCTTTTAGCTTGCTTTACTGCAGCAACTTCTTTTGATTTTTCGTCTTCTACAGTAAAAAGATCTTTCTTTTCTTCCTTGCGCATAGTATCACCTCCTCATATTTACTAAAGTATTACTTGATGATAATTGGTAATTCCCACCAGATCATTTATTTCATCTCCATTCTCAACGTTTCATCTTTAACTATGTTAGATAGTACTATCAACAGGACAATATAGCATCAGTATGTATCATATATATTACATTCAAACTTATTGTGGCCATGTAGAAATTAAATTTCCATAACCATATTTTTCTATATCATTTCGTATATCTTTTACTTTTAGCATATCGCCTCTGAATAAAGCTTGCATATACATAGCATTTATTCTATAGATCATCAAATTATATGATGAAGCGTTTTTAATTATGTACTCAATGACATCTTTAATGTGACTATAGTACCCTCTATTTTCTAAAACCTTTCTTTCGTAGCACGTTACTAAATAATTTTCGAACATTCTTAAATATCTTTCTAACATTAAGTTTGATAGTTTGTCTTTTTGTGCTGATTTTAATAATCTTCCGATCCAAAAATCCAACTCATCCTGTGACCACAAAGGCATAGTGTTAGCCAAGAGTCTCAATAAATCAGGTCGTACAGTCCAGTTTTTTCCTTCATCAAATTCTTTTTTAATTCTTTGCTTTATTTTAGGATCTAATTTATCTAGATTATTTTCTAAATACGCAATAGAAACAACTGCTCTGAGCTTTAAAACATTATTCGTACCAGACTTTAAAATCTCTTCGTAGTATTTTTTCATGTTTTCTATATCTTTAGAAGAAAAGGCTTCTCCAAATTTATCTTTCAATTCATTTTCTATGTTATTCTCTTTGGACTCATATGTATTTTTAATAAGATTAAAAAATTCCATGATATCAATATCATGAGCTAATAAAATACGAAATAAATTTTCCGCAGTTATACTATTCTTACAAGCCTCAACTTTTGCATAATATGGTCTAGTAAGAATATCTCCACACATTTGTTTTTGAGTTAATCCCAATTGTAATCTTTCAAATCTTAATGCATCACCAATTTTCAAAGCCAAACCTCCTAAGCTTTTAATATTTTTGCTAATTGTTTACATACAATTTTATTATCAGACCTAAATAAAAAGTACAAAAAGTTTTTTATTGATTTCTTTATCTGTTTCAACTCTTATCTATCAAGAAGTTTGAAAAAAGAAGTTATGGATTTATTATTTGACACACAAAAAAGCGAGCAAAAAGCCCGCCATATCAACTCTTATTCTACTTTAAAAATCATTTTGTGGCACATACTTCAATTTGTGTTCCAAATCATGTGCCAAAATTACTTTTACGCAAAAAAATTAACCTTAACTTACCTTCGTAAAACGTTGATAAATCAAGGTTAATCAATAAAAATGAATCTTTATAATGCTGACTAGAGGATTCGAACCTCCGACCTCATCATTACTAGTGACGTGCTCTGCCAACTGAGCTAAGTCAGCAACTCATTTGTTATCTCATCGACAACAGTATTTATTAAACCATATAGATGGGAGTTGCGCAACCCTTTTTTGAAAAAAATTCAAAAAAATCTTCAAAACTATCAAATAAGGCTATTTACGTTAGAATGGAACTAAAAGTGTTAGTCATTCAAGAGGTGATTTTATGGAGACATTCGCTCCCATTACAACTGAACTAGATTGGCTGCTCAGGATTCTCGTCGCCGCCTTTTGTGGTGCCCTAATCGGCTATGAACGAGCTATCCAAAGAAAAACTGCAGGTGTCAGAACGCACATTGTAGTTGCTATTGCTTCTGCCTTGTTCATGATCGTATCTAAATACGGCTTCACCGATCTGCTCAACATGCACGATCTTTCACTCGACCCTTCAAGAATTGCCGCCCAAATTGTCACCGGTATTTCCTTCATCGGTGCTGGTACAATTTTAGTAAGAAAAGAGCAAATTTCTGGTCTAACAACAGCCGCTGGTGTCTGGGCAACTGCCGCCATCGGAATGGCCGTTGGTGCAGGCATGTACTTCATCGGTATCTTATCAACCGCCTTGCTTTTCATCATTCAACTATTCTTTCATGATGACGAAATCATTGATAAACTTACACCACACATTCGTTTCGACATTTTGATAGATGCTATCAATAAACCAGATGTTTTGCCACAAATAAAGCAAGAGCTAGAAAATAATAAAGTTGAAAATATTTCAATCAAGATTCTCGATGTCAGCGATAAAAAGATCGTTCTTTATGTCGATGGCGTTATCAACAATAAAATTGACGAAAATCAAATCATCATGACTTTACGCAAATATCCTGATATTCGAAAAATCAGTTACACACGCGGTGGCTTATAACATTTATTTTTAGAGTAATAATTAGTAAAATGTCATTATTAACCATGAAAGGATGACTTTATGGCAGGAACTCTTGACTATTTACGTTGGCGAGGAGATTTATCATTTAAAGAGAAGCCATTCAATAGTGTAGATGCATCACTCTTCGCCTCATTTATCTATCTCCCTGTAGATAAATCAGCTAAAGGACATACCCTAAGCGAAGTAGCGGAAAAACTTCGCGTTCTCCCCTCTTTCCAAGTACAAATGCACGATGAAAACGGTACCCAGATCTGGCTCCTTCCTAAAAGTCCACGACTAGGAAATGTAGAAATTTTAAACTGGACTAACCGAATGGAGAAAGACCCATATCCATTACAATTTACAGCGGCTACTTTTCAACTAGATAAGAAAACTATTTTAATCGTTTACCGCGGCACCGACAGTTCAATTATCGGCTGGAATGAAGATATGAATATGAACTACATGCCTAAGGTTTATGGTCAAGATGTGGCGGCAAATTATCTTAAAGAAATTGCGGCAAAATATCCTGACGACAAGATCTACTTAGCTGGTCACTCAAAAGGCGGCAATTACGCAGAATATGCCTTAAGTGTAGCAGAACCAGCATTGCAAGATCGTGTTATTAAAGCTTTTAGTTTTGATGGCCCTGGCTTTTTCCATCAAGTTTGGCGTTCACCGGGCTTTGTTAGAGCTCTTCCAAAAATGAAAACTTATCTACCTGAGGCTTCAATTATCGGTACCATGCTAGATCACCCTGAACGAGTTATTATTGTCAAAAGCAACGCTCCTATGATTCAACAGCATGACCCCCGTAGATGGAGCGTGGGGCGTGATAGTTTCGTACTAGCCGAAGGGCTTACCTCTGGTTCAAGATCATTAAGACATTCTCTCATAGATTTCAACCATACTATTCCAGATAAACAACGTGGGGAATTATGGGATACACTTTTTCAAACATTTAACGAACTAAATATTACTGATGTCTTCCAAATTACTGCCAACAAATTATTAGGTACTGTTAGATTTAGCCATGTAATTATGGCTTTAACTCCTGAAACACGTAAATATGTTTTACATATGATTGGGGAAATTCTTAACGCAATTCGCGGCAATATCAGTTTGCCATTTAATGAAACTGATTTTGCTTTATATCCTAAGAGTAATGATTCTAACAAAGCTCCTATTTTCTTTGAATTTTACGATAAAACTGTTCCGAGCCTTTTGCCTGAAGAAATTAAACAGCGCTTTAAAGATGATAAAGAGCGTGAACGAAAAAATAAATAGTTTCACATGAAACAAAACGCATGCCTATAGGCATGCGTTTTATTATTTATTATGCATGTTTTCGATTAAACATTCCCGTAACAAACGAGATTGCTAATACCAAGATAACTGCCCCTAGTACCGACGGCACTATTGCCATCCCAGCCATTTGCGGTCCCCAGGAGCCAAAGATTGCTTGGCCTAGCGTTGAGCCAACAAGTCCTGCTATGATATTAGCAAGAAAGCCCATTGAACCACCCCTACCGGTTATGACACCGGCAAGCAGTCCTATTATAGCTCCGACGATTAAAACCCAAATCCAATATAACATAGGATCACCTATTTTCTTTCTTCGTAATTTTTACTAGATTTATCTACTACAAACTTTAGCAATCTTCGTCTATTTTTTGATTGTCTTCTATATCTTCTTTTACTTTTTTGGCCTTAGCTTTAACTTTGCCCTTTACTTGCTGGGCTTTGCCTTCTACTTCACGCGACTTGTCTCCGGTTAATTTACCTTCAACTTCTTTAGCCTTGCCAATTATTTTGTCTTTTAAGCCACTATCCATATTACTCATAAGCGGCTCCTTTCGTTAATAACGTGATACGTTCTATAGTTAATACTACGCTGATTTACCCCTAATTACGTCAAAAAAGACCCAGCTTACGTCTTTCTTAACGTGCTGAGTCTTTTTCATTGCTTTATTGATCAAATCGTGTGTTTTTATTTGAGTAAATTCTTTGCCAATTCAAAGTCGCCAAGAGTTGCGGAACCGTTGTTGGCAACGGCTGGACGAACGATTAACTTGTCCAAATCTGGAGTTGCGACATAGTTGTTGTTAAATTCATTGAAGAACTTTCTAACCTTAACAAGGTCATCTTCATTTAATACAGAACCACCAACAACCATTACATCTGGACGAGCAGTCATGTAAACATTGAAGAGCATTTGTGCTATGTAGTATGCAGAATAAGTGAAGACCTTGTTATCACGTGAAAGCTTTTCACCAGGGATACCGGTTCTGCCTTCAAGACTTGGACCAGCTGCCATACCTTCAACACAAGCGTCGTTGTGGAATGGACAGTGACCCTTGTAGTCATCACCAGGATAACGACGAACGAGCATGTGACCCATTTCTGGGTGGTTGTTCAAACCAAGAAGCTTACCTGCTTGAACAATACCTGCACCAACACCAGTACCAACAGTTGCGTAGAAGTAACTCTTTGAATCATCGCGGCCACGGGCAACGTACTCACCGTAACAAGATGCGTTAACGTCAGTCGTCATTGCAACTGGAATGCCAAGTTCTTTTTCAAAGAAGCCCTTAACGTTAGTGCCCGACCAGCCTGGCTTAGGAGTGTCCAAAATGTAACCATAAGTGCGTGACTTAGGGTTGATGTCGATTGGACCAAAAGTACCGATACCCAATGCATCAACTGAGTGCTTCTTAAAGAAATCAGCTGTCTTTTGTAAAGTTTCTTTATTAGTTGTAGTAGGAATTCTGTTGCGAGCAACTTCCTTGCCTGTTTCAACGTCTTGAACTGCTACGATAAATTTTGTACCACCGGCTTCGATACTGCCGACATATTTCTTTTCTGCCATTTTCTCATCCTTTTCTTGTATGTTTTTATCTCCGAATAGTTTTGTGCTGATAATATTATAAAGAAAAAAGCCTTTATATGTAAAGGCTTTCATATGTATGTAATTAATTTTATTTACTTACGCTTTATCTACAACTTCTTCAGAATTGATTTCTTCAATTGGCTTACCATTTTTATCAAAGTAGTCATCAAGATCACGACACCAAATCATTGCCATTGTTCCCTGTCCTACATGGACACCAACTACCGGCCCAATAATACTTTCATCGAACTTATATCTAGGGAACTTAGCACGATAATCTTCAATCCATTCTTCTTTCTTATCAGGATCAAGTGAATCAAAAATTGTGCATTGAATATTGTATGGCATGTTCTTAGTTAGATTGTCAAAATCATTTTGCACATGCTTATATGCACGTTTAGTTTGTCTTTCCTTAGCAATTGCAGAGATCTTACCTTCATCTTGCACATCCATTGAAAGAATTGGCTTAATTTTGAACAATGTTCCCACAAAACTGGCAGCGTTAGAAAGTCGACCTGTTCTCTTCAAGTGGCTCAAATTGTCCACCATAAAGCGCACATCCATCGTTTTTTGCAAATCAGATAAATCATGCATAATTAAATCAACGTCGGCTCCAGCCTCGACTAGGCGGCCCGCCAGCATAGCATAATCGGCCTCACCAGCACAGGTGATTTTGCTATCGAATGGATGAATCTTGATTCTAGTTTCGCTATTCGCAATACTTTCAACAGTTGAATAATAACCAGAAATACCACTAGACAAGGTAATTACAATCACATCAGTGTAGCCTTGCTCTACATATTCATCTATTCTTTTTTGCAAGTCACCTGGGGAAGGATGTGAAGTTGAAGGCAATTCACTTTCATCAGCCAATTTTTTATAAAATTCTTCATAGCCAATATCGATCATATCGCGGTAAGTCTTATCGCCCCACATAATTGGAATTGGCAAAACATCGATATGATACTTTTCTTGTTGCTCTTTAGTTAAGTAAGCTGAGCTATCGGTTAAAACAGCAATTTTCATAATCTTTCTCCTTTGATTGTTACTTATATTTTAACCGATTTCAGATAGCTTTTAGCAAAAAAATAACCTGCTTTTAAAAAAAGCAGGTCTTTTTAATAATCAACTTTAGTTATTATTACTACTGCCGCCAGTAGCTTTGTTAACAATCTTTTGGTATTGACGCAAGCCATCGAAGTCTGAATCTTTTGCATCTACATAGCCGTAGTGGTTGTAGATACTTTCGATGATTTTTCTACCCTTCTTAGACTTTGCAATATTCTTGAATGCCTTAGAAAGTTTAGCTCTAAACTTCTTAGGCATGTCTTTTCTAACTGCGATGGTGTCGTTAGGAATCCACTTAGTGAAGTAGATTGGCACAACGTCAGTCATTGCCTTCTTATCGTCTTGAGCTGCGATGTTACGTGCATCTGAGAAGACGAATGCAGCATCAACGTCACCGTTCAATACTGAAAGAACTTCTTGATCATCACCTTTGATGTTAACAAGCTTACATTCCTTAGTAACATTTAAGCCCTTCTTGTAAAGTTCTGCAACTGGGTAAACGTAACCGGATGAAGAACTTGGATCACCGATAGCAATCTTTTTACCTTTAAGGTCCTTCCATGACTTGATCTTAGAACCCTTCTTAACCACGATCATACCGCGGTATTTGTGCATCAAAGTGTGGTTCATCTTACCAGATGGTTCATCATAGCCGTAACGTTCAGCTTGTAAAAGTACGTCCGCGATTCCACGTTTATGAGCAAGAATGTAAGAATATGGTGGCATAAAACCAACGTCAACTTTCTTAGATGACATAGCTTCAACCAAACCACTGTAGTCTGTAGAAACTGTTACGTGAACTGGAATGTGCAATTGCTTTTGTAAAAGCGTTCCAAGTGGCTTGGCCTTAGCTTCCATCTTGTTAGCTTGAGTACTTGGTACGAATTCGACATTCAATTCTTTTGGTTCATTTGATGAAGATGAACTACTCTTTTGATTGTTCGAACATGCCGCAAGTGAAACAGTAGCTAAAACTGCTAAAGCTCCAACTAATACTTTTTTAAACTTCATAAACCTGAAATTCCTCCAAAAAATTAATTAATAGGTTTCATCACATAAATAGGTATAACAGAATAAATGCTAGATTTCAATATAAAATGCGAATTATATTATTTATATTTATGATTATTGTTCTGATATTTATTTTATATTTATTGTGATATCAACATTCATCACTTAATATTCGGATTTTTAATACTATTAATAAATAAAAAAGCACATGCTTTTAACACGTGCTTAATTGCCATCAGGATCATCATGAGCATAATCAAGGTTCGAGAAGCGGTTATATGGCTTCGAGAACATTAATTTAACAGTCCCACGACTACCTGAACGGTTCTTTTCAATAATTACTTCAACTTCACCGTTATCGTCTTCTGCTCCGACTTCACTACTGCTACCGCTATTTTCACCATCTTCGGGTTCATCACGATAGTAGTCGTCACGATAAAGGAACGAAACAATATCGGCATCCTGTTCAATTGACCCAGATTCACGAATATCGGACAATACAGGCCGTTTATCTTGACGCTGCTCAACTGACCTTGACAACTGTGAAAGGGCAATGACAGGCACGTGAAGCTCCTTAGCAAGCTTCTTAAGTTGTCTAGAAATTGCGGAAACTTCTTGTTGCCGTGATTCACTACGTGGACCTTCAATCAGCTGCAAGTAGTCGACAACAACTAAACCTAAATTGCCCTTTTCTTTAGCCAGTCGCCGTGACTTGGCACGAATTTCACTCATTTTGATACCTGGCGTATCGTCAATGAAAATGTCGGTGCCAGCTAGTGATCCAGCCGCCATAACCAAATTGTGCCATTCTTCCTGATCTAATTGGCCAGTTCTAAGATGCTGTGAATCAATCAGCCCTTCAGAAGCTAACATTCTTTGTACAAGCTGTTCACCACTCATTTCTAGTGAGAACATCGCCACAGATTTATCAGTGTGTAAACCGACATATTGGGCCACATTTAATGCAAAAGAAGTTTTACCAACACCAGGACGAGCGGCAATAATGATCAATTCGTCATCGTGAAAACCAGTAGTCATTTTATCCAGCTCATAGAAACCGGTTGGCAAACCCGTAACCATATTATTATCTTCAGGCAAGTTGTTAATATCATTAATCGTTGAGTTAACAACTTCCTTAATTGATCTAAAGCCACCGGTGTTGTTCTCAGACGAGACATTCATGATCTCGCTTTCCGCGTCATCAAGAATATCCGTTACATCGTCTGAACCATTGATGGCATTAGTAATAATATTTTGACTGGCTGAAATCAGTCTTCTGAGCAAGGCCTTTCTGTGCACAATTTGTGCATAAAAGTTAACGTGTGCCGCAGTTGGCGTGGACATTGCTAATTCTGAAACATAGCCAATGCCACCTATATCATCAAGCTGATTACGTTTATTCAGCTCATCCTGAAGAGTCAGTGGATCAATTGCATCCCCACGATCAGACAAGTCCAGCATTGCCTGGAAAATAATCTGATTTGCGCGTTCATAAAAATCTTCAGGCTGAACGACCGCACTAGCATCCGCAATCGCTTCTGGATCAATGAAAATCGCACCTAGAACGGCTTTTTCAGCGTCGGAGTCATGCGGAATTTGTTGAGAAACAATATTATCCATCAATCACAACCACTTTTTATAAAAATAATTAGTCTTGTTCAGTAACGTGAACGCGAATAGTTCCTTCAACGCCCTTGAATAACTTAACGTGAACGTTAGTGTAACCCAAAGTCTTGATTGGTTCTGGAAGGTTCAACTTACGCTTGTCAATCTTGATACCGTATTGCTTTTCAAGGCCTTCAACAATCTTCTTGCTTGAGATTGAACCGAACAAACGAGAATCGTTACCAGCCTTTGACTTGAAGTTAATAATAGTGCTGTCTTTTTCAAGTTCTGCCTTAATCTTTTCGGCTTCAGCCTTTTCTGCTTCATAAGCAGCCTTTTCGTTAGCTTCAACACGCTTCAAAGTGTTCATGTTACCCTTAGTAGCTGCCTTGGCAAGACCACGCTTGATTAAATAGTTTTGTGCATAGCCATCTGGAACTTCCTTAACTTGTCCACGCTTGCCTCGACCTCTAACGTCTTGTGTAAAAATAACTTTCATTCTCGGGTCCCCCTTTAATCATTTTCTTCTTCATATTCATCAATTGCTTTAAGCAATTTTTGTTTTGCCTCTTCAATAGTAACACCCTTGATCTGAGTTGCCGCATTTGAAAGGTGTCCACCACCGCCGAGTTTTTCCATAATAATTTGAACATTGATCTTGCCCATTGAACGAGCAGAAATACCAATCGTATCTGAGCTACGTCTAGTAATGGCAAAGCTTGCACCTACATTTTCCAAATCAAGCGCAGTATCGGCCGCTTGAGCGGTGATGATCGGATCAATAATCTTATCATCAGGACCACAAAGTACGGCCATATGTGGCTTAACCATCTTGAGCGTTGCGACCAAGTGAGTTCGTTCAAGGAAGCTATCAATGTCTTCTTTTAACAACATGCTTACTACGGCTGAATCGGCACCGATTGAACGCAAGTAACTTGCGGCATCGAAGGTTCTCGTACCAGTCCTAAGTGAGAATTCCTTTGAGTCAACAACGATACCAGCAAGCATGGCTGTTGCTTCAAGGTCAGTCAATACTCGCTTACCATTAGCTGGCTGTTGATATTCAATCATTTCGGTAACCAATTCACAGGCAGACGATGCATATGGTTCAACATATGTAAGCATTGGATTCTCTGGGAATTCCTCGCCACGTCTGTGGTGGTCAATTACGATAATTCTGTTTTTCAACCGGTCATATAACGGTTGTGAATAAGTAATTGAATACTTAGAATGGTCCACCATTACCAACATTGACTTGTCGGTAACCTCGGACAAAGCCTCTTCAGGACTGATAAAGATATCTTTATCCTGATTCTTTTGTTGCATCCGAGTAACCAAACGACCAACGTCATAATTGGTCTTATTGGTATCAAGGACGAAATTGGCTTTAACGCCGTGAAGACGAGCCAATTTTACTACACCAATACCACTACCGACAGAGTCCATGTCAGGACGTTGATGTCCTACTACGAAGACACGATCTGCATCTTTGAACAATTCACTAATTGCTTGAGAAACCATTCTCGCTCTAACACGAGTACGTTTCTCCATTGGGTTGGATTTACCACCGTAGAAACGGGCATCCTTACCTGGCTGACGCAAAACAACCTGATCCCCGCCTCGGCCCAGTGCTAAGTCTAGGTTGGATTGAGCCTGGTTAGCAATTTCGGATAATGAATCACTGCCAAAGGCAATCCCCATCGATAAGGTCAATGGAGTATTGTTACGGCTAGTTTCTTGGCGCACCTTATCCAAAACGGAGAACTTGTCCTTTTCCATTTCTGCCAAATCCTGCATATGAACCAGCAACAGGAAATGATCTTCATCAATCCGCTTTAAATAGGCCTTAAACTTCTTAGCATAATTGCTCAATGTGTTTTGCACATAGGAACTCATGCTGGTCAATTCCTGATCATGCATGGTTTCGCTCAATTCATCGTAGTTATCGATGAAGATTTGACCAATAGCTAGACGCTCAGCCTTATACTTATCTTCAATTTTTGCATAGCGCGTAATATCCAATAGATAAATTACGCCCAAGTTATCTTGAACCACCATCTCAAAGCGATGTCCATCCCAATCGACGATATGATTCTCTGAGGTTTTAGCTTCAATTGCTTCATTAAGCAGCTTATTTAAGTCCGGATCAACAGCCTCAATAGTATGTCCTACCAAATCCGTATCCTTCAAATACAATTGCAAGTATGGATTGACCCATTGAATTTGGTGATCAGAATCATACAGCAAAATACCCAAAGGCATCTTGATCATTGCTTCTTGCTCACTACGCTTTATGCGGTAAGACAAGTTGACTGCGAAGTTATTCGCATTGCCTGCCAAAATATAGGTTCCATAAATTGCAAAAGCAACGGTAAGGATAAAAATCAATACCATTGCCAACCCGAATAACGGATTCATAATCATTGCAATTACGCTTCCCAGTAAGGAAAGCGACAAAATGATTATCATGGAAGCTGTTAATCTTGAATCCTTAATAAACTCAGGCAATTCAAGCTTATGTAAAAAATCTTTCATGAAGATCCTTCCTATAAGAGTAAACTATATCAGTGTCAATTATACCTTATTAAGTACCTGTATTGAAAAGGTTGAAACTAAAAAATCAAATCCAAGTATTCACTCAGATTTGATATGAAAAAAGGCTAGGAGAATATCTCCTAACCTCTGGTTTTTATTCGATCTAAATTAGTCTTCAGCAACGAATGGCAATAAGCCCATGATACGAGCTCTCTTAATTGCATTAGCTACTTTACGTTGGTTCTTAGCACTAGTGCCAGTAACACGACGTGGTAAAATCTTACCTCTTTCTGAGATAAAACGTTTCAACAGATCGACATCTTTGTAGTCAACGTAATCGATGTGGTTAGCTGCGATGTAGTCAACCTTACGACGACGACGGCCACCTCTTCTTTGTTGAGCCATGTTCTAGAATCCTTTCTTAAATTTATTTTTAGAATGGAAGATCATCATCAGAAATATCAATCGTATCACCTGATCCAGCGAATGGATCTTGTGCATTATTTTGATTGTTATTATTCTGTGGATTATTGTTTTGTGATCCGCCATTATTTTGGAAATTGTTAGTACTTGGTGTACTATTATTTCCATTATTTGGTGTATAACCACCATTTTGACCGCGGGCTTCACGATCCTTGCGTGATTCGAGTAATGCGAAGTTATCAACAACAACTTCAGTTACATATACTCTTTGCCCGTCTTTATTATCATAACTTCTGGTTTGAATTCGGCCATCTACACCAACTAATGAACCTTTAGAGGTAAAGTTGCAGAAGTTTTCTGCTGACTTTCTCCAGATTACACAGCTAATGAAGTCTGCGCCTCTCTCACCTTGACTATTTGTAAATTGACGGTCAACAGCAAGAGTAAACGTAGCAACCGAGATTCCGCTCCCAGTAGTACGCAATTCAGGATCACGTGTTAAACGGCCAACAAGTACAACTCTATTAATCATACTTATGTCCTTCCTTTCCTAAATCACATCGATAATAAATTAAAATTATTTGTCTAACTTAACGGTCATTGAACGTAAGATAGCGTTGTCAATCTTTGACAAACGGCTAAATTCGTTAACTGCGTCAGCGTTGTCAGCAGTGAAAGTCATAATGTGGTAAGTACCTTCACGATACTTATCAATTTCATATGCGAAACGACGCTTGCCCCAGTCTTTGGATTCTACCATAGTACCACCGTTATCAGCGATAACCTTGTCGTAGTTTTCTACGAGAGCCTTCTTGTTGTCTTCGTCAACATCTGGCTTGATGATGTAAGTTACTTCGTACTTTGTAGTTGCCATGACTATTGCACCTCCTTTTGGACTATATGGTTCTTGCTAAAATCAAGAACAAGGAGTAATTGGAATATTACTCGCAATTTCTAATTCTAGCATATAAACAAAAAATTACCAAACAGTTTTTCACGTGATCCTGGCAGTTTTTTTACTGCTCACTATTTATTACGCAAAAAAGTTTGATAATTTTTTTAAAAGTTGAAATTTTTTGTTTTTTTAATTATTTATTCATCGTCATCGGTTTGATTTTGTTCAGCTTCAGTTGGAACAATGGTCAAACTTGCAACCTTGCTGTCATCGTTAACCTTAATCAAACGAACACCCATTGTGCTACGTCCAGTTTGAGAAACGTCCTTGGTCTTGAAACGAATCATAATTCCGTTCGTAGTAA
>OBLI01002503.1_pt1 | contig 15519 bp, 9 predicted proteins | sample 1519701 | NCBI WGS metagenome assembly OBLI01 (sample SAMEA3663005, study PRJEB22513) | pig gut metagenome | biome: pig gut; feature: pig-associated habitat; material: faeces | place: France | collected 2012 | reverse complement strand
CGGTTTCCATTTAAAATTCTACGTTCAATCAGTCCCTTCTCTTCCATTTTATTAAGAATAATGGTTAAAGAACCAGCCTCCAGAAAACATGCCCTGGCAATTTCTTTCTGATTGCTTCCATCATGGTCTTTTAAATAATCAAGGATTTTGGGCTGGCCGATAGTAAGTCCGGTATCCTTGAGTTGCTCTAACAAAGCCTTTTGTACCAGCATCTGATTTGCCATGATCAGATAATGCAATGTATCATCCATTTTCTGAAGATATGTCAACTATAATGTTCTATTTCCTTTTTGACTTTTCCTAAAATATGTGATAATGTGTGGTTAGTAACATCTAATTACTGATTTCATGTAAGGAGAATGTCCTATGACACCTGAAAAATATAAAGAACTTTCTATCAAAGAATTTACACAGGCAGCAAAAATCTATGACAGTGGCCACGCTGGAATCTATGAAATGTGCAAGGATGACTATCCGCCGATTCTGGAAGAACTGGAAAAGGAAACATTCCATGACGTACTCGACTGTGGCTGCGGAACCGGGCCAATGATTCAGCTGCTTCATGAAAAATATCCTGATAAGCACTATGTCGGTCTTGATCTTACGCCTGAAATGATTCATGTTGCACAGGCAAAAAAGTTATCCAATACAGAATTTCTTGTAGGAGACAGTGAAAATCTGCCATTTGAAGAGGGTTTCTTTGATGCGGTTATCTGTGCGAACAGCTTCCACCACTACCCTAATCCGCAGGCTTTCTTCAACAGTGCATACCGTGTTCTGCGTAAGGGTGGACGTCTGGTCTTGAGAGACTATACTTCCTCAAATTTCATGGTCTGGCTGATGAATCATCTGGAAATGCCTCTGGCAAACCTGTGCGGACATGGTGACGTGAAAATACATAAAACTGCAGAATTTGTTGCGATGGCAGAAAAAGCCGGTTTCACAGTGCTTACGATGGAGAAGCAGAAAGGTTTCCGCGCACACCTTGTTGCACGGAAATAATCAGTTTATTTATTTTATACAACCTCATATGCTACATATTCATGATTGAATTCATACCCCAGCTTTTCTGCCAGATGAACTGAATTTATATTTTGTGCATCCCAGCTGGGGTATAATCCTTCTTCCAGGCAGTTTAATATGAGTGCAGAACATGCTATTGTTGCTAAATGCTTTCTTCTTTCAGACTCAATCGTATCAACTTCAATCTCTATGCCTTCAGGTATTATTGCACTACTGTAAAGTTCACAATCTCTGCGTCTGCATATTCATCCCAAAGTGCCTGATACTGATGATCTTCATCTGCACCATCAATCTCTTTACCATCCTCATATACCTGATTGCTGCTTCTGATAAATCCTGTATAATGTGCTGTTCCATTCTCGTCAAAGTCTTCGCTTATATAGGATTTTACCATCAGTGCATGAGTCTCCTGTGAAATACAGTCTGCTTCTATCAGATGTCCGCCTGCCGTGTAAAGTAATCCGTCCTTTACGGCAATAGGATAAGCAGTACCCTCAGATGCGATCATGGAGCCACAGCTTACACCATTTTCATCCTCCAGATATACATATGCTGAAATAGAAACTGCATCATTTTTGCCATCCTGATTATCATATGTACCCTCTGTAACCAGTAATATGGGTTCCTCACTTCCCAATACATCCACATAGGTATATGCCTGACCTGCTTCGAGATAACCGATCACTTCCTCATAAGAGTCAAATTCATTTTTCTGTGCTTTCTCCTCGATAAAACCATTTGGCATAAATGCTTCACCTGTTATTTCTTCCGAAGTCTGTGTTTGCAGGGCTTCAGTACTTGCCTCTTCCGTAATCTGTGTCTGTGACTCTGCTGTATTGACTTCTTCCTTACCGCAGGCGGTTGCAAGTACAGCCATACTCATAAATAATAATGCTTTCATTCTCTTTGATTTCATAATTTCTCTCCCTTACTATAGTGATATCGTTAAATCAGCCAGCTTTTCTTTTACATCAGGATTATGTGTTGCAATCAGCAACGTTTTACCGGCTTTTTTCAAATCCTCGATAAATGTTGTCAGTATCTGTTGACTTTTCTGGTCAAGTCCTGCAAAAGGCTCATCCAAGACGATGACTTCCGGGTTAAGGGACATGACAGCTGCAAGTGCAGTCTTCTTCTTCTGCCCTCCACTCAAATGATAAGGCGCTTTATCTGCTAATGCCTCTAAATCAAATATTCTTATGCAGTCTTGCGTTCTGCGTTTTACTTCCTCTTCTGCCATGCCCATCTGTCTGGGTCCAAAGGCAATCTCATCATATACTTTTGCATTAAAAAGCATGACATCGGGATTCTGAAATAAATATCCGATTCGCTTATGAAAAAGTTTAGCATTTCTGCTATCTTTTAAATATTTCTCCGTGATCTCAGTTCCATCAAACAGGAATTTCCCCTTCTGAGGAAAAGACAATCCATTGATGATTCTGAAAAGTGTCGTTTTGCCAGAACCATTATCGCCCTCAATAACGATACATGTTCCCTTCTCTATTGCCAAATTGAAATGAGTCAGAATCGGTGGCTCAGCTTCATCATATCCAAATGTCACATCCGACAATTCTATTATTTTCATGCTAATAACTATGTCCTTCCGTAATCTGCAGGCTTGGGACTGCCGGCACAAAGCCACGTGTGAAAATTAATTTTTCACACTATAATCATCCGTAAATCCTCTGCACTGCATCGCCTCATACATTTGCCGGTTCATCTCAGTACCTCTTACAAATGTAACACCCATGACGCCTCCGATGGAGCTGTACTTTTTATTATTTTTTCCAACAGATCGAAGCTGCAGGGATGTCAACAGATCTGTAATCAGATTCCCCAGAAGTACAATATACTTTAATGTAATATCCAAAGTAAAGATGAAAATCCCGGGGATATGCAGCTTCCTGAGTGCTCCCGTAATATGATTCCACTGCGTCGTATGATTAAAAATACTTAGTGTAGATATGCTTAAAAATACCTTTATCACGATCAATAATTCATTTCGTATACCACTCGGCTGTATGAACATTGCAGGAATCAAAATAATAAGCGCCAGTACAGATGCGCCACATCCTGCTTTCATAATGTTCAAAATATCCCTCGCAGGCCATGTACACAAATATAATAACAGTATAGCTGCATATGCCATGATACACAACTTATTTTGTGTGATGGACAGAAACAGAATTCCACCTGCTGTTACAAGCAACTTGAAAAGGGCCGGCAGAGGCCGTCCCTTCTCATGTCCCTTCTGGACTTTTATACGTGACATAGCTTTTCCAATTGTCTGAATTGTCTTCACTGCAAATTTACTGCAGTCTTTTGGCGGATCATATTGATCCACACTTTCCATCCAACTAGGAAGCATAATGATTTCGTCCTTTCATAGGAATTGAGATCAGTTTAAATATAATGATAAGAAGTGCCACACCAATTAAAGCCGATAAGATATAGGCAGCGGCCTCATTCATTCCACTGACAGCATAATCAGGCATAAGCACGGATAATGACCAGCCTTCTGCCAGCCCTTTGGGTGTATATCCAAGCGCCGAACCATTGGTTACGATATCAGAGATTTCATCAGCACCCCATTCGCCCCATGCTGTACCCGTAGCCAACAGTCCAAGCGGTGTTGCCGCAATAAGCAGGGCAATCAGGGCAAACACCGGCATATGCTTCTTTGTTGTATTCGCATTCTCTCCCCCTGTCAGAATACTTTGATAAGTAAGATCCGGTGAGGTCTTCTTCACAAAGGCAAATACTGCCACGGTGAATATGGCTTCAATGATTCCAGCCACAGCAAGATGAGGAATCATCATGGCAGGGACTGAGACAGTAAGATCATATGGACAGTAAAGGGCATTACCAGCTGCATCCTTAAATAACCATGGCTGAATACCGAATTCTACAGAGGCACAAAATGCAGCCGTATTAATTCCAATATAAGAGCCTATTGCCGCAGCAATATAATGTACTCTGTCTTTTGCCAAATCTCCACCTGCCATTCTTACAATCAGGCGATAAACTGCGTAGCCGACATAGGGCAAAACAAATGCCATATTAAAGCAATTCGCACCAAATGCCAGGATTCCACCATCCCCAAAGATGATTGCCTGCAATAACAGTGCTATAGATACTGCAATACATGCCGCATTTGGGCCAAATAACAGCGCAATTAACGTCCCTCCCACTGCATGCCCTGTTGTACCTCCTACAAGTGGTACATTGAACATCATGCCCAAAAAGGAGAAAGCTGCTCCCACTCCAAGAAGTGGAATCTTATCCTTTGGAAGTTCTTCATTTACTTTCTTTACAGCGTGTGCCCAGACCGGAACCATTGCCGCTCCCATCACACCGCAAGTTGCCGGTGATAAATAATTCTCTGGAATGTGCATTTTAAATTTCCTCCATAATATAGTTTTTCTTCGTGTATCGTATTACTTAGCACAGGTCGTTTCTTCCTGTTTGCCGGTATAATCGAATTTACCGTCATTTTTCTCTTCCATGGCTTTGATGATATGGTAAGCAAATTCATTATAAGGTGTAGGGATACCATGCTCTTTACCCATACGCATCAGTGCGCCTGAGAACATATCAATCTCTGTGTGACGGCCTGCATCCAGATCCTGTAAAGTAGAGTATCTGGCTGTTGGTGGAACTGCGCTGCCATGTCCAGAAGAAGCATCTGCCTTACTGATGTCGATTCCTTTCGCCGCTGCGACAGCTTCCAGCTCTCTTCTGAGTCCGTTGCTGATTTCTTTCATATGAACGCTGTCCTGATAACATCCAACACCCGCTCCGAGGATTGCCTGGGGAAGATTGTTACATACATTCAGGCGGAACTTGCTCCACATCTCTTCTCTGATATGTTCTGTTGCACGATAATGTAAGCCAGTACCTTCAAAAAGGGCTTCAATTGCCTGCACACGCTCACTCTGATATGGTACGGTAAGCTCTCCGAAAATAATTCCTATCGTAGTATCCGGGTTAAAACAGAAACCATCGCCTTCCTTATGAGAAGCTACTTTTATCAGGGAATAAATGATATGAGAACTGTCTATTACAGTAGAAATGATCTCTTCACTGTCTACACCATTCATAAGGCTCATTACAACTGTATTCTCTCCGGTAATCGTGCGGATACTGTCTAATGCACCCGGCAATGCACCATATTTCAAAGCTATAATCAGCAGATCTGCTCCCTGTGCTTCCTGTGGTGTCCACACTTCCGGGTGATATGTCACACCATTGATAATACATCCGTTCTTTAATCGGTTAGCTCTTTCACCCTCTGCAACAACACCCAGACTGATATCATCACGTTTAGAAAGCCCCCAAATGACATAGGAACCAACTGCTCCTGCCCCTAGTACTGCAATCTTCTTCATCTTCATAACATTTCTCCTCTCGTACTTTTATTTATATGATACCTAACTGTTTCCAAAACATCAATGCTTTATTATGCAAATATTCTTTGCTATATGAAGCACAATATAACACAAAACAGCGATACCGTATAGCTTCTCTGCTATACAATATCGCCGTTTTCTTCTAAATAGTACTATTCTTCTTTACGTTTCTTCAAGGTCAAAAATCCTGTCGCTGTCAATGCTGCTATGCAGGCAAGTACAATAATCCAGATAAAAAGTGTATGATCTTCTGTCGTTGTTGCCTGTACGGTATTGTCACTGGTTGTATCTGCAACAAGAGTCTCATCTACTTCTTCGACCGCTTCCATTGAAACCGTATCAAGGATGATAATATAGTCAGAAGCATGCGTGAAAGTAAGCTCTGCCTGACCAGTCTCATCTATCTCATCTGCACAGATAAATTCCAACGCATCTGTACTTACATTATAATAGAAGAGATTCGCTACAAGTCCCTTATTTGCTTCTCCTACATTGAGTCGCATGACTGCTTCAAAGCCAAAGGCTCCATCATAGGCAAGTGTGAGATTCATGGAGAAACGCTCACCAGTCAGGGCATTGATCAGGTCTACAGGAATCGTATCTGATGCCTCCTCACCAAGTGCCACATGGAAATCAATATCACTGATGTTCTCTTTCTGAACACTCATGCCATTTACCTGCCAGATGATTCCATTATCAAGCTCGAATTGCATCGTAATATCTTTTCCTTTAATCATATCAAAGATATCACCGGGTACAACACTTGTACCATTCATATTTACTACGATTGTACCGCCTTCAGCGCATACCGCTGATTCTGCCCTGATCACATCCCAGCCTTCCTTATCATCCTCACCCTGGATAAAAGGTCTTGCCTCTTCGCCTTCCTCTACCGTATCATTCTGTGCTGTCGGGACTTTGCGCTGAGGTTTCTTCACATTATCAGCCGGTTGTGTGGGCTGTACAGGATCAGGTATCGGAGCCGGTGTCAGTATTGGAGTCAGAGAAGGATCAGGTGTTGTCTTTGCAGGTTGCATCACATCCTTGTGTACATTATTCATGAAACCAGAACTTTCTGAGTCATTTCCAGAATCATTACTGTTGTTGGAACTACCAGCATCTGAGTCATTTTTAGCAGCAATCTTAGCTATCGGCTTAGTCGCTGTATAACCACAGGCGCTACACTCATATGTCATAACTCCTTCCTCTGTAGTAGTCGGTTGTTTTGTGACTCTGCTGGTCAGTGCCGCATGATTCATAGAATCTTTTGCTGTTTCTGTACTTTCCATCAGCTTTTCATCACATATGAGACACCAGAGTTCTCCAGTGCTGCCAACAGCGATACAGGTTGCTTTTATCTCACCACGACGTTCCGTCTTAGCATGCTCACAGCTTGAACGGGTAATTGCCACATCAACTGTCAGATTTTCATAATTCACAGAATCTGATGCCGTATAAGTTGCTGTAACAGTTATTGTATTTCCCACTGTCAGAGTCGTATCCTGTCCCTCTGCCGGAGTCCATATCCAACCAGTAGGAAGCTTCACATCACTAACCTGTTCGCAGGAAAAGTCAACCTTTATCTTACTGCTTGGAATCTGCGGAGGATTCTGTGCTTTATTGACTGCTATGGTAAATGTTCCACTCACAGTCTCATAAGATGCTGTATCAGCCGGTGTAAAGACATATTCACAGGTCTTGCCATTATCATTCTGATGAGAAAGCTTCGTATCCGCTGTCACCCATGTGAAAGTACCGCTTATTGTCTCATTTCCGTATGCATCATCAGATCCACGATTGCCTCTGCCATCACCATAGATTGCACTTCCTTTCAACTTCTGGCTATACAGAGTATCGCCATGCGTATAATCGCTTATCTGCGGTTCAATCTGTATATAAGGTCTTGCCTTTTTCACAGTCAATGTCACCGTCTCCAACGCTGAATTTTCATAATGCTGCGTATCAAGAGGCTCAAAATAAACCCTGCGCTCACTCTGTCCTACCGTCGGAGTCCAGTTCTCATCTTCCCATTTCCAGATACCTCCAAGCTGCTGATCGTCTACACCTATTACAATACCGGGATTTTTTGAAAGTCCATTTAAAATCTCCACGCTATATGCAGATATACGATAAATCTGCTCTGGCGGATCCGGTGGCAAAACAATGTGAGGAACTGCTTTATTGACCGTAACAGTTGTATATCCAATATATGCGTATTCCACATTATCCGGGATAAATGTCCACTCAGCCAGGCGCTGCCCGACTTCCAGCTTATAATCCGGAGCGTTCCATGCAAGTGTTCCCACTATTCCTTCTCCGGTATCTGCATCCACAAATTTTGCTTCATTAAACTGCAGTACGGACAAAGGTTCCCCATAAGTCATCTCATTTTTCTGCAAAGTAATCTCACCCTGTGGTTTTAACGGCTTCTGTTCCACCAGTTCAAGGTTGAAGACCAGCGAATTACTATTATTTATTGTATAGTTTTCTGTTGTTACAGGGACTGTAATTGATGCTGTATTACCTATGTTACCCGCTGCAAGCTTATAAGCCAGCTTACCTTCCTTATACTGTGGTGCTTCAATAAACGAGCTGCTGTCTGTTGTTGATATCACGTCAAAATTCACAGTACCACAATCCGCCGGAAGCAGGGCTAAAAGGTCAATACTGTCTTCATTCTCTCTTGAATACAGATATTTCTTATTGATGGAATCTACCGTATATGCCCTCTTATTTACTGTCACCTGCACGGTCAGAGACGTTGCTGCCGTATAGTTCGTAGATTCAGGAAGAGAAATTGTAATCTTCGCACTTCCAGCACTCTTGACAGTCACCTTACCATCATCTGATACCGAAAGAATCCAGTCATCATCCACTCCCACACCATATATATCTTTAGAATCGCTTACTTTGTATATAAGCTTTCCTTCCCTGTTGTTAGGTGATACATTTAAGGAAAAGGCAGAGTCCTTGAAGACTACTGTCTTGCTTGCAGTAAAGCCTTCATCCTTTATAATCTCTCCGGCAGCCTTTGTAATTGTAATAGCTCCTTCCTCCTTGGGGTTGGATAAATTGGATAAATTCTCATAATACTTCGCCATCACTTCATAATTACTGCTGTTGGAGCTTATTGTAAATGAGTATTTGCCACAATCCGATTCCCTGGTTGCCAGAGTACGCAGAGACAATGTATTTTGAATGGTTTCTTTCGTATCTGAACCTGCCAGTCCCTTACCTTCACCTTCTGCAATATCAAAAGAAGCATCCGTTATCTGAGGTATATCTTCCCCATAACCCATCGTCATATCTGCAACGTTGATTGTAATTGGACGTTTCTGGATAACCGGTCTTACCCTGAATATATGATTTTCAAATTGATTTGGATATAGATTGGCATCCGGGATGAAAGTCACCTGACACGTTGCCGTCGTATTCATCTGTAACGGCGTCGTATTTGTCTCTGTAATCTTCCATTCACCCTGAACCTCAACATCACCATACATCGCTACACCGGGAGTAATCGTCAAATCCTGTGGTTTATCTCCATAAAAACCGGTCAGCACAGATACTTTTGCTACCCATGGCAATGCCTTAGTCGTGGTAAAGCTCATAAAAGGAGAGGAACTGATATTGCCTGCTCTGTCAATGCTTACCATCCAGACTGTACATGCTTCGCTGGGCTGTAAATCTGAAATAGTGAGTTCATAATGACCTTTTGGAACCTGACAGGTATGTAAAGCTATTTCTTTTTTAGAACCAAAAGAAGTCTGTACCTTTTCCCCATCATTTGTAAAATTCGGTGCCCATTTTCCGTCATCTTCCTTTTTCGCAAGCGGAAGATATCTATTATTTTCATAAGAGCTGCTAACCGCTAATTTTTTATAATAGTCCTTCATATCTGTTACAAATTGCTCATATTCAGACACAGTTTTAAATTCATTCGCATGCACATAGAAGTACAATAATGTCAGGTCTTCTGGTGCTTCAAAAGAAAACGTACCTTCTGTATCATTTACATATTCCTCATCTGGTACATTTATCGCATATGAAGGAATCGTAGTATCTCTTACAATACCTTCTGTGCAGATATATTCGCTCTTATTACCGGCTTTATCCACAGCATACGCATAAATGACATAGTTAGCATCTTTGCTTAAATTACCTACCATAACAGCAGAAGTTCCATTCGCCTGTACTTCTACAAAACCGACAGTCGCATCTGTTCCGCCAGCCGCTAACTGATCTAATTCTTCTGCTGTTTTCACCTTGTAATTATCTATGGCATTTTCATCAGAAACCTCTTCGATATAGTAATAATACTTATCCACTCCGCTGGTATCAATGCCGTATTTCGCATCATTTGCACGGATTTTGATCTCCAATGTAGCATCATTATAAAAATGCCTGAAACTGATTGTATGTAACAGCTTCTTCCACCAGTTCTCCTTGATCTGAATGCCATATTTATCTGCATTTCCGTTAGCATCTTCCCATACAGGGGCTGTCTTATCAATCTGAACAGTCACATCCACAGGTGTACCGATATAGCCGTTATCCTCGTCTTTTATATAAAATGTCTGTGTGTTCTTACCCTCTGATGTAAAAGCATATCCAGAAGCTGAACCCTTGACAGCATCATCCAGTGAGGCATAGACAGCCCGATTGCTGCTTAAACTTACGCCTGATTCTGTACTGCCTGCGTATACAATCCTGCCTGTGTCAGAATTATTATCTGAATCACTAAAATTTACAGACACATCCCCATTGTACCAATAATCTTTGGATGCAGTGGTCTGTGCAGGTGAGAAAGCATACTTAATTGCAAATCTATTGTCAGCCTGAATCTCTCCGCTATAATTACCTTTACCTGTAAAGATCAAAGTTGCATCATCTGTAATATCCGTATTATTAAGACCGGATACGGTAAAGTCTGTATCTTTTACCAGCGTATATCCATTTTTCGTATAGCTATCCGTAATCTGATACCCGGATGCAGGAAGGACCGGCTTACCGGTATAATATGCTACCAGACCCTCAGATACATTTACAGTAATGCCATATAACGATAGCATGGAAAGATCTATTGGTGTAATCTTTGCAATATACTTTTCAGAGGTAAGTGTGCCAAAAAGACCATTTTCACCTGTTATTCTGAGATAAAAAGGATATTCTCCGGCATCGGTGATCTTATATCCTTCTTCATAGGTGCTACCGAATTCTTTTTCTGTGATCCAGGTTTTTTTATCATCCGTACTGTACTCAACTTTGTAGTTTGATTTATAAGTACCATCCCCATACCATTTGTAAGAGCCTGTCACAAGGCATACTGGAATATATTTACCATCATTCAGCCCTGTAAACTGATATCGATCGTAGGGGTCAGCTTCAAATTGCAAAGGAATCACTTCCCATGCCGACTGTTCAAGTCCATTATAACTGCCTGTGTGGACATTGATATCTCCCAGTCTTGCCGTACCTTTCCCAATCGTAAAGTAAACGGTAAACTCTCCGGTATAGTTACCACGCCCTTTAATCGTGACCTGAGGTGCTTTTGCTTCATCAAAGCCAGCTTCACCCTGTATCAGGGTGTATATTTCTGCATTGTTTTTATAATGCTCAACAAAATCAGCTTCGTCACTGTTCAGAGGATTATCACCACCTACACCTATAGGGCTGTTCAAAAACGGCTTTCCTGTCTCACTATAATAACTCGGTGAAGTAAGTACCGCTGAACCATCAGCAGTATCCAGTGTTATGTATGACAGTATCTGTGGATAGCTGTCATAGGTACGTCCTGTCAGACCTTCAACATGCAGATGTCCATTCGCATAGGCTTTTGCAAGATCAGTTTTACCGCAATTTGCACACAGACCGTACGCATCAGGATTATGAGTAAGAAGTTTATATCCAGTATAAGTAAATTCATTATTTTCAATTTTCTGAACTGAATTATTTGAATCTTGATATGCACAAATAACATTATTTACCGTAATTTTTGCATCTCTTAGAATATATTTGTCTCCTTCAAATTCAGTAGCAGAATCTGTATTCTTATCCATCGGGATAGCTTCTTCAAAAGATACGCCCTCTGGCAAATCAGGCTTTAACCATAATTTATAATTTCTTTTTCCATAAAGGGATACTGATCTATTTCCTTTATGAAAAACATCTACTTCCCCTTTCTCTGTAATTGTTACACAATAATTCTTGCCTATTTCAGCTCCAATAACAATCTTATTATCAGATTCATTCACTGCTATATCTTTTCCCGACTTACCATTAATACTTCCATTTCCATTTAAGTACAATGTTGTATTGTTTTGTAAACTTACTGCTCCATCTTCCGTATTGCGTGCCGCTATATCAATGTTTGCATTCATGCTAAGTTTTGCGTTCGATACTTTAATAACCGATCCGGTATTATTCGTAACTTTTATGTCCTGAATGGTAAGGTTCTCCGCATTTGATATATCCAGCAAAGCACCCGAAGAATCTCCTGTAATTGTTTTTGGTTCCTCTCCTGCAGAATGCAAGGTCACTTCAGCACCCTTAAAATCAATAGATGCACTCGCTGATGTAGTTGTATCCTTAATCAAAAGTATATCCACTTTCGCTTTATCCAAATTGCTGTCTTTAGACGCATTCTGCAAAGCTTCCATCGCAGAATCCCAGGAGCTGTAGTGGGTAGCTGTTCCATTGATGGTGACTTCAACCAAATCATCCTCCAGTGTAACAACTTCATACTCTCCCACCAGCACATAGATCATCGGCAGTTCTACATCTTCACCCAGCACCAGTTTATTGCCTTTTCCATCGGTATCGGGCAGAACCGGGGTATAGACATAGCAGAAGCCGTTGTATTTCTTGCTGCTGTTGAACTCTTCTGCATCACTTTCGCCTGCATCAATCTCCCACTTGATATCTGTAAGCTTAATTTTCTCCGTCTTTGCTGCAGTCTCATCTTCCGTGTCAGGATTGGACTCGGCTGCATGAACAATCATCTTGTGAGGAAGCAGATTAGCCGCCAATGCAGACAACTGTATACCAAGAAGAGAACCACTGTTTCGTGCTTCCTCATTCTCTCCTGCATTATCCTCCAACTGCTGAACTTCTGGCGTTTCTTCTGCCTTTTCTTCCTGTTGACTTTGTTGGTCAGCATCTTCATCGGCTTTCTGTACTTCTTCAGAATCTGTCTGTGTGAAAGTCTCTTCGCTGCTGGATTCTGGTGTAGCTTCTTCACTTGAAGTTTCTTCCGAAGTCTGGGTAGATGCTTCCGTTTCCGTTGACGAACCTTCGTCAGTCTCCTCTGACATTTCTGTTGTCTGCTCCGTAGAAGTCTCGGTACTCTCCGTCTCAGTCTCTGTACTTTCCATTGCCTCGGTAGTCTCTTCTGTGGATTCTGTCTCGGCTTCTTTATCATCTTTTTCTACAGTCTGTGTCTTTTCCACCGTTACAGTCAACGTATCGGGAAAATTGATATCATCCTCTGATGCTCCAATCTCCAGCTTCTGCTCCCGTATGTCTTTTGACAAAGGGTCGAAAGCAACGATAGTCAGCTCTTCTTCTGTTGTCTGTGCGTCAACTGATAATGTTGACAAATCCACCATGTTACCGAACATGGCAATTGACAGACTGACAGCAAGTGTTCGTCTGAACAACTGTCTCCAGTTAGTGAAAGTATTCTTATTCTTCATATGGTAATCCCCCTTATGATTCCTGCTCTAATATAACAATTAACGTGCCCTTTTCTGGCACGTTTCATGAATCGACTCTACACAGGCAGTCAGTCAAGATGTTCGCTATTAAAATCTGAAAACAGGTAGAGATACATCGCCATCTTATCCATGAAATCCATCTGCATAGTACTGTCTTCTTCCGCAGTGATCTCTACATAGCAATGCTGGCTTTCAAAGAAGCCGTTAAAATCAACAGTACCTGTAGCAATAAGGTTTCCTTCGCTGTCATAGGTCTGGGTTGCTTCTTCATTGGAATAATAATCTTTGGGATTACCATCTGCATCCATATAGCAGATGTAATAACCACCACTTCCGCCTTTCACTGCCTGCTCCTGCGCATAGCCGATACAGGTGTCATCTGCATCATAGAAACCATAGGTCGTTGCTGAAACAAGCGTATCCGTATTTTCATTGATTGGCTCATCTGTTACAAATTTCGCATAGAACCAGGTATTTCCATCAATGGAGACTGTCCATTTCGTATCAAAAAAACCTGTCTCTTCCATATACCCGGCTACCTGTCCATCAGCCAGAATATCCGTCCCCTGGTTGACTGCCTTTACATCACCATCAAAATGCACAGTCCCGGCTGTATTCAGTGCGTCCTTGGCTGCCTCTTCGTTGGAAAAGGCTATCCCGGAAGCACCTCCACAACCACACAGGACTGTTGTCGCAAGCGTTGCAAGTATAACTGCTATTCGTCTCTCTCTCTTCATATGTCTCTTCTCTTTCTCTTCTCTTTATCGGTTGGTCAGTCCGCCGTCCTCATCACGGGCAAGCTCTCTCGTTACCATGACTGCCATTGCGGTGATAAGCGGCAGATACTTCCTGTCATGAACGATCAGGAAAGCATTGTCCCACACGATATTTTCAATGGTGATGTCCATATCATCCATGATCGCACCGATCAGCGTACCATTCAGTGTTACCTTGAAGTTATGTCCAATCGTTCCTGCGTATTCGGTCAGTTCCAGCCTGCCTTCACTAATATCCATTGTGAAAGTATCACGTACGAAGGTGAACTGCTTCTCCAATACGCCGTAAGGCTCTCCCCGATAGAAAAAGCGGTAAGTAGCCAGCGCGTGTCCGATTTCCTTCGTCATTTTAAATATCTCATTGCCCTCCGTATCATGGATATACAGGTTAATGAGAGGCATCGTGCCATCTACTATGTAGACTGTATTCTGATCCTTATCCTGTACCTCAAAGTGCTCTCCGGTAAGCTTGAAATCCTCGGTAAAGGTATAGACCTCTGAGGGAGAAGCATCCATAAAAGGAATTACCTGCCCTGTCTTCACGTAATTCTCGATGCTTGCCTTCAACCAGTCCTGGAAGAAAAAGACATCCGTATGGTAGCAGAGATGTCCTGCTGTATCGGCTCCCAGATCTTTCACAGGCGGATAGACCGGTTCAGTCAATTTTTCCTTTATTGCGTTATCCAGAAAAGAATATCCGATATAACCAATGTTCCCTGCACTGTTGAGATAGAAGTATATGAACTGTCCCCTGTCATCCGGACCGAATATCATTGATTTATAAGGAGAAGTGTAGAAATATCCCAGCCAGGCAGAACCAAGCGGAGTCTGTATCTCCTTATAAGCTTTGTAGAATTCTCCTATTTTCCGTTCTCTATCCATTCCTATCATTTTGACTGCATCAGTTATACTGTTATAATCCTGCGGTGAACCCATCATAAAGATTGCAATACCGATAATCAGCACGACTGTTCCGAAGGATATCCAGAAGGTACTCCAGTTCCCCATGGGCCACATCCGTACACCCAGTACAGCTATCAATGCACCTGCAATACGATACTTCCACACGCGCCATTTTAATGCTTTGGACAGCCCTTTGTACGCATCGTTGCTTTCTTTTACCTTGTTCGCCGCCATAGCTGCCTGTTCTCCTGCCCTTTTTAGAGGGGATTTGATTCTCCAGAGCCAGGCAAGCCAGCCAAAGAATGCTGCGAATAAAGCCAGCACGAAGAGTACAACAGCGGTATCTTCCAGGGAATTTCCCTCTATCAGGTCTACCGCAGTTCCCAAGATGCCTATCAAAATACATGTAATTGACAGACCAATCCACACTTTCTTCATATTTTTCAATCCTTTCGCTCTATGTCAATGACAATCTCTGACTTTATTATATCTGTCTCGACATCGTTTGTACAGCAAACTAAGGTTGAGAAAAACTAAACTTTTAACCAAACTTTTAACCCTGTATATAACAAAAAATCCCTTATTTCTAAGGGATTTTCTGTATCTTCATCTTATTATCTATCTTGATTGTTTCGTATCAGGTAAATAACTCGCCTGCCTGAAAAAGCATCGCCACCTGATAGAGGTGGCGAG
>OBLI01002501.1_pt1 | contig 15520 bp, 10 predicted proteins | sample 1519701 | NCBI WGS metagenome assembly OBLI01 (sample SAMEA3663005, study PRJEB22513) | pig gut metagenome | biome: pig gut; feature: pig-associated habitat; material: faeces | place: France | collected 2012 | reverse complement strand
CATGGTACAGCCCGTGGTACAGTTCATGGTATTGGGACGACCCTTGGTATTGGGGACGCCCTTATTACGGCTGGGCCTGGTATCACGACCCATGGTATCACAATCCTTGGTACCATAATTCATGGTACTACTGCTGCGGCGGATGGATAGACCCTGGATTCGGCCCGTCATATTATGGTTCCAGAGACACATACTGGGGAGCACGTTCTTACACTGAGCCTCGCACAAGACATTCAGACGGAATGGGCGTAACCAGCAGCAGCGTAAGGAGAAACACAGGTTCATCAAGCTCCAGAATGACAGCTTCGAACAGCAGTTCGTCTTCTCGCCCTGTAACATCATCACTCTCATCAGCAAGGAGAGTTACAGCAGGCACGGCTAACCGCACAAGTTCAGGCTCCGGACGCGTCACCGCAGGCACTTCGGGCAACACTTACAGACCGAACTCTGCTTCAGGCTCTACAGTAAGACGTTCTGCCTCCACATCTTACTCAAGACCTGTCAGATCATCAGGCAGCAGCTCGTCCGTATCTTACGGAAACAACTACTCTGTCGGAAGCTCTAATAGTTCATCCTCAAGTGTACGCAGATCCACGACTTCTTCATCATACAGAAGCGCAGCGTCTACTTCTTCAGGCAGCGACTACAGGAGCTCATCTTCAAGCAGCGCTTACAGAAGTTCTGTTTCAAGCGGTGCATATAGAAGCTCATCATCAAGCAGTTACTCTTCAGGTGCATCCAGAAGCACCAGTAGTTACTCAGGTGGAAGTTACTCCGGCGGAGCCAGCAGATCCACATCATCAGGAAGCTCAGGCGGCGGTTCAGTACGCAGACGCTAAACAGCATCCCGGGAATCCGGAAACATTAAAAACATTTCGACATGAAAAAATTAGCAACCACAATATTGTTGTCGGCAGCAGCTGCCGTGGCAGCAAACGCTCAGACTTCAGCTGACGCGCTGAGATACAGCGTAAACGACTATTACGGCACAGCCAGAACCATGGCCATGGGCAATGCGTTCACAGCACTCGGAGGAGATCTCGGTTCCCTGGGAATCAACCCTGCCGGTTCAGCAGTGAACAGCTTTTCACAGGTAACCATAAGTCCGAGCATCAGTATCGTCTCTACAAGAGCAAGTTACCTGGGAGAGCCGTCTCTTTCCAACGCTTATGGAGCAGCAGAGCATAACAGCAAGACAAGATTTACTGTTCCGAATTTCGGTTTCGTACTCACTCATGACACAGGCCGCAGAACAGGACTGAAATCCTTTTCATGGGGTCTTGTAGCGAATACGACTTCCTACTTCCTGGACAACATGGCCACCGGCGGAATCAACGGAGAGACATCATTTGCGGGATCATTGGCAGCCAACGTCGGAAATTATGCATCTTCCGCACTCCAGGGGGACAACGCCTACTGGAACACAGACGCATCATGGCTCAGCATTGTCGGCTGGCAGTCAGGCATGATTTCCAACTATGGCACCTCCGACAAAGATTATATCGGCGCCACAGAGAAACTCTATGCCGACAACACCATACAGGTTCCTGACAAACTCAGCCAGAAGTATGGACGTCAGGCTCATGGCAGAAAATACGATATAGTACTGAACTACGCATTAAACTTCTCAGACAAATTGTTCATCGGAGCGAATGTGGGCTTTCAGTCCATCGACTACAGCATGAACACCTACTTCAAGGAAGCTGCCATGAACCCTTCAAGCTTCGAAGTAGAGTTCGACAACGGACACGGCGGCACAGCGAAGACCAACTTCGATAACCTCAGATACAGATACCATTACGGCGCCAGCGGCACTGGAATCTATGGCAAGTTCGGAGCGATTTTCGTTCCGTCACAGTGGGTTCGAATCGGCGCAGCCATCCAGACTCCGACCGCAGTCATGCTGAAAGAGAACTGGAAGCACGCAGGTGACACCTATTATTCTGACTACAATTATAACGCGCACGCCACTTCGCCTCGCGGCGAGTACGAGTGCAAGTTGGTTTCGCCGTTCAGGTTCAATGCCGGTGTGGCATTCACTTTCGGCCCTTATGCCGTACTCAGTGCTGATTATGAGTTCTGCAACTACAGCCAGATGAAATTTATGGAGAAAGACACCAATGACCAGACTGCGTTCGAAGGGGTAAACAATGACATAAAGGATTTCACAGGCTCAGCCCATTCATTCAGAATAGGTGCCGAAGTAAAGCCTACACCAGAGATTGCAGTCAGAGCAGGTTACGGTATAACCTCTTCTCCTGAAAGATATTACGAGAACAATGTAAAGAAAACGCCGTCCACATTCAAACGCTCATTTGCAGCAGGTTTGGGATATAGTTCCCACGGCTCATTCTTCTTCGACCTCGCTGTAAGAGGAACCAGAAATCCTGTCGAGTATATCTATCCATATTCAGACTATATCTTCGACAATAATAACAACGTGATCAGTCTTACTCCTGAAATCCGCAACAAGCAGATGATGTGGGACGTAGTCGCCACTCTCGGTTTCAGATTCTAAGCCAAGAACATCACAAAACTCATAGCGAAAAAAGACTGGCCAATAACATCAGATTGGCCAGCTTTTTTTATTATTTGCAAGTCACCCTAGTTCTTCTTGACATATCGCCGGACAGCAGTCGCGAGCAAAAGCAGCAGTGAGAAGAACACACACATACGACCGATGACATCGCCGTTCTTTACGAAATACGTCATCTTCTTATTAAGATTCGCATGATTCCTGATAACCTCAGGCTGCCACCAGTCACTCTCCTCCAAAACATCTCCACGCTGGTTTATCACTCCGGAAATACCGGTATTTGCACTTCTTACAATATCCCTGCGCGTCTCTATGGCCCTAAGACTGGAATAACTCAAATGCTGATGATATCCAGGGGTATCTCCCCACCAGGCATCATTTGTTATAACAGTCAGCAGCTCAGCACCTTTCCTGACATATTCAGCGCAATGTTCAGGATAAACCGACTCATAACAAACCGCGCAACCTACAGGGACAGAACGCACCACATTTCCGACAGAATCACGCTGCACACAATCAAGCAACGACACCTCATCCTGTCCGATACAACGCCCCATGACTCCGCCAAGCAAATCATCTATTTTGCAGAAAAACTTCGGATAAGGCGTCATTTCCACAGCCACGACCAGCTTAGACTTCTGATAAATCTGCGTCTCCCCTGTTCCGTCCATTATCAATGCCGAGTTATGCGATTCTCTCCACCGCCCGTCACCCAAATTTCTTGCAGTAGCAGACGGCGCTGACTCAGAATATATATAACTGCGCGACGAAGCACCGAACAAAAGATTCAGTCCGTCATAACCTGACAGGAACTGCCTGAACCTGCGCCAAGTGCGGCTGGACTCGTAATCGCCCACGACGATGTCATTCGTAAATGTCTCAGGAGCAACGGCTAAAAGCATCTGCGAAGAGTCTCCCCTATCCGCTGCCACCGACCCCAGCTGATCCAAAAGAATCACATTCTGCTGGTCCTGCGAGAGCGCCTGAAATTTATTGTACGGGTCAATGTTGGGTTGAAGTATCACCACATCCAGCGGATCCGGCATCTCCGTGTACGAATTGTACATTCGCATTGACAAAAACATTGGCACAAACAGGATTGCGAGATATCCTCCGGCGGCAGCCAGCTTCGCCTTGGCATTGAACCGGAACCAACTTCCGTCCGACAGGGCGACCATCAGGCCGAACAGGCCGAGGTTGCAGGCCCAGATCCAGAGGGAGCCGCCGAGCGCGCCGGTAAACTCGTACCACTGTGCCAGTGAGACAGTTGTGGCGAACGAATTGCCGAGCACAAGCCATGGCCAGGAGATTTGGGCGGCTGTCAGATAGTACTTTTCCCACGCTATCCAGAGCATGGCCAGCAGAATATACGGCAGCGAGCCTTTAAGCAGTTTTTTGCTCCAGCGGAAGAGGCCGAAGACTATCGACATCTGGAAGGCATTGGCCAAAACAGCAAAAATCCCGCCTCCTACTGTGGCGTTGCAGACCCAGAAAGTGGTAACTGCATTCCATAGTACAAATGCGGAATAATGCCAAATCCAGACGCGTTTTATCCCTTCCATCGAGGCAACTCTTTCCATGCATAAGAGCGGAACGAATCCGAACAACGCCAGTACACCAAGATGAGGTACCAGGAAAGGAAGGGACATCAGCAGCACGAAAAGGAATACCAATGCTGCCAAAAACATGTTTCGTCTGTTCATCCCAATATTACAGGGTTCTCTTTATCTCAACTATCTGGAATGCCTCGATGACATCGCCAGGTTTAACGTCATTGTATTTGTCAATGCCGATACCGCATTCCATTCCTGCGAGGACTTCCTTAGCGTCGTCTTTGCCGCGCTTGAGTGATGAAAGTTCTCCGGTGTAGACTACGATGCCGTCACGGATGAGTCGTACCTTGCTCTTGGCCACCATCTTGCCGTCCTTGACAAGACATCCTGCGATAGTTCCGACTTTGGAGATGTGGAAGGTCTGCTTAACTTCTGCAGTAGCAGTAACTTCTTCTTTCTTCTCCGGCTCAAGCATACCTTCGATACCGTCAGTGACTTCATTGATGGCATCGTAGATGATAGAGTAGAGACGGATTTCGATACCCTCTTTCTCTGCAAGGTTTCTGGCATCAGATGAAGGACGTACCTGGAAACCGATGATAATCGCATCGGAAGCGGTAGCCAACATGACATCGGACTCGGAGATGGCACCCACTGATTTGTGGATAACGTTTACTCTTACTTCCTCGGTAGAGAGCTTGATCAATGAGTCTGAGAGTGCCTCTACGGAACCGTCCACGTCACCTTTCACGATGATATTCAGCTCTTTGAAGTTTCCGATAGCGATACGGCGACCGATTTCCTCGAGGGTCATATGCTTCTGTGTCTTGATGCCCTGGATACGGATGAGCTGCTCACGCTTGTTGGCGATGGCCTTGGCCTCTTTCTCGTCGTTCATGATGTTGAACTTGTCACCTGCACTTGGAGCTCCATTAAGACCAAGGATAGAAACAGGGGTAGAAGGACCTGCTGATTCCACTTTCTGGCCACGCTCGTTAAACATAGCTTTCACACGTCCATAGTAGCATCCGCTGAGTACCATGTCTCCGGTGTGGACTGTTCCGTCCTGAACGAGGATAGTCGCAAGGTATCCGCGGCCCTTGTCGAGTGCAGACTCGATAACTGTTCCGACACCAAGTTTCTTAGGGTTGGCCTTGAGGTCCATGAGGTCAGTTTCGAGAAGGACTTTCTCGAGAAGCTTATCGACATTGAGACCCTTTTTGGCTGAAATCTCCTGGCATTGATATTTGCCGCCCCAGTCCTCGACGAGGATGTTCATCTGTGCTAGCTGCTGGCGAATCTTCTCAGGCTGTGCACCAGGTTTATCTATTTTGTTGATGGCGAATACCATAGGAACGCCTGCGGCCTGTGCATGGTTAATAGCCTCGACTGTCTGCGGCATGACGGCGTCATCGGCTGCGATGATGATAATCGCAAGGTCGGTGAGCTGTGCACCACGTGCACGCATCGCTGTAAAGGCTTCATGACCAGGAGTATCGAGGAATGTGATACGACGCCCGTTAGAAAGCACCACGTTGTATGCACCGATATGCTGGGTAATACCTCCGGCCTCACCGGCGATGACATTCGCATTTCTGATGTAGTCGAGGAGGGATGTCTTACCATGGTCGACGTGTCCCATCACTGTGATGATAGGAGGTCTTGTCACGAGATCTGCTTCGTTCTCAGGCTCCTCAGTGTCCTGGTTTATCTCATTCTGGATATCCGCGGTCACGAACTCTACTTTGTATCCGAACTCCTCTGCAACAAGCACAAGTGCCTCTGCGTCAAGTCTCTGGTTGATTGACACCATGAGACCGAGACTGAAACATGCCTCGATGACTTTGTTTACAGGAGTGTTGTTCATCAATGTTGCAAGGTCATTGACAGTAACGAACTCGGTGACTTTGAGAATCTTCTTCTCTGCTGCCTCCTGAGCCATCTCCTCCTGGAGTTTCTGGGATGCGAGCTCCCTCTTCTCCTTTCTGTGTTTTGCGCCGAAGTTATTCTTGGACTTGCTGTCGTTCATCCTTGCGTAGGTTTCCTTAACCTGCTTCTGGATTTCCTTCTGCATTTCCTCCTGCTCGGCCTCAGTCATGGCAGGTTTAAACTTGTCGTTGTTGCCACGGTCCTTACGGCGATTCTTACCGGAACCCTGCTGTGCACCGTTCTGACGGAAGTCTTTCTTTCCGTTCTGATTATTGCCGCCGTTGTTGTTTCCGTTATTGGCGTTGCCTCCGTTCTGACGGTTCTTCTTGTTGTGATCTTTACGATCGACCTTCTCGTCGCCGTCTATCTTGTTGACATCCACTTTCTGGCTGCCACCCTTGTTTATTCTTTCGCGTTTCTTGTTTTTCTTGCCGGTCTCGAACTGTGACAAGTCTACCTTGCCAACAATCTTAAGTCCTGCAGGCTGTGTCGTCTCGTCATCATCCCTGCTGGATGCCTCTCTCTGGAGTTTGTGCTCAGCCTTGAGTTTAGCCTTGTCTTGTTTAGGTGTGAATTCCTTTACGTTCCTGTCGCTTTTCTTCATGTCGGATTTTTTTATGGAGACCGGGTGTTCCTGACGAACAGGCTCCGCAGGGGTTTGAACGGAAACCTCAACAGGTTTTTCGATCTCTTTAACTTCAGTCTTTTCAGGTTCAGGAACGCTTGTAACCGTCGGGATGACAGGCTTTGTTTCTGACACCTTCGGTGCCTCCTCCTCTTTTTTCTCAAAAACAGGGGATTCTTTCACCGGTTCAGGTTCTACGGGTTTCGGTTCAGGCGCGATTACCTCAGGGACAACCGGTGTCTCTTTCACTTCCTCGACGACCTCTTCCTTCTTAACCTCCTCTTTCTTAACAGGTTCTTTAACTTCTTCCGGTTCATGAGCAGACACATTTTCCGCTTCTTTTCCAGAAAGAGCTGTCCTGATGATGACAGTACCGGAAGCCGGCTCTTCTTCATCATCTTCCTTCTTCTTGGAACCTTTCTCTATTATTTCCTTTATCTTGATCTGCACACGCTCGGAGTCTTCCTTAGCTTTAAGGTCTTTACCGAACGCCTTCTCCAGCTCAGGCACAAATTCATCTGATACCTTCGCATTTGGATCAAGCTCGATTCCAGCTCCCTTTTCGTTAAGAAAGTCTACCAATGTCTGCAGTCCGATATTGAATTGCTTTGTCAGTTTGTTTAGTCTGATTTCTCCCATATAAACCCCTTTAAATAATAACTGTTCTTCTTCAAACTGAGCCCCTCCCTTCTCGAGAGGGACTCACAACTGCCCATACAGGCTCAAAATGTCGTTCCGCACTGCGAAACTTGCTGAACACAAGCGCTTATTTGAGGGTTATTACTCATTCGAAGGCTGTCTTTTTGTGTGCACGTTACCCTCTCCCTAAATCCCTCCCCTCGGGGAAGGGACTTGCTTTCGCCCTTTCGGGCTCCATAAGCGGTGTTCCGCACTGCGAAACTTAAGTAAAACTACTCCTCTTCGAATTCAGCCCTGAGGATATTGAATACATCCTCTACAGTCTCATCTTCGAGATCCGCTCTCTTGGCGATGTCAGCAGGATCCAAAGCGAGGACGCTCTTTGCAGTGTCACAGCCGATAGACTGCAGACGCTCGATAACCCAAGGATCGATTTCGTTGCTGAACTCGCTGAGCAATACATCCTCATCAATATCCTCGTCACCATCTTCACTCTTAGGTACTTCTCTCCAGACTTCGATCTCGCGACCTACGAGCATGCTTGCAAGCTTAATGTTGCAACCGCCTTTACCGATACCTTTCTTAACCTCATCAGGGTACATGAATACCTTGATCTTGTCGGTTTCCTCCACGCCCATGTCGATAGAAGAAATCTTGGCAGGGTTAAGCGCTCTCTGAATGAGGAGCTGAGTATTGTTTGTCCACTGGAGTACGTCAATGTTCTCGTTTCTCAACTCGCGCACGATTCCGATGATTCTCGATCCCTTCACACCGATGCAGGCTCCGATAGGGTCAATGCGCTCGTCATAAGACTCTACAGCGACCTTCGCCCTTTCTCCAGGTATACGTACGACCTTCTTTATGGTGATGAGGCCGTCGAAAATCTCAGGAACTTCCTGCTCGAAGAGTTTCTGGAGGAACTCATTTGAAGTTCTGGAAAGGACAATGTAAGGAGTCGTGTTGTTCTTCATCTCCACGCTCTTGATAATCGCACGGACAGTGTCATTCTTCTTGAAATGCTCTCCCGGAATCTGCTCTGACTTAGGAAGTCTGAGTTCATTTCCATCCTCATCGAGAATAAGGACCTCTTTAGACCATGTCTGATAAACCTCACCTGTAAAGATCTCACCGATCTTGTCAGTGTATTTGTTGTACAGGTTAGCTTTCTCGATATCCATGATTCTTCCCTGAAGATTCTGACGGATATTCAGAATTCCTCTTCTGCCGAAATCCTTCAGCTCCACCTTTCTGGTGAATGTCTCACCCAACTCATAGTCATCGCCGTTTTTGTTCACGTCAGCGAGAGCAATCTGAGTATTGGGGTTCTCTACAGTCTCGACAACCTCAAGGTTCTGGTAAATCTCACAGTCTCCCTTGTCCACATTAATGATCACGTCGAAGTTGTCAGCAGATCCGAATGTCTTGGCGAGCTGTGTCATGAACACATCCTTGAGCACACCCATCATGATAGGACGGTCGATGTGCTTTTCATCCTTGAAAAGCGCGAAAGCCGTCTTGAGGTCGATTTTCTCTTCTTCCATAATTTTATATCGTTTTCTTTTTACTTCGTTTTGTCAATTACGCATTCATATCCAAGTATGGCATAACAGAGTTCACACTGCCATATTCGAAGGATTCCTCATGCCTTACCATTTCTTTCTTTTTCTTTCCGGGCACAAGTTCCTTAACCTCGTACGAGAATGTAAACCCGTTATCATCAGCCGATTCCAAGACACCGACCAACTTTCTTCCGTCACGTGTCTTCACTTCAACTTTGGAGCCCACAGCCTTAATGAACTGCTTCACTATCTTGAAAGGCTGATCCAGTCCTGCCGAAGTGACAGTCAGGGAATAATCTTCCGCATCCTGGTCGAAGACCGCGAGAAAAGCATCGTTTATGGCTACACAGTCATCCATGTCCACAACACCATTTTCCGACTCGATAGCGATGGTAACATCGTTATCAGAGCTGACAGTTACATCTGTAATAAAACAGCCGCGGGCAGCTACAGGAGCCTCCATTTCCTTGAATATCGATTCTTTGTTCATCTTTCCGGTTTAGAATCTGCGGCCATAAACATAACCGCGTAACTTATTAAAAAAGATAGGAGACACTCACGTCCCCTATCTCTACTCACTTTGCAAAGATAAGCATTATTCTTCACAAATAAAATTTTCAGCAGCAGTTTTGTTCCAAATGTCCTAAAAATCCACTAATTAGGATTTAAAGCGACGCTTTTTTTGCGAAATTTGTACAAATGTATTTACTTTGCAAAAATAGGATTATTAGAATTTAAAGAAATATGGAATTTACAGCCAAACAGTTGGCTAAAGTTCTGAGGGGAACAGTAGATGGCGACCCTGAGGCAAAAGTCACATCATTTGCGAAGATAGAACATGGCAAACCAGGCCAGTTGTGTTTCTTCGCTAATCCGAAATATGAACACTACGTGTATGAGTGCAAGGCTACTATATTGTTGGTAAACAAGACTTTCGAGCCTAAGGAAAACGTTTCCTGCACCATGATTCGTGTGGAGGACGCCTATACAGCCGTAGCCGAACTGCTCAAATATGTATCAGCTCAGAAACGTACAGACCGCAGACACAGAGGATTCCGTTCATCTTGGTTCCTCACCACCAAATTCGGAAAGAAAGTTTATTTGGGGAGTCACTCTTATGTCGGACACCATGCAGTCGTAGGTGATTATACGAAGATTTACGAGAATGTCTACATCGGAGATGACACCGTCATAGGTTCACATTGTATCATTTATCCTGGAGTTTGCATTTATCCGGGAATGAAAATCGGAAACAATGTGATTATCCACGCAAATGCAGTTATCGGTTCCGACGGATTCGGCAATGCTCCGCAGCCTGACGGAACATGGGAGAAAATCGAGCACCTCGGAAACGTCATCATCGGTGACAACGTGGAAATCGGTGCAGGTACCACCATCGACAAGTCCGAAATGGAATCTACCATTATCGGCAATGGTGTAAAAATCGACAATCTCTGCCAGATTGCACACAATGTCATTATCGGAGAGAATACCGTGATGGCAGCCCAGTGCGGTATCGCAGGTTCTGCAAAAATCGGAAAGAATTGTATACTTGCAGGTCAGGTAGGTATCGCAGGTCATATAGAAATAGCTGACAACACCACTATCGCGGCTCAGGCCGGTGTCATCGGAAACATCAAGAAACCTGGACAGGTTCTCCTTGGCTCCCCTGCTATTCCTATCAAGAATTACATGCGCAGTTATGCCATCTTCAGACAGCAAGGTAAAGAATAGAAACCAGTAAATAGAATGAAACAGCACACAATAAAAAAAGCCTGCGAGTTCCACGGCAAAGGTCTCCATACCGGAAAAATCGCCGATATGACCATTAAGCCGGCACCGGTAAACACAGGAATAGTTTTCGTCAGAAAAGATATAGGAACAGAGGCTTTTGTACCCGCTCTTGCTGAAAATGTCTCAAGCACAGCCAGAAGCACGACTATATCTTGCGGTGAGATTTCAGTTTCCACCATCGAACATGTCATGTCGGCATTGACAGGAATGGGCATCGACAATGCTATCATCGAGTTGAACAATGTGGAAGTGCCGATTCTGGACGGAAGCGCGCTCCAGTACGTGAAGGCGTTTGCAGGAAACATCGAAGAGCAGGACGCTGACCGGGTATTTATCACGATTCCAGACGAAATCGAGCTTAAAGATGAGAAGTCCGGTTCATGGGTAAAAATCACTCCTGCGGACAAGCCGTCTTTCGACATCACAGCAGATTTTAATTCACATGTACTCGGAGTTCAGGAAGCGTCATGGGATCTTTCGAAGAATTATGCTGAAGAAATCGGTCCTTGCCGCACCTTCGTGTTTTTCCATGAGGTAGAGTTCCTCCTCGCCAATAATCTCGTAAAGGGTGGTGATGTGGACAATGCCATCGTAATCGTGGAGCACCCTGTTACTGATGAGCAGATAAGCAGAATGGCGGAGTTGTTCAACCAGCCTAAGCTCGGAGTAAGCGAAAGCGGTTACCTCAGCAACTTGACTTTACACTTCCCTAACGAGTGCGGACGTCACAAATTGCTGGATATGATAGGAGATATGAGATTGGCCGGCGGCTATCTGAACGCCAAAGTTACAGCATTCAAGCCGGGCCATACCATCAATACAAACACAGCCAAGGCAGTGAGAGCACTCCTTGCAAAAGCCAAATAATTAACTATGAACAAAATACATCCATTAGCTTCAGTAAGTCCCAAGGCTATTCTTGGAGACAACATAGAGATAGGACCTTACGCATTCATCGATGACAATGTAGAGATCGGAGACGGATGCAAGATTTATCCACACGCAGTCATTTTCCCTTATGTGAAAATGGGCAAGAATTGCGAGGTATATCCTAGCGCGGTAGTAGGTGCTGTTCCTCAGGACCTCAAGTTCGAAGGAGAGGTTACTTACGTGGAGATCGGTGACAATGTTACCATCCGCGAATGTGTCACCATCAACCGTGGCACAAAGGCCAGCGGAAAGGGCGTGACAAAAGTCGGCAGCAACACCCTCCTCATGTCTTATGTACACGTGGCTCACGATTGCGAAATCGGAAATCACTGTATTTTGGTAAGTTACGTAGGAGTTGCCGGTGAAACTCAGGTAGATGACTGGGCAATCGTCGGTGGCGGTTCGAAGGCTCACCAGTTCTCAAGAATAGGATGCCATGCCATGGTAGGCGGTATGTCCAAGATCAACAAGGATATTCCTCCTTATGTTCTCTGCGGACGTGATCCTATCTGCTATGCAGGCGTGAACATCGTAGGTCTCCGCAGACGCGGATTTTCTGCTGACGTAGTAAGAAACATCAAGGATATCTACGACACTATTTATTTCCAGGGATATAATATCACAGACGGTTGTGCAAAGGTAGAACAGGGATTCCCTGATTCTGAGGAGAAAAGCACTATCCTGAACTTCATCAGAGCTTCCAAGAGAGGCATCATCAGAGCCAACACATCCAGTGAAAAAGGAGATATAGACTAGTATCGTGATACTACTGGAAACAGCATTTTTTCCGCCGATATCATATTTCGCGGCTATAGCTGAAGAGTTTACCCTGTCACCCGGCAGGGTAAACTCGTTTATTCCTGCCAAAGTATGTATCGAGGCCTGTGAGAATTATCAGAAGCAGTCTTACAGGAACAGGTGTAAGATATATTCAGCAAACGGGACAGAGGCATTGACAGTACCCATAGTGCACGAAGGCGGGACATACTCGCTTCCGATAGCGGCGATTAAGGTGGATTATTCGACTCCATGGCTGCTCAGGTTCGAGCGGGCGGTCATTTCGGCGTACGAATCCTCTGCGTGGTTCGATTACTACAAGGACGAGCTTTTCGGGATTCTGGAGCGCAGGCCAGAAACTTTGTTCGAGCTGAATACTGAGCTGCTGAGTTTTTTCCTGAAGAAAACGGGAATCGCAGCTGAGATCAGTTTCACGACGGACTTCACGGCAAGGGACAGCGGAGAGTACGGCAAGGATCTGAGAGGCATGATTCACCCCAAAAGAAGCAATTCCATCCTGAAGGATCTGGAACTGGAAAAGCCTTATTATCAAGTGTTTTCAGCCAAGCACGGCTTCATCCCCGACCTCTCCATTATGGACCTGCTTTTCAACGAAGGCCCGGAGGCTATTGTGTATCTGAAGAAGTTGAGATACCACGACTCGAACGTGGACTAAGTGAACCAAAATCACTTGTGCTGCCACACGATAGATATTACAAATATATGTCGGACAACCTGGCGGGTGGTCTGACATTAGGGTCGTCACCAGATCATATTCATCGCGGCTTGTCTCGCACGCGCGCTATGAGTTGCGCCCATCTTTCCGAAATTCCACCTCACACCTAATAAGATATATCTGCCCATGCATAGCCTGTAGGTGTCTTCCTCATAGTTGGCTGTGACAGTATGAGTAAGTTTACGTGTCTGATTCAGTATATCATACAATTTGATACTCAGATTAAAAGCTCCGATGTTTTTAGATATTCCACCATTCCATCGCCACTCAGGCAACCCATAACCTGCTGCATAACCACTGAAAAAGGCATAGGTCAAGTCAGTATTTAGCTCTAACTCATACTTGGTTGTATAAGATCCTCGGGCAAAAATGCGAGTATCCAGCGTATTCATGTCAATGCTTGGGTCAAGGCTGTAGCTGGACATAAAGACTTGAGTGTTAGCTCCGACACTGAATGAATATTGTTTTTGGTTATATTTTACACTGAGTCCTGCATATGGATTGAAAGTTCGTGTCTTACTCTCTCTAAATCCGCTCAAGCCCCCATAAAAACGGTCACCCTCTGCATTTCCCCAGAAATCGGACATGAATACTGAATAATCGAAACTGTCTTTGTCCACCGCCGCAAGAGTAGACGCTGCTTGGTAACTGACAGAGGACGAATAGTCAGCCGAGGCGTTCAAGGTCATTGACCAATTCTTCTTGGCATCCAGTGGTGTAGTATAATTAAGAGTAAAAGAGACATTCAGACTTGGCTTCTTAGCATTTTCAGGAATTGAATATAAAACTCCATCCGAATCATACCACTGCGCATAACTGGTAGGATTCGAGACATAATTACCGCTAAGAAAGACCATCAATGTAGAGAAGCGTTTCTTGTTGTTCCTCATCCAAGTAGTATATAAAAAGGACTGAGTAGAGGGCTTAAGGTATACGTTGCCAAGACTTATACGTGTCGGATTACTGATATTCAGAACCGGAAGTATTTGTGATGAACTTGGGCGTTTGTTATAGCCGTAGAGATAGATCTGAAAACGATTGATATCATCATTGACCTGAAAGCGCAAGTTAGGCGTTACAGACCATTGCCATTCGCCCTTTCCAGTGACATTGTCTACGTTATAACTTTTTGAGAAGGTTTCATTGTTGACGCCATAGACACTGCCGCCTAGAGTAATCCAACCGCTTTGACCAAATCTATACTGAGCTGTCAGGTCATATTTCTGCACTGTATAATAGGTTCTACTTTCAGAACTGTAATAGTCGTTCTTTCCAGTGTTGTCAAATGCGTCACGGATGCTGCTACGCTTGGACCAAGTATAATCAGCGGCCGTTGAAATTGCCCATTTTTCCCCAAGAGGCTCAGTATACCTCACGCCTCCTTCCAACCACAAGGAACGGCTATCCGTGTCATATCTCATTTTTTTTGAGACAGGGCTACCTATGGTCTCCAAAAATGAGGAGTCATCGCTCAGAGCAGCAGATGTTCCATATCTGATGTCAGTACTCATTATGATTGTCCGGTTTTTCTTTCCCCATAGTTGGCGGATTGTGACATCAGCTTCCATCTTTACGTCTTTCATATCAGACCAGCCATTTGACGAATTTGTCGATTTATTGACGAAAGATCCCGCGCGAAAAGATTCCGAAATCCCCTGGCTATAGGAATTAGTTTTATTAAAATGGAACGAAGGACGTGCATGAAACCATACTTTGCCTTTTTCTTTCTTCATTTCCAAATTAGCGTTTAACGCATTGGTATACTGATTTCCTGTACTCTCTGTGGAAGATGTCAAATTACCGTTGTCTTGATATGTGGTCCGTTCTGTCTTGGTACCCGAGTCTGTATTCGAGTACTTGTAGTTGGTGCTGAACGTTGTCTCCGTATCCTTGATTCTCATTGTGTTAACGTTGATTCCAAGTTGCGCTGCAGTGGAGAGCCCCTGGTTCATCCTATTGTGATCTCCGTCCTCATCAACAACAACGACAACAGTATTGGAATCATCTATATTCAGGCCATTGGCGATCACAGTCGCTTGGTCTTTCTCACCATAGGCTGATACAAGCGCATTAGTATTAAAAAGGAGTCCGCGATTGTCTTTAAGAGTATTATTATCATTCTTATTTCCCAGTGTGGTGCCACCCTTTAGTCCCACATTACCGAACCATCCTTTTTCATATTCTTTTTTAAGTCCGACATCCAGTACTTTTTCCTTTTTTCCATCCTGTATACCTGATGCGCGAGTCTGCTCTGACTCCCTGTCGATTACTCTGATTTTATCTACGATGGCAGCCGGCAAGTTATTTAGCGCAGTGCTTTGATCGTTGAAAAAGAAAGTTCTTCCACCTATGGTGAGTTTGTCAATTTCTTCACCATTGAACTTAACCTTTCCGGCTGAAGTAATTTCCATGCCCGGCATTCTTTGCAGAAGGTCTTTTAAC
>OBLI01002500.1_pt1 | contig 15537 bp, 12 predicted proteins | sample 1519701 | NCBI WGS metagenome assembly OBLI01 (sample SAMEA3663005, study PRJEB22513) | pig gut metagenome | biome: pig gut; feature: pig-associated habitat; material: faeces | place: France | collected 2012 | reverse complement strand
TGCCAGCCTTTTCCCCATTCATACCAGGAAGAAGGCAGGGCGGTGCCTTTGAGCTTGTTGTCAAAGAAGAGTTTCCAGCGAGGCATATAGTAGTCCTTCAGCATGCCGCCCCACTCGCGGTTGGAGTAGTCGAAGAGCGACCAGTTGTACTTTGTGTCCCAGCTTGTGATTTGCAGTCGGAGGTTGTCGTGTTCCAACCAGTCGGCATCGGCAGAGGTAGCACCGCCTGCCACGGCGGCAGGTTCGGAGGCGATGGCGCGTGCCATTTGACCCCAGTTGCCGTAGCGGTAGCTCTGGTGGGTGTTGAGCAGTTTGTCAATGCCCTCGATGAGGTTGAGATAGTGCTGCGAACGTGCGGCAAAGTCAGCGTTGTTTTTTCCGCCGTTGTTCCAGTCGGTGTTGAGCTGCTGGAGCAAAGTCGTGGCATAGTCAGTCAATGCCTGACGGGTTACATCGAGCAGGTCGTAATTGTAGTTGTTGCCTGACAGAGCTTCCACTTGGCTGAGCAGATCGTCGGCAGCTTCAATCACAAAGTCCGTGTTATGTGAAATCACCGCCGTACTCCATGCCGACACCTTGGTGGCTGTAAGGCTGGGCTGCGCACAGACAATGGGTTCGGATGTGCCTTGCTGGCCTGTGGTGCAGTTATATACCGAATGGTACAGTTTGTCGTAAGCGTTCTGCGCCTGCTTGTTTTCCTGACCATAACGTGCGGTAGTATAGTTCTTCACCCAGTCAAACTTATTGGAAGGTTTGTCCATCCAAGGCAGTTCGTAGAGCATATCATAGAGCATGGGGTTCGTTTCGATACCTTCGGGTGTGGCACCGATACCCTTGCACTGTTCGGGCTTGGCGGTAAGCGAAGCATAATAATTGTCCATCGTCTGGTCGAAACGTCCGTGCAGACCGATGCGACCGCCGAAGTTGTGGAGCATGCAGTAGATGAAGTTGTGGTTGCCGAAGCTTCCGTTCTTGCCGCGCGGGTCGTTCTCGCCGAAGAGGTCGAGCACCATGAGCTTGCCCTGGGCTACGTTGTTGAGCAGGGTGCTGCTGGGGTTGTGTCCCCAAGCCTGCGCCACCCACACTGCGTCGCTGCTGACGTTGGTGGAGAGGGCACTGTAGAGAGCCTGGATGAAACCGGGTTGGTCGGCGTAAGAGAGGGGAGTATTTTGTTCGTGGAGATACGTGCCGCCTTCGTGGTTCACGTCCATGGCGTAGTACTTGGACGTGCCCATCACCTCCTTCAGGTGCTCATAGTATTTCTTGGAAACTTCTTCCCACTTGTTGCTCTTGTGACCGATGAGACCGGGAGCGGTGATGCCCTGCCACGTGCCGGCGTTGTTCACCTCGGTGGCACTTGCCTTTTTGCCGAAGTCGTTGGGCACGGCACCCGAGAAGGCGGGCAGCACGGGCGTCATGCCGAAGCTGCGCATGCGTTCGAGCATGGTTTGGCAGAGGGCGCGGGAGCGTTCATACCACCACTCGGGGTTGGGACCTCCGTGGCCTTCCACGTTGATCATGCCCCACCAAGCCTGGAAGGCGGGACCAGCCACGTGCTCGCTCACTTCGGCGGCGGTGTAGCCGTATTCCTTCGTGTAGAGGTCATACCACACGGCGTCGAGACCGACGAGCATGAGCGGCATGTTGATGCCGTGCAGCGCCATCCAGTCAATCTCTTGCAGCCAGCGCTTCGTGGTCCACAGGGCGCAGGAGTAGGAGTAAGTACAGTAGTTGAGGTAGTAGCGCAGGTCGGCCGTACAGGTGTGGGTTTCCTCGCCGGAGGGCACGGGGAAGTCCACAGCCGAGAGATCGGCCGTCAGTTGGTTCCAGGTCAGATTGACGTGGGCGTAGTGGTTGAGATACCAGTTGATACCCGTCGTCACGGCAAGGATGCAGTTACCCTTGATGCAGGGCTTCCCGTTTTGCGAGGTGATGACAAACACGTCCTTGCCGTCTGTGCTGAGGGTTTCGTCCACAACAGTGACGATTTTGTCGGAAGTACCGCTACCGCCGATGCGGTTCAGCAGTTCGGTGACGGCTTGCGGGTTGGTGGTTCCCGTGGCGTGGAGCGTCATGAAACAGCATCCGGCGGACAGAAGCCATACCCAGAGTAAGAGAATTTTTTTCATAATGAAACGTATTAGGTTATTAGTTGTGCAAGTGGAATGAGCTAACAAGGTTGTGTTAGATGTAAGGTCGGAAAGTGTGAAATAGTCAACTATTCTGTGGGGCGGTTGGCAGGCGTTGTCGCGCCTTGCCCCGAAAGTCAGCCCCAAACCTCTCGATTTTCTGCAAAAATAGTGCAAGGTGAGCGCAATAAGCTTGCTTAAATTGCCGAGCCGCAGCCTATCTTCTGCAAAGATAGTGCAAGGTGAGCGCAATAAGCTTGCTTAGATTGCCGAGCCGCAGCCTATCTTCTGCAAATATAAAAACTATATTTAACGTTAGGTCGCTTTGCACACTTTTTTCGTCCTTTTTTCCGAATGAAGGACGGAATAGTGCGTTTCCAAGGCGGAATGTAGTGAAAATGTTACCGTTTCTCGTCGTTCATCTCCTCACAGAGAAAGCCGTCAATCGTACCTTTTTCTGACGAAAAGTTAATTCCTGATGCCAGGATGCGCCGTTTGTCAGCGGCATAGGGCAGGGCATAGCCTTTCTCCTTGATTTGCCGCACCGCCTCCTCGGCCGCACCGTTGAGTTTGAACTCCATGATATACACATAGTCGGGACATTCCACCACGCAATTAATCCGACCCTCGCTCGTTTCCTTCTCGGCACACGTGCTGTAGAAACCCAGCATCTGGAGGATGAGATAGAAAGAATAATGGAAGTAGCGTTCACACTCCATCGGGTCGTTTTTCCGTTGGAAGCGGTAACTCACGGACGAGAGCAAGGCCGTCATGTATTTGCGGAACTTCTCCGTATAGCCTGCCTCCAGTGCGTCCGTCACGTCAATAAATCGTGGTCTTCTCCATCAGCTTTGAAGCCAACATGTCCGCAGCCTGGATGATGTTCACCAGTGCGCATTTGTCCGTTGCGGCGTAGTAGGCGTAGCGTTGGCTCGTCCCGTTTTCCGCCATGTCGAACATCCCCATGTGCCAGCGGATGGCCAGCATCTCCTCCGGCTTCAGCCGCATATACCAGCTGATCATCAGGCACGACTTTTCGCCGTGGCCAAAAGGAAATTCGTCCTTCAGCTCATAGCCGGGGTACGAAACCCACCGTCCGCTTTCGTCCTTTTTCCACCGCTCCGTGGGGTGGTAAAACTTCACCTTGCACAAATCGTGCAGCAGGGAGGCAATGGCGATGCTCTCCATCGGTATTTCCTCAGTGAAGGGTGAGGTGCCGTTCTGGATGGCCGGCAGCGCGATGTGCTGGTAAAGTTTCACCGCCGTTTCAAACACGTTGATGGAGTGGAGGCACAGGCCGCCCTCTTCGTTGAGGTGGAACGATGCCGAACTGGGTGCGGTGAAGAAGTCGCTGTTTTCCAAATAGGCCAACAGCTTGTCCATCCCTTCGCGGCGGATATGTTCTTTGCAGAGCGCGATGAAGCGTTCTTTATTCTTAGCTACTGTTTCTTTTTCCATGGTTCAGAGTTTTTCCTTCAGTTCCAGGCCCATCTTCCGGGCCTGTGCCAGGATAAAGTCGAGGGCCGGTTGTCGTTCGTTCGGTATTTTCCCGTCAAGTATGGCATCCTTCAGTGCGGACTTCAGCGAGCCTATTTCGCGGCAGGGGGGCAGACCGAACAGGTGCATGATTTCCTCGCCGTTTACGGGCGGTTGGAAATTTCGGATGCGGTCTTTTTCCTCTATGTCTACGAGCTTTTGGCGCACCGTCTTAAAGTTTTGCAAGAAGTTCTTTTTCCTTTGTTCATTCTTGCTCGTAATGTCTGCTTCGCAGAGGAGCATCAGGTCGTCGATGTCGTCGCCGGCCTCGAAAAGCAGCCTTCTGACCGCACTGTCCGTCACAATGTCGTCCGCAATGGCGATAGGCCTCATGTGAAGCCCCACGAGTTTCGCCACATACTTCATCCTGTCGTCCATGGGCAGTTTCAGTCGGCGGAAGAGCGGAGCAATCATTTTTTCGCCCAGGTAGTTGTGGTTGTGGAACGTCCATCCCACGGTCGGTTCCCACCGTTTGCTGCGCGGTTTGCCAATGTCGTGGAGCAGTGCTGCCCAGCGCAGGTACAGGTTGTCGCTCTGGGAGGCCACGGTGTCGAGCACCTCCAACGTGTGGTAGAAGTTGTTCTTGTGCGAGCGACCATTGCGCGTTTCCACGCAGTCCAATGCTGCCAGTTCGGGCAGGATGATGGCCAACAGTCCGCACCGGTGCAGCTCTACGAAGCCGCGCGACGGCGTGGACGTTTTCATGATTTTGTTCAGCTCCTCGATGATGCGCTCCGCACTGATGATGCGGATGCGCTCCTTGTTGCGCTCCAGCGCGTCGAAGGTTTCCTCCTCGATGACGAAGCGTAGCTGTGTGGCAAAGCGTACGCAGCGCATCATGCGCAGCGGGTCGTCGCTGAAGGTCACGTCCGGGTCGAGTGGGGTGGCGATGATGCCGTCGCGCAGGTCGAGCAGCCCGTCGAAGGGGTCAATGAGTTCGCCGCGCCGCTGGCTGTTCAGACACACGGCCATGGCATTGATGGTAAAGTCGCGGCGGTTCTGGTCGTCTTCCAGCGTACCGTTTTCAACGATGGGCTTTCGCGAGTCGTGGGTGTAGCTTTCCTTGCGTGCGCCCACAAACTCCACCTCGCGGCCTCGCCATTTCACCTGTGCCGTGCCAAAATTGCGGAACACGGCTAAGTGGGCTCCGCGTCCCAGCTTATGCGCCAAGGCTTCGGCCATCTCGATGCCGCTGCCCACCACCACCACATCGATGTCGTTCGTGGGCCGTTCGAGAAACAGGTCGCGCACGTAGCCGCCCACCAAGTAACATTCGCAGCCCTTCTCGTCGGCTGTTTCCGTAATCTTGGCGAACACCTCGTCGTCAATCTTCGCTAATATCTCTTCTTTCGTCAGCAGTTTCATGCGGTTGTGCTTTTATTTATGCTGACTGTAATACGATTGTCTGACCAGTCGGAGGGTGTAGCTGCTTTGGTAGGTGTAGTCGTCTACATCGAGCACCATGTAGTCGTCATCAATGCTTCGTACGTAGGCCACTATCTCCGGGTTGTACGAGTTAAAGTAAATGTATAGCTCGCGCCCCCTTCTGTCCCAACTTCCACTTTCATAAAGTCCATCATAGCCTTGTGCCATAAACCCACCGTTGGTGTAGAAGGTCCAATAGTCGCCGGGGCGGTAGTTGCAGTTGTAGCTGCCCGTTACTTCCACGATGCGCCAGTCGCCGAACACGTCGGTGTGGCGAGCGTCCCACCAGTCTTCTTCACAGCCTGTCAGCGTGAGCAGACAGATGGCGGAGAGTATGAGGTGCATGAGCAGATGTTTCTGTTTTTCCATGTAGTTGTTTGTTTGAGGGTTCATAGTGTATGTGTATTGTCAGTGATGTTACATGAAGTGATAGGTGATCTTGGGAGAATAAACGGCCGTTTGGGGGAAGGGGCAGGATGCGTTCGACTGGCTTGCCGGTCCGGCGGTGGTCTTCTTCGGGTCGGTAATTCCCACGGGGGTGAGTATTGTTCTCCCGGTGGCATTCCACGGCAAAGGTACTATTTTCTGCGGATGTTCCGTATAATTGTGCTTTTTTCTACCTTTCCAATTGCCCATTTTGGGGCTTTGAGAACCGATGAGTTTCGTTTCAAACGGTCTTCTTCACCTTTTTTGCGGTCAAAACCATTCAAATTTACAATTTTCATGCTTATTGTACTGTGAATTTTGTATACTAAATCATATACAAACGTGTCAAATTCACAATTTTCTGCCACGTGGCGGTAAGACAGGCGGATGAATGAAGGATGACTGACTGTTGTTTGTTATCGTTCATTAGTTTTCTGTTCAAAATCATAGGAAAATGAAACGGTATGAAACTTTGAACGATATGTTTCGGGTAAAAAGACGTATATATAGGAAAATATCACGTTTTTAAACGTTCAATTCGTAAATTCGAACTGTTGTTTTTCGGCAGGGTAACTGACAAATGGTTGGTTTGCCGGTGCTGTTGCCGTAACTCGCCAGGCGGATACCTGTAGTTCCCTGCATTTTCATCGTTCCTTTTCGACCCAACATCCCAACTCGGCGATTAGAATTAACAACTCGCCGATTAGATTTGCCGACTCGCCGACTTGTTCATCCAACTCGGTGACTTGTAATTTCAATATGATGACTTTCTCCGGATGTTCGCCGACAAAAATGTTCTGTTCGTCGTGAAGTATTGGCATTATGTAGTCAAAAATTCCACATTGCCCGCCCATGCAATACGTACTTTCCAATCCTTGATCAAAGGTTTGATAATTTTAGCCTGACATGCCTTCTTCGTACAAAGCGACCTTTTTAATTCATGAATTCTATATCCAGATTTGTTACATTTGTATACTAAATCATATACAATGTATTAAAAATCTAAAATTTACCCCCCCGATAAGCAAGTGTAAACACTATTTTTGTACAAATGACAAAGAAAATTCAAAAGTAAACCCTAACTTTGCGACACGAAAACAGAAAATCCGGCTTTCTTATATAGCTAAATGTACAGAAACTAACTTATCCTCTGACACTTCTATGGATTGACAACTATATATATACAGAATAGTCCTTGAAAAGAATAATCGTATTCCCAACTTATACGCACCCTAATCGGTGTTTAAACTTATAAAAGCAAACTTTTCTAATTGCACGCTCATGAACGTGATAAGTAAATACGGCCTGCTGTGTATCCTTTTCTGGATGAGTTGCTTCGTGGCACACAGCCAGCAGATGGCGGTGAAAACCAATCTGCTCTACGATGCCACCACCTCGCCCAACCTCGGTTTCGAGATGAAGCTGGGTGAGAAGTGGACGGGGCAGCTCGTGGCCGGCCTGAATGTGTGGGACATCAACTCCTCTAAAAACCGCAAGTGGCGACATGTGTTGGTGCAGCCCGAAATGCGTTACTGGCTCTGCGAACCCTTTGCCGGCCACTTCTTCGGCGCACACCTGCTCTATACCCACTACAACGCAGGCAACGTGAAATTGCCCTTCGGCCTGTGGAGCGGACTGAAAAATCACCGATACCAAGGCGACCTGGGCGGCATCGGCGTGGCATACGGTTACAGCTGGATGATTGACAACCGCTGGAGCGTGGAAGCCTCTGTGGGCGTGGGCTACGGCATTACGCATTATAAGAAATACGACTGCGAACATTGCGGCACGTTCTATGGCACGGAAACGAAACACCTGTTCATGCCAACCAAACTCGCCGTGTCCATCGTTTACTATCCGGGACGTAAAAAATAACTCAGTGGCGGCAGGTGGGCATATCGGTTTTGCCATCAACTTGTTCCGCTCCAATCCTGTAATTCCTACGATATGAAAATGAAGATTCAACATATTGTGTCAGTGCTCGTAGCATGGCTCTTCTGTCTCGGCACATTGCCCGCCGAAGCACAAAAGAGTGGGGCAGACCTTCGCGTTCTCAGCCACGAATGGGTGGACAGTGAGTCGCTGCGCTTGCGCTTCGCTCTCACGGCGGCCGACACCTTGGCGGGAAGCGACTATGCTGTGGTGTACACCCCCTTGCTGTTCGACCAGCAGGGCGACACGCTGCGACTCTCTCCCGTCATTTTCCGTGGCAAACGCAACCGTCGCCGCGTGGAGCGCCACCGTTACTACGGCGAGCAGGCCGGGCCGGCCTGTCCCGAACCCTCCGTGGGCGACACGCTGTGGTACGAACGCCTCATCACCCTCAGCGAAGCCCCCTGGCTCCATGAAGGCCGGTTGTGCGTGGAGGTGGAGGCTGAAAGAGAGGGCTGTTGCCGCGTGGAGGCATTGCCCACAGACCGGCTGGGCTGCTTGGCATATATTCCGACCTTTGTACCCGCCATTCTCCCCGTGGAGGACAACACGGGCAAGGCGGGCGAGCTGCAACGCACCAACCCCGTGCTGCAACACATCTCGAAATACCGCCCTTATGACGAAACGCGCATCCTCCGCAAGGAGGGCGATATGCTCTTTGTCAACTTCCCCCTCGACAAGACCACACTGCTCCACGACTTCCGTTCCAATGGTCCTACGCTCGACACCATCGTGAGCATCACGCGCCAAATCATGGCCGACACCACCTCGACCGTGAAACTCATCCAGATTATCGGTCTGGCATCCGTGGAGGGCAGCATCAAACACAACTGCTGGTTGGCCGAAAACCGTGCCATCGCCCTGCGCACTTATGTGCAGGAGCGCGTGCCTTCATCTAACGCCCTCTACGAGATATGCAACGGTTGTGAAGGTTGGAGCGAGCTGCGCGACCAGATCAACGATTCCGACTTTGAAGGCAAGGAGGGACTGCTCGACATCATTGACCACACGGCGGATGCCAACGAGCGGGAACGACTGATGAAGCGTTACCAAGGCGGCAAGCCCTGGGCTTACGTGAAAGAGCACATCCTGCAAGACCAACGTAACTCAGGTTACCTGCGCATCTACTACGACTATGTACCCGACACCGCCGCCGCTACCATCAATGCCGCTTCGGAACTGCTGCGGCAGGACAAGGCGGACGAAGCCCTGGCTCAACTCCGCACGGTGCAGGCCGACCCGCGTTCGTGGAACGCGCTCGGTACCGCGCTCTACCTGACGGGACAGGAGGCCGAAGGCATGGACTTCATCCGCCGCGCCGCATCACAGGGCAATGCGCAGGCCATCGAGAACCTCCGGCAGATGGAGGCTATCGCCACGGCACGCGAAGCAGCCTGGTAGGTGGCCGCCGGGGCAATAGCTCTCTATAGCTTGCTATAGCTCTCTATCCAACAAATCACTTTAGAAACAATTATCTATTATTTATTCACTCAAAACTTTTAAAGTTATGAAGTTTTTTAATCAATTTACCGGATTCAGTGCATTGCTGCTGGCCGGTACCATGGGCTTTGCCGCTTGTTCTTCTGACGACGAGGTGGCAGACGTGAACCCTTCCTACGATGGTTCGAGCGTTAAAGCACAGTTCTCTATCAACATTCCTGCGAATGCTACGCAGAGCCGTATGACGAGTGGCGAGGCTCAGGAAGTGACTGATGCTTTCCTTGGCATGAAGAACATTAAATTGTTCCCGCTGATATTGACGGGTACAGAAAAAGTAAAGGACAAAAAGCCTGTTGGCACTACTACTTTGGGAGATATCGATGCTACCGGAGATAATTCCTGGACGAAATCCAGTTTGCACGCTAAGGTCTATAACGACGTTCAGTTTGACCTGGGTGTGAACCATGCCGTTTTTTATGGTGAAGCAAAACATGGCACCACTGAGATGTCATTGACTCCGAATTACACCCAATCCACCCAATCCAAATTTGATGACATCACATTCACCTTGGCTTCCTCTGGTTCTACAGATGCAGATGAACAATCTAAGTTATTGGCAATTCTCAATGGTGTAGACGCAGCCTTGACCACTAATGAAAAGCGCGGCGATGTTGAAATTCAAGGCATCAAGACCCTTCATGAAGCCTATCGTGCTCAAACCGGAGCGGCTTCAAATCTTACTTACAAAGTAATTGCCGGCTCTTCTGCCAAAATCAAGGCTATGATGACGGATCTTTACAACAGTTGCGAAACGGGTAAGACAAACAATGCCGAGTACAAAACTGAATACGGCAATATCCAGGATAAGATTAAAACATATTTCACCGTAAACAGCAGCGGTTCTCTTGAATACGCCAATGGTTATCCCTCTGACTATCCTACGGGGATTCCTAACGGTGCAGTAGCTGTGCAGTTTGATGGTTCTAATTCTAAATTTGCCTATACCACATCTGACAACAACAACCTCGGCAGCAACTTCAGCATGACCACTGCTGATAAGTATCGCAAGCCCTCTTCATTGTATTACTTTGCTGATACGGAAATTAGAACTTTGAATACAGAGTGGTTGAAGAATAATAATAATTGGACCTCATCAGTAAGAAATTGGAGTGATGTGGTCAGTGCCTATGAAGCAACTGGTGCAACAAGTGTAACTCCTTCCACCCAGTCCATCATCTTGAAAGACCAGGTACAATACGGTGTGGCTGCGCTCAAAACAATTGTAAAACTTGCAAACGCCAATACTACTAATGTGTTGTCTGACTCACGCAACAAGACACATCAAGTGGTTGTGAACGGAGAGAGCAAGTTGAAAATGACCGGTGTGTTGGTTGGTGGTCAACCTTCGAGCGTAAAATGGAACTTTGTGCCTGCTTCAGCAGGAAACGATGTGGTTTATGATGGAGTTTATCATGATATAGATGGCGTAGGTATAGCAGAAAAAGATGCTAGTCAAGCTCTCATACCTAACTACACACTTTTGTTGCAGAACCAAGATCCCAGTGCCAGTGCAAGAGCAGAAAAGGTAAAAGTAGCCATTGAATTTGAAAACGACATGGAAGACTTCTATGGCCACGATGATATGCTGATTTCAAAGGGTACGAAGTTCTATCTGATTGCCGACCTTGATCCGACTGGTAAAACTTTAGGTGATTTGAAATGTGTTTTCCAAAAGGACTATATGACCTCTGCCACCTTTACTGTTACCAGCTTGAAAAACGCTTATAGCGTAGTGCCTGACCTCCGCTCTCCGAAACTCGAATTCGGTTTGTCGGTAGATTTGAGCTGGCAAGCAGGTATGAACTTTGAAGTAAACATTGGCGGCGACAACTAAATCTTTCGCATCTCTCCACTCCCCCGCAAGCGGGCCACGGCAGCGCGGCGGGAGAGTGTCACCACAGGGCTGCCGGCCGGGGACGGCCGGCAGTTCACTACAAAATTGACCGGCGTAACATAGGAATGGAAGCCGGTGGCCGATACGTTTTGGATTGTTCGGCATTTCGCTGATAAGACAATGCGCATGGGCTGTTCCTTACAAACCAATACCTATCACTTTATGCACCGCATATCCGCTTATCTGCTTGCTGCTTTGTGTCTGACTTTCGCTTCGTGTATCAACGAAGACTTGTCGGACTGTGGCGTTAATTACGGACTGGAATATCAGGTGATGCTTACCACCAATGTTCAAACGGAGATTACTACCGAGCTGACTTCCGAAGCCGAAGTGGAGGTGGGCGAGAAGTTACTGCAGGCCCTTTCCGGTTTCTTCGCAAAATATGCAAACGATGTGGACCTCAATTTCTATACCCTTGACCCTCCGCAGGAACTGCGCCACAACGAGTATCACTACATCGGCGGCTCCTCAGCCAGCTATACCATCTACCTGCCGGCAGAGGACTATCGACACCTGTCTGTGGCTAACGTGAGCGGCGAGGCGACGGTGAACATGCAGGCCAATTCGCACGCATCGCTTTTTAACATGGTGCAGGAAGCCGGCGACACCGTGCCTTCGCATTCCTACGGCCTCTTCTCCGCACGGCGCAATATGCAGGTGTTGGGCGACAAGGACCAGGTGTTCCATGTGTCGCTCTATATGCAAAACTGTGCCGCCGCACTTGTGGTGGACCAGAAAGGAGTGGCTCACCAGGATATGCAGGTGTTTCTCCAAGACCTTGCCACTGGCTTCACGGTGAACGACAGTACCTATATATATAAGGACTCTCCCGTGGTGCGTACTCATCGGCTTGAAACAGGCGGTCAACTGCTCTGCAATTACGGTATGAGCTTCCCTTCGCCCGCATCGCCGGCTGAAGTGGAGCCTTCGGGACGCGACGTGACGGAAACCACACTGTGGCGCATCAAGGCATACGTTACCATGCCCGACGGTAGCATTACGGAAACGACCCTCTCCATTCCCACGCCCCTAAAGGCCGGCCAACTCCGCATTATCAAAGCCTATATGTTGCCCAACGGCGGCCTGACTCCGGTGGATGCCGAGGTGGGAGCCAGCGTAGAACTGGACTGGAAGCAGGGCGGCACTTACGAGCCGGAACTGTAGGTCTGCGCCTCGGAGGGTGTAGCAGCACCATCGTATTTTCTTCTCTATTAAAGAACCTCAAAGCGGAGCTTTCTTTATCTCTATGACACAACAAACTAATCTCCTATCGTATATGAAACTCTGCGCCCTCTTCTTGGCGGTAATGCTATTGGCCGCCTGCCACAGCGAGGACGAAGCGGCAGATACCATCCAGGTGCCGGTGCGCCTCAGCGTGATGACAGGCTCGCCTTCCATGCAGCGGGCACCGGCCGACCCCGGCACGGCGGAGAAGTTCGCACTGCCCTCCCACGCCTATATCTATGTGTTGACTTACTCCCAACTGAAAGAGCAGGGCCCAGCCAAACTTATCTACCAAGGCACTGACGGACACATAGCCCTGGACCCCACAAAATGGAAGCAGGACACCACCACACCCGAAATTTACCACTACACCGGCGACATCAATCTCTTTATGCCGGTCGACATGATGTCGGGGCGCGTGCTGGCGGCAGTTTCTTCCGCAGAAATTGAGGACTTGAGTTTCTCCGCTACCACACGCGCCACTTTCGACGCACTGAGCAGCATAACGTACAGCGTGCCCTCAGGCACAGCCGAAGCACAGAATGAATACATGAAAAACCTTTACTCCACGCCTTACAACTTGGTCTACAAATACGATACTGATTTGGGAAGACTTGTGGGCCTTCCCTTGGACGATGAAGAGAACGGTACGGACAAGCTCTATTACGGTACCATTCTTGATGCTGCAGAGAAGGTGTCCCATGTCGACATCGTGCTCTACCACGTGGCGGCACGCCTTGACGTGAAATGGGAAGTGGCCCCTGCGCTGCGCAAAGACAACGCGCTGACCTTCTTCGAGGTGTGCAACCTGCCGCAAAAGCGCTGCTACCTTTTCCGCCCCACGGAGAACGTGAAGGACGGTGCCAACACTACCTACTCCGGCACACAGTGCCGTTCCATCCTCAAGACCAGCACGGCAGAGGGTAACCTTGACCCTTCCACTTACTGGCAAGGCCGCCGCGTGATGTATGTGCCGCAACATTATCTGCGGCAGGGCGGCAACACCTATTACCCCTTCGATGTACGTTTGGGGGTCAACGGGGAAACCATTGAGGATGAAACCGCCTCGCCCGTAACCGGGAAATACGGACAGAAGTTCTCATTCAATCAGGCGTTCACACCCCACCGGGTGTTTACCTCCTGGATTGCAGTGGGAGTGAATGTCAAAACGCAGATAAACAACAACTGAAGATTGAGATAGTTTTTATAGTTATTGATAGATATCAATAGTTTCCTATAGTTATCTGTAGAAATCTATAGCCTTCTATAAACTCTCCTGAAAACACCAAACAAAACTGATTATGTGCTACCGTAAACTCCATATTCCTTTCCTGTTCTTTTTGCTCAGCCTCTTCGTGCAGGCTGCGCAAGCGCAGTTAGTGCGTTATGTCACCACCACAGGAACCTATGCCGGTGATGGACTGAGCTGGGCCACTGCCAAGAACAACTTGCAGGATGCCATCAACGACCTGCACAACTATATGCAGCAAAAGGGTATCAGCGAAGGAGGACGCATCTATGTGGCCCAGGGCAAGTATGTGCCAACGGAAAGTACGGAGCAGGCCGGTGGCGGCGTGCTCTTCACTTCGTTTAAGATGTATGCCGGCATCAGCGTCTATGGCGGATATGCCGGTACGGAAACAGGCGATGACCTGCTGCCCGAAAACCGCGAAATGAAGAGCGCGACAGCCAAACCTTGGGAGATGAAGTACCAGACTATCCTCTCTGGTAACCACTCCAGCACGGAAACCGTTTTCCAATGGGATCCAACCAACAAAAAGGAAGTCTATACCACTTCTTTCCCAGGTAATTCCTACCACGTCGTGTGGTTTGCCACCAACGGACTGGATGACAAAAACCGCGCCAAGCCCTTGGGCGGCACCTCGCTCCTCGACGGTTGCATCATCGAAGACGGCAATGCTTCCAACCGCTCTGTGGAAACCATGCGAGTGCATACCGCCTTCGGTGCCGGCATCTACATGACTGCCGGTGCCAAGGTGGACCGTTGCATCGTGCGCCACAACGAATCCACGCGCCGGGGCGGCGGCATCTACCTTGACAACGGCGGCGAGGTGGATCGTTGCTACATCTACGCTAACCAGTGTCTCGGCATCGGTATCGTGGCCGGCTACGGCGGCGGTGTGTGCGTGGACGATGAGGGCAAAGTGCTCCGCAGCCTCATCCACAACAACGTGGCACGCATCGGCGGCGGTGCCTGCCTCTCAGCCGAGACCGTGCATCAAAAGGCAGAAGAGAATGCGATTGGCGTGAACACCAGCGACTGCTTCAATCCTGCTCTGGCCGGCAGCGTGGTGTCCAACAACACCTCGACCACCGAGGCCGGCGGCGTGTTCATGTACAAAGGTGGCCAGATGAACCACAACACCATTGTGCGCAACAAATGCACCGGCCCCAACGTCATCATCTCCGGTCGTCGCTATGGCCGCAGCGCCGGCGTGTATGTCGACAAGGCCGCCATGATTACCAACTCCGTGCTTTGGGGCGGACAGGTGGATGCCAACAGTGATGTGCAGTATGCTTCCTACACCGTGGAGTCCACCGAGTTGCTCTATCCTTACATCAGCTATACCGCCGTTTCCAACCACGATTTGGCCGACTGGACCAGCACCTCCAAGCTCGAAGTGCTGGCTTTGGGCACGAAGAACACGGCCACTTCCTCCACCGACAACCAATACTATCCCGTTTCCTTGCCGCCACCAGCGGCATCGACCCGGACAACATCAAGCCCGGCGTGGAGGCCGACAATGCTACCGCCACCCCCGAGACGCGCTGGATGCCGGCCGGCTTCTCGCCACTGCGTGAACATGGTGTGCAGATAGTGGACATAGCCACCTACGACCGTGCCCTCATCTCGCACCTCACCACCGACATGAACGGCAACACTTATGCCGCCCGCACCACCATCGGTGCCTATGTTCCCACCAAGAACACCTACACCCCACGCCTCTTGCCCTCCGTGGAACCGGGGGAGAGTGGGGATGTGCTCACCCTCTTTGTTGACCCCAACCGTAATCTCACTACGCTGAGCGGCGAGGATAATGTGGGCCACAGCTGGGAGAAGCCTTTGGGCAACATCAACGACGCGCTGAGCTGGTTTAACGAGAACAAAGGCAAGACCGTGAAGTTTTATGCGGATGCCACCACCACCACTTTGACCCCCACGACCATTAACAACGATACCAAGCTACAGGTGTTGGTCAAAGCCGGCACGTGTACCACGGCGGGTTCCTACTTCTCCTCCCGAATGCGCTCATCGTCCATCCGAATGTACAACAATGCGCGGCTTTATGGCGGTTACCCTGCCGATGCCACAGGCACAAGCCGCGACGGACGCAACCCCTCGAAAAACCTCACGACTATCTCGGCCAATATCATCAACAATGGCTACGAGTTCAACACCTGCCACATCCTAGGTTTCAATGATGCCAGCAATGCCATCGTCGACGGTTT
>OBLI01002499.1_pt1 | contig 15542 bp, 15 predicted proteins | sample 1519701 | NCBI WGS metagenome assembly OBLI01 (sample SAMEA3663005, study PRJEB22513) | pig gut metagenome | biome: pig gut; feature: pig-associated habitat; material: faeces | place: France | collected 2012 | reverse complement strand
GCTGTAACGATACATAGCCGCCCTCCAAGTGCAAGGTTTTTGCCTGATTCCTGCGTTTTTCGATACTCTTATTATATCACGAATCAGCCTCAACAGCTTGCACTGCAAGGATTTTTCAATTATTCAGGATACATTAACATACTCATCGCCGTCCGCGCAACGCTTCTCTCCTTGCTTTTTTCCACTGCCGCGCTATACTGGATACAAAAAGGAGGGTTGCTTATGGAACGTTTCTCCATCACGGTAGGCGACATTACCCGGTCCGACGCCGAGGCTATCGTCAACGCTGCCAACACCACGCTGCTGGGCGGTAGCGGTGTGGACGGTGCCATCCACCGGGCCGCGGGTCCGAAGCTGCTGGCGGAGTGCCGGACGCTGCACGGCTGTGAGACCGGTAAAGCCAAGCTCACAGCAGGATATGGACTGCCTGCCAGATACATCATACACACTCCCGGCCCCATCTGGCAGGGCGGCGGGGCCGGTGAAGCGCCCCTGCTGGCCTCCTGCTACCGCTCCTGCCTGACGCTGGCGGTAGAGCACAATATCCGTACGGTGGATTTTCCCTCCATCTCCACCGGTGTATACCGCTATCCCCTTCCCCTGGCGGCCACGGTGGCACTGAAAGCCATCATGGACTTCCTGTCGGAGCACGACCTGCCGGAACGGGTCCGCATGGTCTGCCATACGGAGGAGACCGCCCGGGTATACCGCCAGACCTGGAACCTCTGGTTCGCTGGAGACAAAAACAGCCGCATATAGGCAAACGCCTCATGCACAGCACGAGGCGTTTACTCTTCCGTATACATGTGGACGCTTCCTTTTGCGTGCTTTGCCCTGTACAGTGCTGCGTCCGCCCGGTCCAGCAGTTGTACCGGCCGCTCCTCCGGCAAATGCTCCGCCACACCGATGCTGACAGAGACGGGACAGCAGATCCCGTGGATGTCCTCCTGGAGGAAACGCTCCTGAATGTCCCGGCAGACAGCCAGCGCCTCCTCCTGTTCACAGTCCCGGAACAGGATGCAGAACTCATCTCCTCCAAAGCGGAAGGGCTGCATCCGGTCCGTTGCCGTCTCCCGCAGCACACGGCCCATGGCCCGCAGGTAGCGGTCTCCCTGGCTGTGCCCATAGGTATCATTCAGCTTCTTGAAATCATCGAGATCCATCATGGCCAGGAAGTATGGCGTTTCCGGAGAGGCGTCCATCTGCTGGAAAGCCGCCCGCAGCGCCTGACGGTTACCCACTTTGGTCAGAGCGTCTGTCACCGCTTCCTCCTGATACCGCTGCCGCTCCCTCTCCAAGTTGATACTGGCTTCATTCTTCTCCTGCTCCATGGTCAGCAGCCGGAAACAAACCACATAAAACAAAAGCAGCAGGACCATCGACAGCGCAAAGTCCACCAGGGTACTCTGGCTGGAGAACACGTGGATCTCCTGGGGATCCCATTGCAGGAACAGGTCCGACACAGCCTTACCCACCAGACACACCGTGCTGGTAATGACCGTCAATTTCCGGTCTCCATATGCCGTAGTCAGCAAGGGGGGAATGGCAAACACCAGAAACAATGCGAAAAACACGGAATGAAACGAGTAGACAAAGAACGCCACCGCCGCGGTAAGCAAGGAAACTGCACAGATCTTCTTTTCCAGGGTCAGGCGGCTGCGCATGAAGCCGGCTGCGGCTCCGCAGGCAGTCAGATTGCAGAGAAGGGGCACCAGCAGGTATTTAACCAGATACATATGGTCGCTGGTACTGATGGCGCCCAGTCTTTTCAGCACAAAGTACATCGCCGTTTCCATGGCCGTGGTGAACGCCACCAGCCAGAGCAGAAGCCGGAAATGCATCCGCAGCCATTTGCTGTTGATACGCCTGTATTCATTTTGGATCCCCTCAATGTGGGAATTGTTAATGCGCTCCACAGGTGCCCTCCTTCCCCGGCTTATCAAAATGTATATTTTGGCATTATATCACAGCTATTTCTCTTTGTCACGGACATTTCCCGCTTTGCGCGTCGATCTTTTCCTTCAGTTCGTTCAGATAGACCCAGCGTTCCGTCTTCTCTTCCAGCTTCGCTTCCAACTCCTCCTGCCGGGTCTGGAGCTCCTGGAGCTTCACATAGTCGCTGCCGCACCGACCCTGAGCCTCCTGGCACTCTGCGATCTCGCTTTCCAACGCGGCGAGGTCATCATCAATGGAATCGAACTCCATCTGCTCCTTAAAGGTGAATTTCAGCTTCCGCTCCCGGGGCCGCTCCGCCGCTTTGGGCTTCTCCGCCTTCGCTGGAGTCTCCTCTTCCCGCCGCTTCCGCTGCCAGTCAGACCAGTTACCGGTGTAGCGCAGGATCTCGCCGTCCCGAACCTCGAACACGGACTCCGCCAGCTTATCCAGGAAAAAGCGGTCGTGGGACACCACCAGAATGGGGCCGGGGAAGCCCTGCAAATAGTCCTCCAAAATAGAGAGGGTCATAACGTCCAGGTCGTTGGTGGGCTCGTCCAGCAGCAGCACATTGGGAGCCTCCATCAGCACCGACAGCAGGTACAGCCGCCGCCGCTCGCCGCCGGACAGCCGCCCGATGGGCACGGACTGCAAATTGCCGGGGAACATGAACCGCTCCATCATCTGGTTGGCGGTGAAAGTGCCCTCGTCGGTCCGCACCTCGTCGGCAATGTCGTGGATAAAATCATAAACCCGCTGGTTCAGGTCCAGTTCCCGTCCCTCCTGGGAGAAATGGCCGATTTTTACCGTGGTGCCGATGTCCACGGTGCCGGAATCCGGCGCCAGCTCTCCGGCCACCAGATGCAGCAGGGTGGATTTGCCGGCTCCGTTGCGTCCCACAATGCCAATGCGGTCATTTCGCAGCAGATTGTAGGAAAAGTGGTTCACGATGGGCCGCCCGTCAAAGGACTTACTCACGTCTTTCAGCTCAATAATTTTTTTCCCCAGACGGCTGGACGCCGCCGCCATCTGGACGGTATCGTCGGTCTCCGGGGCGTCCTGGTTCAGCAGGGCCTCGTACCGCTGGATGCGCTCCTTGGATTTGGTGGTGCGGGCCTTGCAGCCCCGCATGATCCACTCCCGCTCCACCCGCAGGATGGACTGGCGCTTCCGCTCGCTGGCCTCCGCCATCTCGGCCCGCTGCTCTTTCAGTTCCAGGTATTTGGAGTAGTTGGCCTCGTAGTGGTACAGCTTGCCCCGGCTCAGCTCCGTAATGTGGTTCACCACCCGCTCCAGGAAGTAGCGGTCGTGGGTCACCATCACCAATCCGCCCTTGAAGCGGCGGAGCCAGTCCTCCAGCCAGGCGGTCATCTCGGCGTCCAGGTGGTTGGTAGGTTCGTCCAGCATCAGTACATCCGCTGGATGGATGAGGGCCGTCGCCAGGGCAACCCGCTTCCGCTGGCCGCCGGAGAGAGTGCCGACTTTCTGGCTGTGGTCTGTGATACCCAGCTTGTTCAGCATGGACTTGGCCTCGTATTCGTTCAGTTTCCGGAACTCTGCCGGGAAGTGCAGGAACATCTGCTCCAGCACCGTGGCGTTGTCGTCCATCACCGGATTCTGGGGCAGATAGCTGACCTGCACGTTGGGATTTCGGGAAATGCGGCCCTCGTCCGCTTCAATGGCTCCGGCCAGAACCTTCAAAAAGGTGGATTTGCCGGTGCCGTTGATGCCGATGATGCCGGTCTTGTCCCCCTCGTTCAGATAAAAGTTCACATCCTCAAGCAGCTGGCGGCTGCCGAAGTTGATGGAAATGTGTTCCGCGGATAGCAGCATAATGGCCTCCTGATGATAAATTCCATAACGCAAGTATTTTACCACAGCCTTTCCGTTTTGACTATGCAAATCCCGCTTTTTGTGCTATTCTGAAAGCAGAAAGGGGGCCGGGCTTCTGGAGACCATCACAAGAACCATCATAGCCGAGGAGAGCGGCTCCACCGTCCACCACATTTTAAAGGCAAAACTTCACTTTTCCTCTCACGCCATCTCCCGGCTGACCCGGGCGGAAAACGGCATTCTGGTGAACGGCAGTCACGCCCGCACCACCTTTGTCCTCCGCGCCGGAGACGTTCTGACGGTGGAGACCGGGGACCACCGTCCCCCCAAGGTCGAAGTTACCCCCGGCGACTGGCCCCTGCCCATTGTGTGGGAGGATGGCCACCTACTGGTGGTGAACAAGCCTGCCGGGATGACGGCCCACGCCTCCAACTTCCTGCCGGATACCCCCACCGTGGCGGGGGCCCTGGCCTGGCAGCGTGGCACGGACTTCGTGTTCCACTCGGTGAACCGGCTGGACAAGGGCACCACTGGGTTGATGGTGGTGGCGAAAAGCGGCTATGTCCACGACCTGCTGCGCCGCAGCCTCCACACGCCCCGCTTCATCCGGGAGTATCGAGCCGTCTGCATCGGCTGCCCGGAGCCGGGAGCCGGAGCCATCGATGCCCCCATTGGCCGGGACGAGTCCTCCACCATTGCAAGAATGGTCCGGCCCGACGGTCAGAGTGCCGTTTCTCATTATGAGGTGCTGTCCTCACAAAACGGTCTGTCCCTGGTGAAACTGCTTCCCGAAACAGGGCGCACCCACCAGCTTCGGGTCCACATGGCATCCATCGGCCATCCTCTGGCGGGAGACTGGCTCTACGGTACCGAGGACCCGGACCTGATCGCCCGCCCCGCCCTTCACTCCTATGCCCTGACATTGACCCATCCGGTCACCGGGGAGGTCCTCCATCTCACCGCGCCCCTGCCGGAGGACATGGCCCGGCTGGTGGCTGAACCGTAATTCCGAAAGAAGAGATAGATTTTATGTTAACTTGGAATGTCACCTACCACTGCAAGCCCGGCCAGCGGGACGAATTCTACAAGGCCCTGTGCGCTCTGGGCGTCCGCGCCAATTCCCTGACCGAGGCGGGCAACGTAAAGTACGACTACTTCTTCGCCGCCGAGGCTCCTGACGACCTGCTGCTGGTGGAAAGCTGGACGGAGCCCGCCCTGCAGAAGGCCCACTGCGAAACGGGGGTTTTCGCCCGGCTCCAGGAGCTGAAAGCCCGGTTCTGTGACAGCGTCACCATCGATAAGTTCAACTTCTGAACTTAAAAACGGTTAAATTTTATTAAGGGAGGTCATTTTATGTGTGCGGCTGATTTTCGGCGTATTGCGAGAGAAGCCCTGGCGGGCAAATGGGGAATTGCCCTGGGCACTGGCCTGGTGGCAGCCCTGCTGGGCGGAACCATTGCCTCCGGCAGTGCCAGCGTGAATATCAATTCCTCCACAGTGCAGCAGCATATCTCCTCGGGTGAGTTGGAGAGTTTCTTTTACAGTGACACTTTCCGCGCTCTGCTGCCCCTCATCTTTATCATCGGCGTCATCGCGGTGGTCTGGTCCCTGGTGATCCTGGTATTGGGCGGCGCCGTATCCCTGGGTTACGCCAAATTCAACCTGAACCTGGTGGACGGCCAGCCGCCCCGGTTCGACGGCCTGTTCTCCGAATTTCACCGCATCTGGCCCGGCTTCTGCCTGAAATTCCTGACGGGCCTGTTCACATTTTTGTGGACGCTGCTGTTCATCATCCCCGGCATCCTGGCGGCATACAGCTATGCCATGGCTCCTTACATTCTGGCAGAAAATCCGGACATGACCGCCCGGGAGGCTATTACCGCCTCCAAGGAGATGATGCGGGGCAACCGCTGGCGGCTGTTTTGCCTGGGCATCAGTTTCATCGGCTGGGCAATTCTGGCCGCCCTGACGCTGGGCATCGGTATTCTCTGGCTGCGGCCCTATGAGGAGGCCGCTCACGCCGCCTTCTACCGGGACCTCTCCGGCACCGCCCAACCTACCATCCAGGAGGACGGCTACCGCTTTGATCCCTCCGGCGACTATCAGCCGCCTCAGTAATACGAAAAGCAGGTGGAAACTCATTCCACCTGCTTTTTTATGCGCCTATTCACAGTTTTTTGCCAGTTTCCTGCTCGTACCATGATACGACCTCTTTCAGATTCTGCATACTGACCCGGTTACCGCCGTTTCGGAACATATCCAGAATCGCATCCTCCTCGGGGGTGCGGTTCTGTTTTGCCATGAGCTGGCGGCCCATGGTTCCGCCCATGCTCTTGAGGATAAGTTTTTTGAAACCGTGGAGCTTATCCATGTTCAATCCGCCCTGGAGCGTAAACACCGGCATATCCGTTCCCAGGCCGTTGACCTGACGCACCACAGAAATCTGGGAACCGGTGGGATTCATGCCCACGCCGCAGACCGCCGCTACCTGGTACTGTTTCAGTGCCGTGATAAAGCCCTGGATCTTTCCGGCCATGATCCAGCCCATGTAGATGACCTCCGTGCCCTTGGGCACTTTTTCGCACGCCTCTTCCAGCGAATAGGCGTGCAGCCCGGTCTTTTTGGACAGCAGCTGGGCATATTGGGCGGTATAGCCTGTGTTGGATGTATAAACGATGGCTTTCGGTTCCATATTGGTTCTCCTTCCGCGGGGGATCCCCGTACTGTTTTTCCTGTTTATTCATCACACATTGTAGCGTATCCCCTTGTCCTTGTCAACTTGCTTCGGGCGGCTCGTACGCCTTGAAAAAGCAGATTGACTATGATACAATACATTATTATCCCAAAAATTGTTGATTCTGTCGAAACAGGAGGCAGTGAACCATGACAAAAGCGGAATTCGCAGCACGCCTGCACCATGCCTGCGCGGCCGTCACCGCCGCGGAAGCGGAGCTGACCGAGATCGACTCCAAATTCGGTGACGCCGACCACGGTCTCACCATGGCCAAGATCGCCGGAGCCATTGCCGCCGCGGTGGATGCTTCCGACGGCGGCATCCAGTCCATGCTGGACAGCGCGGCCATGGCCGTCATGTCCCTGAACGGCGGCAGCGCGGTGCCCCTATGGAACACCTGGCTGGACGGGATGCAGGAGGACGCCCCGGAGGGGGAGGAGATCGACATTGACGGCATCAAGGCCATCTTCGCCAAGGCCTTTGAGGAGATCGACGATATGTCCGGCGCCAAGGTGGGGGACAAGACCATGATGGACGCCCTGATCCCCGCCAGCGAGGCCATCGCCGCCTACGAGGGCGACAGCGAGGACGCGCTGTTTGCCGCCGCCGCCAAGGCCGCCGCCGAGGGCGCGGAGAACTCTAAAAACTTCGCATCCAAGTTCGGTCGGGCGAAGAGCTACGGTACCAAGACCATCGGCACCCCGGACGCTGGCGCCATGTCCATGGCCTGCTTCTTCCGGGGACTGGCCCAGGCATGATGTTCGTTTTCTTTGCCCCGGGGGCGGGGCTTTCGCGGATACTGAAATTTTGACTGGAGGGACCTGCTATGAAAATGAAGAAGTTTATGAACGCCCCTGAGACCGTCACCGATGAGGAGCTGACTGGTCTGGGCCTGGCTTATCCCGACATTGTGGATGTGGATGGCCACCTGGTCATCAGCAAGGACCTGGCCACCGCTGACCGCGTGACCATCGTCACCTACGGCGGCTCCGGCCATGAGCCTGCCCAGGCGGGCTTTGTGGGCAAGGGCATGCTGGATGTGCAGGCTGTGGGCGATATTTTCGCCGCTCCCAACGGCCAGCTGGTATTCGACGCCATGAAGCTGGCGGACAAGGGTCACGGTGTGCTGCTGCTGACGTTGAACTACGCGGGCGACCAGCTTGCCGGCAAGCAGGCCATGAAGCTGGCCAAGAAGGCCGGTCTCAACGTCCGCCAGGTGGTCACCGGCGAGGAGATCCAGTTCGACCCCAACGGTGAGGACAACAAGCGTGGCCTGGCAGGCGCGGTGGCCCTGTACCATATCGCCGCCGCTGCTGCCCAGGAGGGCAAGTCTCTGGACGAGGTGGCTGAGATCGCACAGCATTACGCCGACAATATGGCCTCCATCACCGTCAAATCCACCGATGCCACCCATCCCCAGAACGGCATGTCCTTCGGCGACCTGGGCGAGACCGACCTCATGGAGATCGGCGCGGGTCAGCACGGCGAGGGCGGCGGCGTCCGGGTGCCCATGATGTCCTCCAAGGAGACCGTGGCCACCATCGCTGAGGCCCTGTGCAAGAATTTGGAACTGAAGGCCGGGGACAAAACCTTCGTCATGATCAACGGCTGCGGCGCCACCACCATGATGGAGATGCTGGTGCTGTTCAAGGACACCGTGGAATTCCTGAATGCCAAGGGCGTGGAAGTCGTGGCCAACATGGTGGGTGAGATTCTCACCGTCCAGGAGGCCGCCGGCTTCCAGATGAACATCGCCAAGTGGGACGACGAGACGCTTCGCCTGTGGAACACGCCTTGCCACACCCCCGCGTACAGTAAGGAGTAACGACCATGGCAGACGCGATCGGAAACAAGGCTGCAAAAGACTATCATCTTGACATTCCCGCCCCGGAGCAGGGCTTTTTCGCCAAAGGTTTGGGGCACGGGGACTGGGGTGCGAAAAACCGTCTCTCCCGGCTGTTCAACCCCAAGAGCGGCAACACCGTCATGCTGGCCTTTGACCACGGCTACATCATGGGCTCCACCGCGGGCCTGGAGCGAATGGACGTGACCATCGCTCCCCTGTGCCAGTACGCCGACGTGCTGATGGGCACCCGGGGCGCCATCCGCTCCTGCATCCCGCCCACGGTGCAAAAGCCCATCTGCCTGCGGGCCACCCATGACGCCAGCGTCCTCATTGACGACATGAGCACCGGCAACGGCCTGGGTGCCGACATGGAGGCCACCATCCGCATGAACGCCTCCGCCGTGGCCATCCAGTGCTTCATCGGCGGCGCCGGCGAGACCCAGTCCCTGGAGACCCTCTGCCGGGCTGTGGACGCCGGAGAGCGCTACGGCATTCCTGTCCTGGGCGTCACCGCCGTGGGTAAGGAGATGGCCCGCACCACCCAGTATTTCCTGCTGGCGACCCGTATCCTAGCGGAGCTGGGTGCCTCTTTCGTCAAGACGTATTACTGCGATGATTTTGAAAAGGTTGTCGCCGCCTGCCCCGTGCCCATCGTCATTGCCGGCGGCAAGAAGTTGCCGGAGGATGAGGCGCTGACCATGGCCTACCGCGCCATCTCCGACGGCGCCCGGGGCGTGGACATGGGCCGCAACATCTTCCAGAGCGAACATCCCGCCGCCATGTGCCAGGCGGTGTCCAAGATCGTACACGAGAAGTTTACCGACAAGGAAGCCTATCAGTTCTATCAGGAGTTGGCTTCCAAATAACAATGACAGGAGGGTCCCCTATGGCAGCTACATACATGCACATCGGTATCCCCGTCCTCAACAAGAAGCCCAACATGGTCTACAACGAGTGGGGCAAGTTCTGGGTCAACGAAAGCGTGGATGCCTACGACTACAAGATCGAATACCTGAAATTTGAAGAGGGCACCTGCTTCCCGGAGATCCTCTCCAAGCAGCCCCATGTGGCCTACAAGGTGGACAACATGGATCCCTACATCGCTCAGGCCCAGCAGGTCATCTTCGGGCCGGAGGTTCTCAGCGGCTCCGTCCGCCTGGCCTTCGTCATCCAGGATGACGCCATTATTGAGCTTTACGAAGAAAAATAAGGACCGGCTCCGGCGAGGCGCCCTCCGCGCCGGGGCTTTTTCCCGGGACTTCCGTCCCAACCGAACATGCATGCCACGAAAGGAGCCCAACATTCATTATGTATACCCAGGAATTCTACGAAGCCCTGAAGCAGCAGGAGACGGACCTGCGTTTTTCCTTCTTTGACCTGGAGGACGCCTATGCCCTGGGCACCATGCTCCGGGAAGCCGGTAAGCGAGAGCCGGAGCCCATCGCCGTCCGCATCGTGCTGGACGATTTGATCGTGTACCAATCCTTCCTTCCCGGTACGGGACTGTCCAACTCCCGGTGGATGGACCGCAAATATGCCACGGTCTGCCACAGCCGCCACTCCTCCCTGCTGGCTGCCGTAGACCGGGAGCTGAACGGCATCCGGGAGCCTTGGCAGTCCGATGAGGAACAATTCGCCTTCTGCGGCGGTGGATTCCCCTTGGTGGTAAACGGCCAGTTCCGGGGCGCCGCCATCGTGTCCGGTCTGCCCCATCTGGACGACCACCGCTGCCTGACCCAGGCCATTGCGGAATATCTGCATACCGGCCAGTAAGCGCCTCTTTGGGCATGAATACAGCAGAGGAAAAAGTAATCAGGACGGACCGGCAATGCCGGTCCGTTTCGTTTTTTGCCTGCTTTCGGAAAGGCATTGGCGCAGGCAGAAAAGCGCTGCTGGGTGCTGTTTTTCAATAAAGCTCACAGGCCGCGTTAGCGCCGGAGGCAGGCATAGTCCCAACGGAGCAATTGCAGGTTTCACATTTTATATGCAATAGAGTGTATTTTCGTTTTTTGTATCCGCCAAAATGCTGGAAAAGAATTGAATTTTGAAAAAATAAATGTTAGACTGAAAATGTATCACATTATGTAAAACTGTGTCTTGAATCAGCCAATACGAATTTGTGGTTAAACGAGCCAATTCAAGTCTTTGGGGAAACACGGAGGCTGCGTACCGGTATTCGTGTGCAGCCCCGGATTTGAAACGGGAGGGACCATGCTTTCACTGACTCTGGGTATCGCGGGTTTTGTCCTGTATATCCTGTATGACATCAACAGTATCACCCTCCGGTCCAGACTCCTGCACGCCGCCTTCGCGGTGGGCACGCTGCTGGTCGCCACGGCCACAGTCCTGGATATACTGGTGGCATGGAGGCTGGGGGCCTTTTCAGGTGCGGCGGACACGGCATTGATTGCCGCTGCGGTGGTGTGCTTCGGCGCACTGGTGTACAGTCTTTTTTTTGCTCTGCCCTTCCAGGCGACCTATGGGGCCGGCAGTGCCGGTCGGCACGTGTGCTCCCGGGGAATCTATGGGCTGTGTCGCCACCCGGGCATTCTGTGCTTCTTCGGCATGTTCCTGTTTCTGGGCATTGCGGCGCTGCCGGGAAGACTGCTGGTCAACGGCATAGTATTTTCCCTGCTGGATCTCGCCTACGCCTGGTTCCAGGACCGCGTTACCTTTCCCAAAACCTTCTGCGATTATGAAGACTATCAAAAAAAAGTCCCGTTCCTGATCCCCACAGGGGACTGTATCCGTCTGGCACGGCAGACCCGGAGCCGCTCCGTCAGCGAGGAGGATGAAACATGAGATTTCAGGAAAAACTCCACGAATACTCGAAGGAAGAAATCTGGGAGGAATACTGCGGATTTCTGACCCTCAGCAAGGAAGGTTTCATGGACATCCAGAAGCGGCTGCTGATGGAGCAGATTGAGCTTTGGTCCTCCTGCGGCCTAGGGCAGAGCATCCTGAAGGGGAAACATCCCCGCACCATTGAGGAATTCCGGGAAATGGTGCCGCTAACCACCTATGAGGACTATGCCCCCACTCTGCTCTCCAAGCAGACGGGCGACCTGCCGGGAGAGCCGGTGCTCTGGGTCCAGACCACCTGGGAGGGCGGCGTCCATCCCATCAAGGTAGCGCCTTATACCAAAGGAATGCTGGATACCTTCAAGCACAACGTCATGAGCTGCCTGATCTTGGCCACCAGCCGGAAAAAAGGCGATTTTGATATCAGCGTAACAGACCATATGCTCTACGCCTTGGCTCCGCTGCCCTATGTCACCGGCCTGCTGCCGCTGCTGTTCAAGGACGAAATCGACATCGAGTTCCTGCCTTCGGTGCGGGATGCTGTTAATATGTCCTTCAAGGAGCGGAACGTGCAGGGCTTTAAGCTGGGCATGAAGAAGGGCATCGAATACTTCTTCGGTCTGGGCAGCGTGCTGTACTATGTGAGTCAGAGCATTACCTCCATGCCATTGGGACGGAAAAAGAGCCTGAAGGACCGGCTGTCCAGCATCTCTCCCAAGATGATGGCCCGGTACATGGTGGCAAAGAAGAAATGCCGGAAAGAGAACCGCGAGCTGCTGCCCAAAGACCTGTTCCAACTCAAGGGCTTCATGTGCGCCGGTACGGACAACCGCTGCTACAAGGAGGATCTGGAGCGGATGTGGGGCATCCCCCCTATGGAAATTTTCGCCGGGACAGAATCCACCTGCATCGGCTGCGAGACCTGGAGCCGCGAGGGCGTGTATTTCCTGCCGGATGCCTGCTTCTATGAATTCATCCCGGAAAACGAGCTGGATAAAAATCTGGCGGACCCGGAATACCAGCCCCGCACCATCCTCTGGGACGAGGTCGTGCCCGGCGGCGTCTATGAGATCGTGCTGACAGTGCTGAAAGGCGGCGCCTTTGCCCGTTACCGCATAGGGGACATGTTCCGCTGCACCGGCATCGGCAGTCAGTTGGAAAACAACCAGATTCCCCGTTTCCAGTACATCGACCGTGTTCCGCAGGTCATCGATATCGCGGGCTTCACCCGCATCACGGAAAATTCCATCAATCAGGCCATCGAGCTGTCCAGTCTGCCCATCGCGGCCTGGACGGCAAAGAAGGAATTTACCGACAATAACCGCCCCTATCTCCATCTGTATGTGGAGCTGGAGCGAGACAACCTGGCCGGCAGTGCCGTCAGCATTCGTATTCTGCAGGATCAGCTCGGTATCTACTTCCGGTATCTGGATCAGGACTACGAGGACCTGAAAAAGATCCTGGGCGTGGACCCGCTGAAGATCACCCTGCTAAAATGCGGCACATTCGAAACGTACCGGCGCAGATTCGGCACGCCGATACGGTCCATGAACCCGGGCAGCCGTGAAATCAGCGACCTCCTGGGATGCCACCAGGGCGGCGTGGGAAAGGAGGTATTCCGGAATGAGTGGGTATAGCTGGATTTCTGTCCTCTCCCTGTTCTGTTACCTGTTCCTATTTCTGACATTTCTGGTGGCTGAAAAGTCCAAGAAGGTCATTTATACCTTCATGATGCTGCTGGTGGTGATGATCCTCTGGAACGGCGGATCCTTCTGCATGCGGATGCAGCTATGGCCGTCCGTCAATTTCTGGCACCATGTATCTTTGCTGGGTATGCTGATGCTGCCGGTGGGATACTACCACTTCGTTCTGGACTTTTTGGAAGAGCGCGGACACGGCGGTAAAATCTTTTGGGGTGTCTTTTACCTGCTGGTGTTTGCCGTCAATTATGCGACCGGTTTCTTCGTCCCGCTTCCGGAGGTCGTTCTCCAAAACGGCAAAGCTCAGTTCCTCTACCACTATAACTGGCATATCTATCTGCTGGTTTTCTTCATCGTGCTGACACTGCTGCAGCTCTCCCTCATCATCCGCCGGCACTGCTTGGGCAACCGGGGTGCGCTGCGGCACCTGCTCCCGGTGATATGGGGCGTCGTGATCCTGCTGCTGGGACACATTCTCTCCACTCTGACGATGTTTACCGGCCTCCCGCTGGACATCATCTCCGGCGTTGCCAATGCCCTGTGTCTGTTCTACGCGCTGTATAAAAAGCGGCTTTTCCGGCTGACGTTGCTGCTGTCCAAAACCAATTACTGCGTCCTGGCCATGGTTCTGGGCGCCGCGATTTTCTCAAACTTTGCCCTGTCTTTTCAGCGCTTTCTCGTGGACAACATCGGCATGGAATACGCCCATGCGGAAGCCATCATCGTCACAGTGCTGGTGGTGATGATCGCCGTGCTGTATGTGGTCATCAATTCGTCCTTCGACGCCATCTTTGAGCGAGCGGGGCAACAGCAGAATGAGCTGATTGCCCGCTTCGGCGAGGAAATCACCCACAAGCTCAACGTTACCGACATTTTGCAGGGTGCGTCCGATACGGTCCAGAAGGCCGTTGAGGTCAGTCGCGTTTTTGTGTGCCTCCGCGGTCCGGATGGACAGTATCACATCAGCCACACCACAAATCCGCTGGATGAAAAGAATTTTTATATCTGCGCCGATCATCCTCTGGTCTCCTATTTCAAAAACCATACCGGCTGCTTGACGCTGCGGGAATTTTCCCGTATGACGATCTACCGCGGTATGTGGGAGAAGGAAAAGCAGCTTCTGAATACACTGAACATTGCCGTCTTTGTGCCGCTGGTATCAGAGGGCGACCTGGTGGGCATGGTGCTGCTGGCGGAAAAGGAAAACGGCGACGACTACCAACCCAATGAACTCCGCTTTTTGCAGTCAGTTTCCTCGATCTGCGCCGCCGCGGTGAAAAACGCCCATACCTATGAAAAAGCCGTCACTGAGGCCAGGAAGGACGAGCTGACAGGCCTTGCCAACCGAAAATACTTCTTTGAACTGCTGGATCGGGAATTCGAAACGCACAAGGATACCGCCCTTTCCCTGTGTCTAATCAACATTGACGATTTCAAGCTCTATAATCAGCTATACGGGACCCAGGAGGGCAACTTGGCCCTTCAGCGTGTGGCTGACATCCTGTCGTCCAGCGTTAGCGGAAACGGCTGGGCCGCCCGGATAGACGGCAAGGAATTTGCGCTGATTCTGCCCGGATACGACATCTATTCCGCCAAATGTCTGACGGAAAATGTAGCAGCACAGATTGGGGAGATCAATAGCCGCATCAGCGGCTCGCTCAGCCGTCTGACAGTCAGCGCCGGCATCTGCGCGGCGCCTTACATGGCCTCCTCTCCCAGAGAGCTGCTCAATAATGCGGATACCGCCGTGCGTATGGTGAAGCACTCTGGTAAAAACGCGGTCCTGATGTATTCCGCGGAGATCCACCGCCGCGAGGTCAGGCGGGTCAAATATAAGAGCGGATACAACGAGCACGCCAGCACCATCTACGCCCTGACCGCCGCCATTGATACCAAGGATCATTACACCTTCCGCCATTCGCAAAACGTTGCCTATTACGCCACCGAGCTGGCGAAAGCTGCTGGCATGGAGGCGGATCTGGTGGAGATCGTCAAGGAGGCCGGTCTGCTCCACGATATCGGCAAGATTGGCATACGGGAGGATATCCTCAATAAACCCGGCAAGCTGACATCTGATGAATACGACATTATGAAAGGGCATGTGGAAAACGCGGTGAATATCATCCGTTATCTGCCTTCCCTGGATTATGTCATCCCCACTGTGCTCTCTCATCACGAGCGTTATGACGGAACCGGGTATCCCCGCAAACTGGCAGGGGAAGAGATCCCCGTCATGGGCCGTATTCTCTCCATTGCGGACGCATTTGACGCCATCACCTCCACCCGCTCCTACAAAAACGCCACTCCACTTGAGAAGGCTCTGCGGATCCTGCGTGAGGAGGCCGGCCGGCAGTTCGACCCCAATCTGGTCTCCATTTTCATAGCGCTGGTGGAGGACGGAAAGATTGAGATTCGGTCACAGGCTCCCGGCGTGTCCACCCCGCCGCCGGCTCCTATTCCGAGCAAAGATCCTCTTAACCAGTGGGAAAACGCCCCGAAATACCGGGATCTTAGATCCCAGGATGTGTCATAAGCACATCTCCCTCTGAGAATACTGCCGGGCGGCCCATCAGGGCCGCCCGGCAGTCAGTTTGTGGAAAAGGTTTCTTCGGCCAACTCTGTTAGTTTTTCTGAACTTGATACGTTCACAAATCACCAATCAAGTAAAATAATCCGCTTCATTCAATTTTTGCCC
>OBLI01002498.1_pt1 | contig 15544 bp, 13 predicted proteins | sample 1519701 | NCBI WGS metagenome assembly OBLI01 (sample SAMEA3663005, study PRJEB22513) | pig gut metagenome | biome: pig gut; feature: pig-associated habitat; material: faeces | place: France | collected 2012 | reverse complement strand
CACGTTATCAATTATAGAAACTTTAAAAACTTAGTGAATATGGAAGAATACGAAAGTGTTTTGTGGGCTATTCCTTGCGATGACCACGTAATTTACCTGGATATGGACGGCTATTTAAATGAACGTTATGGTATGGCTTATATTAAGGGAGAACGAGGTAGCGAGTTCAGATTTATCGACGGCAACGGGATGCTGGATGATCCGTATGGCGACTTACCGACAGAATCCATCATCGGAAGACGCGGCGAAACCATTCATATCTCCCGACTGAATGAGGTGTTTGCCTTCAGTACAGGCAATATAGACCTGGTATTCTCTTACTTGGCAGACTTTGACGTGAAGGTGGATGTTGCGAGTATGAAGCAGACCCTAGAAGTGCATTTCATCCGACAGGAGGGATTCGAACCTATCTATAATATGAATATCAAGATGAAGGATTCGGACGAAGTATTTGCAAATCTCCGTAAGAATTTCTTTGATATGAGAAATCCTGACTGCGTGAGAGCGAAGCCACAGTATGGCAAATACCCAGCCCGTATAAACGATGTTCTTGTACAGTACCTGTACGAGTATAGTTGTTATCGTGATACGCTGGTAGATGTTGAGATATACTTCGACAAGCGGACCTTTTTCGGTGAGTCTGATCTCGGCAAAAGTATGGTAATGGATTATAATAAATTCGTTTACGATGACGAGGAGAAGTACCTGATGAATCTGCGTAGGCGCGTTAAGGATACCCTGGGAAAGTGGTGGAATGACTACAAGAGCCGTGATGCCCAAATCAAGGCTTCCCAGGATGCAAAACTTGAGGTCGCCAGTCGGTTCGACCTGGACCCTAACCTGATGGAGTAAGTATCGCTACGTTATAGCATCGGCAAAACTTCACCGGTTTTCGCCGATGCGACAAAATTATAAACTCAAACCTTTTAAATTTTTTGGCTTATGAAAACTAGAACGTTTTTGTTTGCCACCACCTTTGCGATGATGGCAGCGGGTGCGGGCTTCGGTTCCTGCGCCCAGAGCGATGGAGTGTTGAACACTAATGACAGCCAGCAGACTGCCGTGAAAGAGAAGGCTCACGTGAAGCTTTCCATCTTCCCTACCCTTTCCGTTTCTTCCTCTACGATGCAGAGCCGCAAGGCATCTTCATCTTCTATCCTTACCCGTGCAGCCCTCACCGCAGAGGGTAAGGCGCTTACCGATCTCTTTATTTTCGATTACGACAAGGAGACGGGTACCCTGCTGCAGGTGCTCCACCAGACGAGCACTGCCGAGGACTTTGCCGAGCCTGATCTTACGCTCGATTACGGTGAGCACACCCTGAAGGTGATTGCCACCAGAAGTACCTCCCCTACCCTGCTGGATGCCGGGGGCGCTGACTGGGCTGTGAGTGATAATGTGCTCACGTCAGTGGGCGAGAGTCTTCCGGCAGTACTAACCTCTGCCAAGACTTCCGATACCTTTGGAGCCGTGCAGGATATTACGGTGGGAACGGGCAAGCAGTCGGCAAGCATTGCCCTGAACAGAATCGTGGCGCAGCTCGTGGTAGCGCCTACTGATGTATATCCAGATGATGCCGGGGATATTACTACCACTCTCGACGAATACAAGTCTTTTGCGTGGCAGACCTTTGATGTTACAGAGGCAGCGAAAAATCAGAGAGTCTATGATGCTTCCGTGAATGCCGGCAAACAGAATAGAAGCATCGCCTATTATGTGCTGGTTCCCGCCCAGGGACATACGTCTGACGTTTCTTTTGTGGTGGGCAGAAGGGGCAGCGATAAGCCATACGCTGAGATATTGGTACCAGGCGTAAAGCTGGAGCGCAATAAGATTACGACCATCTCCGGCAGCTTCTATCATCACCAGAAGGGGGTGAGCGTAACGGTAGAGGATGCCTGGAGTAGCGAAGGGAATGACTATGAGATATAAAAGTACTTCGGTATGTTTATACATTAGTACTTATGTACGTTAGTACTTATATACGTTTGCACCTCGCTTGTTTCGGTGGATTTGCAATCCGCCGCATTTGAAACGATAAATGAGAAGATAAAACAGATGATCGCCTGGGTATTGCTCGAAATATCCAGGCGATTTCTCCTTTTCCACCTTTCCACAATTCTTCATTTCTCCTTTTCCACCTTTCTACAATTCTTCATTTCTACTTTACCACCTTTTCACTTATCTTCTTTCCTTCTTTTCCACATTTCTCATTTTCCACATTTCTCCTTTTCCACCATTCCACTATTCTTCATTTCTACTTTTTCACTTTCCTTCTATTATCCTTTTCCTCTTTTTCACTTTCATCATTTTCCACTTTTCTTCTTTTCTACTTTGGTACTTTATTACAAAAGGAGAGGAGAGGAAAAGAATAATAGTACTTTTAATATTAAATACTTAAATTAGGTTAAATTCTTAGAATTTAAATACCATTTATTTGGTAGTTTCGAGAAAAATGAGTACTTTTGCACCGTAGTAGAAAAGTACTTTAGTGCATTTTACGATATGACAGTTTCAAAAATTGCAACCGTCGTAAATGGAGATGTGAGAAGTTGGTGGATTTCCACTTTAGCACTTTTCTTCTTTGGTACACTAGTACTTCGGTACGATAGTGCTTTTGAACTTTTAACGAATAAAAACTAGAAGTAGAACGTTTTAATACATTACAAGAAATGGCAGAAATTAGATTGAAAGAAGTTCTCGCCTTCGTGAATCACAAGGGTGGAGTAGGTAAGACAACATCAGTTCAGAGTTTGGCAACTGGCTTGCGCCGTTATGGCAAGGGCTTTTTCGGAAAGGGTGAGGATGGCAAGGAGCGCAAACCTCGTGTATTGCTCATTGACCTGGACCCACAATCAAGTCTCTCCTTCCTCTTCGGATGGAGTGAAGTGCAGAATCCGGGCAAGCCTACGGTATATGATGCGCTCATCAAGCAGTCGCCGCTTCCAGTGTATCAGGTGGAAGACGGCATCCATCTCATACCTGCATCGGCCAACCTGATAGGCATTGAGCCATTCCTCAATCAGATGCCGGTACCTCGCAAGGCACTCACAAAACTGCTGGCGAAACCTTTTGCCGTGATGCAGGACTATAAGTATGTCGATAAGGACGGACAGAAGGTAGAGGATGAGTTTGCCGGCAAGGACGGAATGAAGGTAGAAGAGGTATTCGACTATATCCTGATAGATTGTCCACCAGCCATGTCATTGCTCACCCACAACGCACTCTCTTGTGCTACGAGTGTAGTCATCCCCGTACAGTTGGAAATGTTGGCCACCAAGGGTATCGCCGAAATCCTGAATGCCATCAAGGATACGAGAGAAGACTTGAACCCTAACCTGGATATTCGAGGCTTGCTGATGGTGATGAGTAACGATCAGACAAAGGCTACCCGACAGTTCAAGGAGTATCTGGGCGATAAGTTCGATGACTATATGTTCGATGCCTATACCCGCCGAGATACAAAGATGGTGGAAGCGCAGGCGATGTCGAAGGATATTTTTACCTATGCGCCATACAGCAGGGTAGGAAACGACTATGCAGCCTTCACGAAAGAGATATTGGCAAGTATGCCTAAATAGTGTTTAATATATAATATGTAACGATTATGGCAAGACAAGCAGAAAACGGCTTTTCCAAGTTTGATATTACCAAGTCGAAGGCGATGAGGAATATAGAAGATATTTACGACTCTGAGCCATCGACAGCAGAGAAACCGGCAAAGAATGAGGCTCCGGCAGCGAAGCAGGAATCAGCAGAAGAGAAAGCTCCAGTGTCGAAGCAGGAATCAGCAGAAGAGAATGCTCCAGCAGTGAAGCAGAAACCAGCAGAAGAGAATGCCCCAGCAGTGAAGCAGGAACCAGCAGAAGAGAATGCCCCCGCAGAGCAGACTCCAGCCGCGAAGAGCAACACCGCTCCCAGCGATTCCGTCTCTAGTCCCTCATCATCCCTTAATAGTGGAATGCCATCCGGCATGAAGCCTTTGAAGGCAGAGAAGGGCGTGAAAATCTCCCTCCCTATGAAGTATTACTTCAAGCTCGTGCAGATAAAAGCCTGTACGGGCAAGAGCCTTCAGGACTTGGCAGCGCAGGGCGTGATGGAGTTTATCGACCGATTCAGCCAACCAGGCAGTCAGGTAAACGAAAAGTCAGATTTGTAGGTACTGAAATAGTACCGAGTGGTATAGTTTTCGGTACCAACTCACTACATTTATGGCTAAGTTTCACTACAAATGTGGCTAAGTTTCACTACAAATGTGGCTAAGTTTCACTACAAATGTGGCTAAGTTTAGAACTTAACTATTTGGAGTTTAGAGAGTTAGCGCTTGCGGAATATAGAATATAGAAGATGGAACATATTATATATAAGAGTTTATCTTTATATATATCAAAGATTTTATATTTAATATTCTATATTACGAGACAGTTAATTTACTGATTATCAATAAGTTGAATATAAAAGTTAGCCATAAATGTAGTGAAAGTTGGCCATAAATGTAGTGAAAGCTAGCCATAAATGTAGTGAAAGCTAGCCATAAATGTAGTGAAAGCTAGCCACAAATGTAGTGATATAATATAATAAGGTACGATTATGGAAGAAAATAAGCAAATAGACAAGCGATATATCAATACACCCTTTGCCTATACGAAGACTCAGAGCGGTTTGACGTTACTACAGCAGAACGTGATGGTAAGGGTATCGGCACACTTACAGAAGTATATCGAGAAGTTTTATAAGGACCCTCAGTTGTTAGCTTCAAAGGATGACCCTAAACCGCTGATGCACACTTACGAGAAGGCTCATGTGCCTCCTGTACGTATCAGATTATCAGAGCTTGGTATTGCATCAAATGTTTACAGCCGTGTACGGACTGCCTTGGAAGGTATTCTTGATGTGAAAGTTGAACGTCCTGGATATGACGAGGAAGGCAGACCGGTAATGAATATCCTGCCTCTGTTTAACAGAATAAGCATTCCTGTTACCGATCATGGTACGGTAGTAAAGAAACGCCTGATGAAGGATGATGATGATTTAACCGAAGTATTTGTTGATCGCATACGTGGTTATGTAGAAATCACTCTAAATCCGGAAGCCATCGACGATATGTTTAACATGAACCTGGGATATGTTACTCACCCGGTAGATATAGCCCGTATCGGAAAAGTAGATAAAATGCCTTTGATGTATTACTTTATCCGTCACAAGATGCTGAATTTCAAAAAGGCAACTGCAAAGGTATCGGTAGAAGAGGTACGTGACTATCTGGGTATGATAGTAAGAGACTTTGAGGGTAATATAGTGAAAATGCAATATCCTCATTACAGCCGTTTCAAGGCTCGTGTGATAGATACAGCGTTAAATGACATCAAACGTGTATATGAGGCAGGGCAGATAGATTTCTATTTTGAGATGAAAGAAATCCGTCCTGCTGGAAAGAAAATTGGTGAACCTTCTTATCTGGAATTTAAGAAAGTTGGATCAGAGAAAAAGAGTGTAGCCAAATATCGGGCGAACTCAGAAAAGAAGTTAGCCGACACATTACTTGCTTCTTATCCTACACTTGACAAGGAAAGATTGAACAAGATCCTTTCCGGTGTTCCTGAAGAAAAATGGAGCGAGTTTAAGGAGTATGCTTATCGATATGTTCCGAAAATGGTAGAACAACCGCATCGCTGGAACGGAACGGGCGATGACTTCATTTTTTATTTGCTTGAGCATTGGTTAGAAAATCCATCTGTTCAGCAGTCGAAAAAGGCACAACCGCAGCAACTCGATCTGTTTGCTAACGTGCATCCTGCATCTTCTAAGATAGAAACGAAGGTAGGGGAGGGTACCGACAATTGGAAGGCATTCTGCAAGCTCGTTATAGGCGATGCTGAGAAATCACTGGTTTCCCGCATTTCCTTTGTCGGCATGAAGAACGGAAGGTTCTGCGTGGAGTGCAGCGATGATGATTTCGAGATGATCCGAAAGTTGGGTATCGAGGATAAAGCCAAAGAGTTCTTCGATTGCAAGGGATCTTTTGCTCCGGTGTTCTACAGAGGTTAAATTGAATGTTGAATGTTGAGTGTTTATTTTAATGTTGAATGTTGAATGTTGAGTGTTGAATTAGGCATACGCCATAGAGCTCGTTAGGCAATTCAACACTCAACATTCAACATTCAACATTCTTTAAGTCAACATTCAACATTCAACATTAAGTTCAACATTCAACACTCAACAATCAACATTCAACATTTTTTTGTCCCACCCATTTCTCCACTTTTTCGTACTTTTGCATCAGAAACATTAAACAAATGAAAACGTATGAAAAGGAAAGGGATTATTCATCTACTCTTGATTGCAGTAGCGATGATGATGTTTACGGCATGCGCCTCCTCTCGACGGGTGGTTAGCGATAACCACCAGGAGACGAAGGATAGCGTGAAGACCGAGCAGCAGGATAGCGTGCATAAGCAGGTTGCGGTAAGCGATAACGAAGCCAGGAAGATTGTCGAGGATAAGCAGACCACTGCCATCTCCTCGGAATCGGGCGAATATGAAGAAACCATCCAGGAACATATCACCGAGACTGCCGATTCTTCCGGCAACAGGCATAAGACGACCAATCGTACCACTCAACGCAGGGGCAGTCACAACAACCAGTCATCCTACGAGGAGCGTTTGCAGCGCCAGCAGCAGGAGATAGCTCAGATGCAGAAAATCATCGATAGCCTATCCGTCCGCACACGCAGCGATGTGAGCACTCACTGGGAAGCCACCGACAGCTTATCAGATACGCCGGAAAAGAACATCAGGGAGGTGAGAAAGACAACCTGGCAGGAAACGGCAAGGAAGAACTCCTTTGCGTTGTTCCTGGGACTCGTCATAGTCTTATTACTCTCCACATTTCAAAAACATACCGACAATGGGCAAGGGAAGAAAGAACAGAAATGATTACGACCTCGTAGATAATGAGGAGCAGTCAGAAGTAACGCTGCAGGATTTCGTTATCCCGGCAAAGATAGAAGCCTTCTGCAATCAGTATGAACCGCAGGATCATTGGACGGAAGGTTGCGAGGTGTTCAACGATGCCCGGCTTCGTGAGTACTTCAAAGCGATAGTCTGTCCGTTGGGTGACCCATTGAGCCTATACCTTCAAGAGTTAGGCTATAAAGGTTTCCACATGCAGCACGACGAGAGCGGTGAGCCGGTCATCTATTGCAAAGCGATATGTTGAATGTTGAATGTTGAATGTTGAATGTTGAATTGCCTAGCGGATTCAAAGGCGATATAATGAATGTTGAATGTTGAGTGTTGAATGTTGATTTGCCTCACGGACTCAAGGGCGATATCCTAATTCAACATTCAACACTCAACACTCAACACTCAAAAAAGCACTCAACACCAAACATTAAATTCAACATTCAACACTCAACACTCAACATTTAATACTTAACATTTTAAAAATAAGGATTTATGGAAAAAGGAAACAGACCTCACAACTATCTGAAGATAGCAGAGGAGAGTGAAACAGGTAAGAAGCTGAAAGCATTCCTTGCCGAGTGCAGTGAAGCAAGCGAGAAGGCTCGCATCTGGGCAGAGAAGCAGGGAGCTGACACCTACTATGAATCACCTGAAGGCTTTGCCGGAGGCGTGGCAATGGTAGAGTTCGAGAACACCATCAGTAAGGAAGGATGGACCAATATTCAGGAGCCTACCAAGGACGGGATGAAGCGCACACCATTCTTCATGCCCGATGAAGGTAGCGAACTGGAGAAGGAAATGATGGCGCTTCCGATCGTAAATGAAGCAGCACTTATCGCTATCCTGCAGTTCAAACCTAAGATGGCAAAGGGCAAGGATGGGAAGGAAGCGCAGCTTCCGTTCTCATTCGGCACCACAACGCCACCGCTCTTCCTGCATCACGGCTTCTACTATACCGATGTGCCCTATGAGAGCACAAGTGCCGACTGCCAGGTAATCGGGGAGAAGGAGTTCCTTCGCCGCAGGATGGCAGCAATCAATGAGCAAAAGTAGTCTTTCATATATACATAATTATTAAGGTTTTATTTAGGTTTTTATTTAGTTTTTATTTTAGTTTACTAGTTTTTTGTTAAAAGTTTAAAAGGTTATATATTGTTTTTGCAGCCAGCCGTCCGTGATGGATAGCTGGCTGCTTTTTTTTACACGCCCTGAAGGGGCAGCAGCTCCTAGCCCAGGGCACTCTTTTTACACGCCCTGAAAGGGCAGCAGCTCCTAGCCCAGGGCACTCTTTTTACACGCCCTGAAGGGGCAGCAGCTCCTAGCCCAGGGCACTCTTTTTACACGCCCTGAAAGGGCAGCAGCTCCTAGCCCAGGGCACTCGCCCTGGGTAAACATCGCAGCAGGAATGCGCCCTGTAAGGGCAAAAGCCTTAACTACTCCCGATGGTGAATGTCTTCTGCAACCATTCCGAAGCCCGTCTGCTGATTGCCCAGTCTTCTGGTCAGCTCTGCAATAAGCTTCTGCTGATCGCATAACTGTTTCTGCTGTTCGGCGATAATATCAAGCATGCGGTTCAGCGTATCCACGCCGATGCCCGGTTCCGCAGAAGAAACAGTTTCAGCGTCTGAAGCAGCCCCCGCACCCAGAGCTGGCTCCATCTCAGCCATAGGCACATCAGCAGTCTCGCTCTCTTTCTTTTTTCCGCATCTATGCCCCGATGTGACCCCGTCACCAGCGATTCCATTACTGGTCCACCCCGGCACCACCGATTTTATTCTGTCCACATCGAGCGGGTCACGCAGTGCCCTCGTACCATTCTGTCTTTTCGCCTCATTGCCGATATATCCACCGTCCGGCTCAAACTGGTCATTCACACCAGGGCGCACATATTCCACCTCATAGTAACCGTCATCCCCTTGAGGGTTTGCATCCGCATTCATTATGAAAGCTGACAGCGGAACATGAAAGGCATTGCAGAAGCGAAGCAGGGCGATGGTAGGAAGTGGCGACTTCATTCTTATCCAGCTATCCAGGCATGTATTACTCGTAGTACCCATAGCCTTCATAATCTGCTTGTTGGTGATATTCCCATTCGCCTCCATCCATTTGTTCAGGAAGCTGTAGTTATAAAAGTACCTCATATCTCAACTATATTTAAAAGGTGAATAAAATCTGTTTTATCTATCAAAAAATCAAATAATATACGTAACCTATGTTAAATTCCCCTAATTTCTGAAAGAAAATATAGGTAACATTTGGTTGTTTCGATTTTAATCTTTAAATTTGCACCAAAATTAAGAAATAAAATCGAAATGACAAAGGAAATCTTAGAAAAAATTATGCAGAATAACACTCCATTAGAGGTAAACGATATTTCGGTGGAGGAAAAGAAGACCTTAGCTGAGTTTTTGTCAGCCAAGGGCTTTACTGCATCAACCTTCTATCTTAGGTTTTTTCAGAAAGGATTTGATGCCTGGGAAATCCAGGGCATCGATAACTGCAAAAAGCAGTTCTTAGCTATACCCGAAGTAGGTAAGCTATTATCTGAGTATGTAGAGACCGATGCCCTTGGCAATGAGATTGGCAAGAAAGGCTATCTCGCACAGCTTTCCCAGAGCAGTGAACCGGGTGTATTCTACACCTGTCTGAAGAAGGCAAACAACGGCTTGTGCATGAAGTTCTTCTCCTATATGGAGGAACGCGGTATGAGCCGCACAACCATCATCAAGCGGTTTACCGCTGATGACTGGAAGCCGTGGGAGCAGGAAGGAATCAGAATGCTTTTAGAAGCGTTTAATGTTCAATGTTGAATGTTGAATGTTGAGTGTTGAATGATTTAGAGAATGTTGAATGTTGAATGTTGAGGGTTGAATTGCCTAGCGGATTCGTGGGCGCTAGCAAAAATCAACATTCAACACTCAACAATCAACATTAAAATAAACATTCAACATTCAACACTCAACACTCAACATTAAACAAAGATATTCATAACTACAAATGATTGATATAACTTTTGATTTGGAAACCTGTTCGCTTTCGCCCACCGCTGCGGTGATGAGTATCGGAGCGGTGGCGTGGAAGCGATACGGTAAGGATTCGCCTTTCTTTGATGAAGGTGACGGCGTTTTGAGAAATTCCACATTTTCTGCCCATGTTGACCTACGAAGCATGTTCCTGAATGGGTTCTCCTTCGATCAATCGACGGCAGACTGGTGGGCAAAGCAGAGTGACGAGGCAAAAGCTGCCTTACTCGACAGCGACAGCGACGAGTCACCTTGCCAGCCTATAGATGTAGTGATAGCCGATTTCTTCGGATGGCTAGAATACATCAAGCAGAAACTCGGTGATGAAGACCTCTGCCTTTGGGCACAGGGTTCTGACTTCGACCCGGCTATCCTGAGATATATCTGCTACAAGCTGGGAATCAAATTCCAGATTAAGCACACCCAACTGAGAGATCATCGCACGTTCTATCTTGAATTGGCGAGAATCATCTGGGATGCAGCCGAGCAAAACGAGGAGCCTTTCGACCTAGACAAGGCTTACGCCCTGACTACGGACTATAAGGACATCACCGATGAAGGTGCGGCACACGACCCGATTTTCGACTGCAAACGGAGTATCTACTCCACCTGGCAGATGATGAAAAAGATAAGAGAAGGCTATGCCAAGACTGTTTGATCTGCCCTATATCCCTAACCGGAAGGGCATACATCAGAGGCACAGGAACCTATCCAAATACAGAATGCTCCATCGTTTCGCCTATACCGAGACGATGAGCGGACTGAAGGATGATATTCCGACCCTTCTCTTCTATGCGCCTTTTGCCCTGCTGAAAGATACCTGTGAGTATCTGTGCAGGATGATGACGGGAAGCGTGGATGATATGATTATCACGCCTTCGCATAGTTGCCGCCGCAAGAACGGCAAGATCTATTGGAGGCAGGAGGTGCAGATCATCGGTTTAGATACCGATTTCCTCACGGTGGAAAGTCTATCGCAGATGATAGTACACCGTATGGAAACCATCTGTAACTGCAAAATCAGGCATTATCGCCTGGAAACATTCTTGAATTTATAAAAACGTGAAGATATGAAGAAATAGAAGATATTCTGCATGACATCATGCAACTTCGGTACGATATACACTTCGTTTCCGATTTTTATTTTGTTAGACAACCGAGCCATCGGTTAAAATGGCAGGAAGACCGGACGGGCGATAGGTGAACGCTGGATAGCTTCACTGATAAGTTGTACCCCCATACCACCGCAGTCTTGAAACGATAAGTGAAAAGTCTGATTAAAAAGCATAAGGAATACCTATCAATGCGGTAAGCGGGGCATCCTCGAAATTTGGCGGTATCGCCCCGAAGGTCTTCTTTCTTTGAAAATATGATATAAAGAGAATAGGGGAGGCAGTTTGGAAACACTCTTACGCAAGGGTAGTGGGAGTCAGCAATGCCCCACGACGACGCTGTACACTGCATTTTTGCCGGTGCTGGAAAGACGCGGAGACCGCTTCACCTCTGTGTCTTGGCTTCGGAATATTCAGCGGGCGAGTACCACAGATTTTCAAATGCTCCGACCGCTCGCTCAAGAATATAGCTCGGCAAGGTGTAAACACTTGAAGTTTGGCCTACCCTCATGCAGCCGTTCTCAGCCATTACGGCGCTAGCGATGCCAAGAGTGGTGCCTTCCCTTTCTCTTTTAACTCTATAAATACTCTTATTATAAGATATGTTATTCCATCCTATACTTAACCAGCTTGCCAATCTTGACATGGCTTTCCTCGCAAAACCTGCCGATGAGCAGCGCATCGAGGGACAGACAGCCTGTTTCTGCCCCCTCTGCCAGAAGGAAGAGGCAGATGATGGCGATCAGGGCAAAGCAAAGCAGACCCCTCACCTCATTATCTACAACAATGAGCGAGGCGGTATGTATAACGGTGTAGGAGTGGAAAACAACTCCAAGGCAGAGCATGGCGCCCTGCGCTGGATGTGTACCAAGACAGGCAAGTATGGCTACGGAGCCTTAGAGCTTTATGCTGCCAAGCGCAACCTGCCGATGCACGGAGCTAGTCTGCTGCGTCTGTGCCATGACCTCATCGTGAGGGTGTATGGCGACAACGAGCAGACGAGAGCCAAATGGCCGGCACTCTTTGCCAAGATGGACTATCGAACTATTGCCGCACAGACGATAGAGACATTCTCTTTCATGCCAAAAACTGATTTCAATCCCCAGGAGCTTGCAGCCCTGGGGTGCGAAGTTACATCGGTTAAGGGAATCCCGCAGTACGGCTTCGGAAAAGATTTCAGCACCAAGATGCTGAATGAAGATTTCCGCATCTATGCCGTGGACCAGGTAACGCTGCCCAACGTAGTGAGAAACGGACAACTGGTGAGTGAAATCATTTATGGCACACCCTGGAATCCGCTATTCGTCTGCTTCGCAACGGACGTGATAGCACCTCAAGGCAGTTGCGGATGCTTCTTCCGTCCAGCCATGCAGCAAGACCCTATCGTCTTCTCTACCTGTGAGGATCACAGCGTGAGGAAGGTGAGCAAATGGCTGATGGGAGATAAGGTTTTCACCTATGCGATGGATCATCGGAGTAATAGCTCTACTGCCGTTCACTCGGCAATAGAAAAGCTGCAACCCGATGAGCCTTATACTGAGACGAAGGAAATATGGGTAGAGAACGAAACGAAGGACGGAGAGCCGAAAGGCACCTTCCATACTGAGGAGGAACCTATTGAAGTAGGTGACATCAAGGCTCAGAACATCGTGTTCTGCCGAACACCGGAAGACGCATTAAGCATCTATTATGCTATGCGTTCCCTGCGTCAGGATAAGGCGCAGGATAAGCATTTTCAGAAATACTGCTGGTATCATGTAGCCTTCTCGCTGGGCAGAAGAAACTTCTGGTATATCGAGCGTGGTCAGTGGAGACAGGAAAAACTCGATTTCAATGCCGTGCAGTATCAGAAAATGAAGCGATTTGCCGAAAGGGTTATCATGATTTATCCTAACGACATCGCCAGCCAAAGGGATTGCGGAGCCATCGCAACCAAGTATTGCGATATGTGCTACGCCACATTGCCCGATGGCTTCAGAAGCAGATATAATCAAAGGTGGAACTGGTTGTACGGTTGCTCTCCAAGAAGCGTGAGAGATTATCTGATGTGCTACCACATGGATGATGCCGACAACTTTAAGTTCGACCACGACATAAGGTTGCCGCTATACTCAAAGTTACGGGGAGCCAACAACACGGACCCATTCGAGATAGAATATCCTCGTGACCCGAGAAGCGGCAAACCTAAACCGCCAACCTGCAAGGTATCGCCTACCAAGGTGTGGCTATTTATGACGTGCCGCGGATATTACAGAATGATAGACCCTGAGAGTACCGACCTTGTAGGTCAGTATATCCACCTGGATAGATGTTTCGTGGAATATATCGACCAGAAGAGTATCATCCAGGCAACAAAGGTTCAACTCCTGCAGTTTACCGAACAGAGTTGGCGGCACAATGATCAGGAGCGCAAGATGATGTCAGACTGCGCGAACCTGATAGATAAGAATTTCAGCGAGAAATCGGCTGGAGGCTTACAGAGCATGGTGATAGACTTCACCGAGAGTTTCGATGCGCATACGGAATATTTCTTCTTCCGAAATGTAGCGTTAAAAATTACCCCAGAAGCTATCACGCCAGTCAGCTACGAGAAATTGAATTTCTTCATCCCAGCACTGGCAAAGAAACCGTATGATTTCACGATGAGGGTTTTTAATCCTCCTTTTGTTATCAGCGAGAGCCAGGAATATAAGGAAAAAGTGGCTGCCATTGCCAAAGCGGAAGCGCAGGTCAACGAGGACGGTTCCCCTGTCTTTACGAGAGAGGAAATCGACCAGAAGAAGAAAGACCTTAAAGACTGGGCACAGACCTTCCGCTGGCAGGTGGATTGGCAAGGCAAGCAGGAGAAAGAACTTTGGCCTATACTGAGAGTGATACGCGGTTGCTGCAATGTGCAGTGGAGACTGGAACAGGATAGTATTCGCAACAAGAAGCCGATGCCCCCTGAAGCCATCGCCGACATCAACTCTCATTTTGCCAACATGATTTCCTGCTTGGGTAGAATCTGTTATCGCTCATGGGCTGATATGAAGAGTATCTGCCCTTATCTCCTCGAAGACGAGGTGGAAGACGAAAAACAGGCAAGTGGCGGTTCGGGTAAATCATTAATGATAAACCTCGTTGTTGGTTCAGCAGTAAATGTGCTGCGTGTTGATATGAAGGATTTCATGACGGTAGCCGATGCCAAGTTTTGCCTTTCCGATTTGCTGATATATCCCGGCAAGTTTAGGGTAATACACTGGGAAGATAAACCTTCCGGTTTCCCAATGAAGTACTTATATAACAAGGTAACGGCGGGAGCCAAGGTAGAACGAAAGTTTGGCGACCCTATCGTCTTCAAGCTGGAAGAATCGCCATTGAACGTGATTACCAGTAACTATCAGCTAAGTGATAGTGAAGATAGTACGCTCAGACGTTTCCCCTTGGTGTCATTATCCGACAGATTTTGCGGTGAGAACCCAATGAAACACAAGTTGGAGCGCTCCCCTAAAGAGGTGATGAAGAATCTCGCCTCCGAACCTGAAAAGTTAAATGAGCGAGACCGTAATCAGGCGATATATATCTGTGCCCTTGCCGTGCAGTTCATCATGCGCTATCATACCTTCGTGATTGCTCCTCAGAAGAACGTACAGCGAAGATTGATGGTAAGAGAGCTGACCGAGAACACGGTGAACTACTTTGAGTGGTTCTTCAGCCGTAATGAGGTATATTCAGCACCTATCTGTGCAGACGAAATGTTTAATGAGTTTATGCGAGATTGGGCTGATGCCAGCGAGGGTAAGAGTAAGGAATACAGCCGAGCCACCTTTAAGAAGAAAATCAGGAAGTATTGCGAGAATATGAATATCGACTGCAATCCGGAGAATCTTCTGATTGGCGAGGATAACAAGCGCCACGGCTGTTTCAAGCTCAGAGCCTGGATAACGGAGGAGTACTTCGTTGGGCGTGAATGGGAGAATGATGAAAGTGTAGAGCCGAAGCATATCCGCAGGGTAAAGACGAGCAAGCACGTCTATTTCTTCTTCCGCAAGGGTAAGGATCATATTCCAGAAAGCTATGATGAGTTAAAACGCATCGCCAAGGAATACGTAGAAGGCCCCGACCCATTACCATATCGTGATGATGATGGTAATATCGTCTCCCTCACCCCAGAAGAGGAAGAACGCTGGAAGGCATTCACCTCCCGCAAGCAGGGCAGAAGACAAGCTATACCGAACGGAAGCGATGGCAGCAATGCAGCAGTTACGGTATCCGGCATAGATAAGAGTGACCTGCCGTTCTAATATTTAATGTTGAATGTTGAATGTCGAATTAGGCTAGCGCATTCGCGTACCCGTCACCGGCGATTCTATCGCTAGTCCATAAACAAGAAAATAGAATTTACAATAAAAAAAATAAAGCAAAATGAAAATACAAGCGCAATCATCCCTCTTACTTCGTCAG
>OBLI01002497.1_pt1 | contig 15545 bp, 10 predicted proteins | sample 1519701 | NCBI WGS metagenome assembly OBLI01 (sample SAMEA3663005, study PRJEB22513) | pig gut metagenome | biome: pig gut; feature: pig-associated habitat; material: faeces | place: France | collected 2012 | reverse complement strand
TTGAATGGTTGCGGCTTTGCCGCAATGTGGAGTGTTAAATGTTGAGTGTTGAATGGTTGCGGCTTTGCCGCAATGTGGAATTATTCAATTATGAATTTTGCGTTATTGCGGCAGCGCAACCAGTCTACACCCAACACTCCACATTCCACATTCAACACTCAACACTCAACATTGCGGCATCGCCGCAACCATTCCACATTCAACACTCAACATTCAACATTGCGGCATCGCCGCAACCATTCAACATTCAACACTCAACATTCAACATTCAACATTGCGGCATCGCCGCAACCATTCAACACTCAACATTCAACACTCAACATTCTTTTAATGCTCTTCTCGTCCAGCCCCACGATCTCTCTGAGCTGTGCCACGGTGCCGTGTTCAACGAAGTTGTCGGGCAGGCCAAGGCGCTTGATGTCGGGATGGTAGCCGTTGTCGTTCATCCATTCGAGCACAGCGGAGCCGAAGCCGCCGGCCTTGATGCCGTCCTCAATGGTCACGATGTGAGAGAAATGGGTGGCAACCTCGCTGAGCAGAAGGTCGTCGAGCGGTTTGGCGAAACGCATGTCGTAATGGGCAACGCCCATGGCCTTGCCTTCAGCCTGCAGCTCATCGATGTAACGCTCCACGTCGGCACCGATGGGTCCAAACGTGAGCACCGCCAGCTGAGAACCCTCACGCAGCCGGCGGCCGCGACCCACCTCGATGGCTTCGAGCGGACAACGCCAGTCGACCACGCTGCCGCGACCACGCGGGTAGCGTATGACGAACGTTCCGTTGCCCGGCAGCTGTGCCGTGTACATCATGCGACGCAGCTCTCTCTCGTCCATCGGAGAGGCTATGGTTATGTTGGGCACGGGGCGCAGGGCTGCAATGTCGAACGCTCCATGGTGTGTGGGGCCGTCTTCGCCAACCAGACCGGCGCGGTCCAGACACAGCACCATGGGGAGGTTGAGCAGGGCGGCATCGTGTATGATGTTGTCGTAAGCCCGCTGTGCGAACGCGCTGTAGATGTTGCAGAAGGGCTGCAGACCGTCTTTCGCCATGCCGCAAGAGAAGGTCACGGCGTGGCCCTCGGCAATGCCCACATCGAACACGCGGTCAGGCATGGCCTTCATCATGATGTTCATGGAGCAGCCTGTAGGCATGGCTGGTGTCACGCCCACAATGCGCGGGTTGCTCTGTGCCAGCTCGAGCAGCGTCTCTCCGAACACGTCTTGAAACCTCGGGGGCAGCATTGACGTGTCGGTCTTTATGCGCTCGCCCGTTTCGGGGTCAAACTTGCCCGGTGCGTGCCACACCGTTGCCTCTTTCTCGGCGGGCTTGTAGCCTTTGCCTTTGACGGTGTGCAGGTGCAGCAGCTTGGGTCCGCGCATGTTCTTGAGCTGTCGCAAGATGCGCACAACATCTTTCACGTTGTTGCCGTTGAAGGGGCCGAAATAGCGTATGTTCATGCCCTCAAAGATGTTCTGCTGATGGCTGAGCACCGACTTGAGCGCGTTGTTGAGACGTATCAGACCCTTGCGGCGGTCGTCGTTGAGATAACCCTTCGAGTGTAGCCACTGTGAGGCCTTGAAGCGTATCTTGTTGTACGTCTCGTTGGTGTCGAGGTTAAGCAGATACTTCTCCATGCCTCCCACGGCGCGGTCAATGCTCATGTCGTTGTCGTTGAGGATGATGAGCAGGTCGTTGGGCGATGACGACACGTTGTTGATGCCTTCAAACGCCAGTCCGCCGCTCATCGCGCCGTCGCCGATGACAGCCACCACATGGCGGTCGTCATGTCCCGTCTTCTTCGCTGCCACAGCCATGCCGAGGGCTGCCGAGACCGAGTTGGAGGCATGTCCACATGCGAACGTGTCATACTCGCTTTCCTCTGGGCTCGGGAACGGCTTTATGCCGTGCAGCTTGCGGTTGGTGCAGAAGCTGTCGCGTCGTCCCGTGAGGATCTTGTGGCCATAGGCCTGATGCCCCACGTCCCACACTATGCGGTCGTAGGGGGTGTTGAAGACATAATGCAAGGCCACGGTCAGCTCCACCACGCCTAACGATGAGGCAAGGTGTCCGGGGTTTTCTGACAGCTCCTCAACGATGTCTTCACGCAGTTCATGGCACAGCTCCGGCAGCTGGTCCACAGACAGCTTGCGCAACTCGTCGGGATATTGTATCTTGTTTAACAGTTCTAAATTCTTAGTGTCCATAAATTCTTTTATGAATCAAACATAACAGATGCCGCAACAGGCGTTAGGCATCAATTATTTCTGCAAAGGTAATAAAATAAAATGTGTATTTGTACAAAAGGCATCAAATTTGTTTTGTATTGTCTTTTAATTGTGCTAACTTTGCACAGCAACGCCCGATTTTTGCCTTTCTTACACCTTTATAATAAAGGGAACGGGGTGTTATGAGACAAACCGTGGCGTTTTAACGATGAAACGGTAGCGTTTTAAGAGATAGGCGTTTTAAGAAATAACCGTGGCGTTGTGAAAGAATGAATAACCAAAAAAACAGTGAAATAAAACAATGAACAACTACAAGACTCTGGCACTTGCCCTCTGCCTCATGGCCTCGGGTAGTGTCATGGCGCAGAACAGCGCCGGCGGCATCTCACCGGAGATGCTCACACAAATAGAGAAAGCACAAGGCTCAGCCAAGGTGAACAAGGCGCTGTTTAACGCTATCGCGTCAAACAAGATCGATGACCTGGCGAAGAACTTTGCAAACCTCGGACCCATCGACAACCACTTCAGCGTGGAGACACCCAAGCAGAGCATTCACGACCAGAAGAGCTCTGGACGCTGCTGGATGTTCTCGGGCCTTAACGTGCTGCGCTCCAACTTTGCCAAGGAGCATGCCGACACGCTGGCTGTGGAATATTCGCACGACTATCTGTTCTTCTATGACCAGCTTGAGAAAGCTAACCTCATGTTACAGGGCGTGGTGGACACAGCCAAGAAACCCATCGACGACGAGCGCGTGCAGTTCTTCTTCAAGAGTCCGCTCAACGACGGCGGTACGTTCTGTGGCGTGAGCGACCTCGCTTACAAGTATGGCCTTGTGCCCAAGAGCGTGCAGCTCGAGACCTATTCGGCAGAGAACACGAGTCGCATGTCGCGCCTGATCTCTTCAAAGCTCCGCGAGTTTGGTCTGGAGCTGCGTAAGATGGTGGCCGACAGCAAGAAGGCTGCTGCCATAAAGGAGCGCAAGACACAGATGCTCGCTACCGTTTACCACATGTTGGCGCTCACCTTGGGAGAGCCCGTGAAGCAGTTTAGCTATGCCTTCCAGAACAAGGACGGCAAGACCGTGGGCGAGGCAAAGACCTACACCCCGAAGGAGTTTTACGATGCTACCGTCGGCCATAAGCTCAACGGCACTTTCATCATGGTCATGAACGACCCGCGCCGTCCCTACCACAAGACCTACGAGGTGGAATATGACCGCCACACCTATGACGGCACCAACTGGAAATATCTGAACCTGCCCATGAACGAGATTGCAAAGCTCGCCATCGCTTCGCTGAAGGACGGACGCAAGATGTACAGCTCCTATGATGTGGGCAAGCAGCTTGACCGTCAGCGTGGTTATCTTGCCCTTGACAACTTCGACTATGAGTCGCTCTTCTCGACAACCTTCGGCATGAACAAGGCTGACCGCATCGCTACCTTCGACAGCGGCTCCACACATGCCATGACGCTCACCGCTGTGGACCTCGACAAGGACGGCAACCCGCTGAAATGGAAGGTGGAGAACAGCTGGGGCGCAAGCAACGGCGTCGGCGGCTGCTTCATCATGACAAACGACTGGTTTAACGAGTATATGTTCCGCCTTGTGGTGAACAACGAGTATGTGCCGGCAGAGCTGCTCAAGGAGTATGAGCAGAAGCCGCTTATGGTCATGCCTGAGGATCCTCTCTTTGGCGAGGACATGTAACACGACACATTGTAACACGACACATTGTGCATGACGCTTTTTTAAGACATCAACAACAAGGAGGACGGTCTGCCGCATTGGGGTGTGGCCGTCCTCTTTTCGATTAACAGACAACAATGGATAACAAAACGAACATTCCTTACAAGATGATAGCCCTCGACCTCGACGGCACTCTTACAAATCATGAAAAGGTGGTGACGCCAAAGACGCGTGAGGCTCTGCTCAGAGCACAGGAGCGCGGGGCTGTCATTGTGCTGGCATCGGGACGGCCGACCTACGGCATTGAACCCGTGGCAGAATGTCTGGAACTGGAGAGTAGGGGAGGATACATTCTTTCTTATAACGGAGGAAAGATTGTGGACTGCAAGACGCGCGAGGAACTTTACTCGAAGTTTCTTCCTGCCGATGTCATTCCGGTGCTCTATAGCTACGCACGCAGCCACGGCTATGCCCTGCTCGGATATGTGGGCAACGAGATAGTGACGGAGATGCCTTTTGACGAGTATGTGCAGGAGGAGTCGCGCATAAACAAGATGCCTGTGCGACGTGTGGAGAACCTGCTCGCTAACCTTGAGGCCCATCCCACCAAACTGCTGATGACGGGTGACCCGGCAAAGATGATTGTGGCTGAGGAGGAACTGTCGCGTCTTGTGGGCAACCGCATGGATGTGTTTCGCTCTGCACCGTTTTTCATCGAACTGGTTCCGCAGGGCATAGACAAGGCTCAGTCGTTGCTCCGCTTGCTTGGCAAGCTCAACCTCTCGCAGCAGGACCTCATGGCCTTCGGCGATGGCTACAATGACCTGTCCATGCTCAAGCTCGCTGCCATGGGTGTGGCGATGGAGAACGCTGCTCCCGAGGTGCGTGCCGAGGCCGACTGGGTGACGCTCTCCAACGAGAACGACGGTGTGGCTCACGCCCTTGAGCAGTGGAACATGCTCTAAGAACAAGAAATCTTAAAGAAATAGGGACAATGCTTAGATAGCGGCTTTAGGCCTCTCATTTAAAGCATTGTCCCTATTGTCTCTATTGTCTTTTAAAACAGCTCAATAGGCTCTCAACCTTTCCATTGTCTTAAAAATCTAATTGTCATCCTGGTCATCAGCCGGTGGAGCAAGGGCGGCAACCTCGTCAATGTCGATGAGCTGCGGCAGCGGGTTCTTGTCGCTCTGCTTGGCTCCGAGCTTTTGGAGCTTGGCACAGGTCTGCAGGATGCTTTGGCCGCTGGGCTGAAGCTTGCGCTCGGCATCGTCGTAGGCTGTTGTGGCTGTCTTTAGTGCCTTGCCTATGGCGGTGTATTTTTTCATGAATTGTCCTACGCGGTCAAGCATCTCGTTTGCCAGACGGTAGACCTGCTCGTGGTTCTCGGCTTGGCGTATCTGGGTCCATGTGAGCGAGATGATGCGCAGGGCAGCGAAGAGCGTCTGCTCATCGGCAATGAACACGTTCTGTTCCATGGCCTTGCGCCACAGGTCGGGTTGGGCGTTGAGGGCTGTCCAGAGAGCGCCTGTGTGGGGGACGAACATGATGACGTAGTCCATGCGCACCTTGGGTGGCTGGACGTATGCCGAATAGTCTTTTGTCGAGAGCTCTTTGACGTGCTTCTGCAAGCTGTCGATGTGGGTCTTGAGGAACCGCTGGCGGTCGGCCTCGTTGTCGGCGTTGGCATAGTCGAGGAAGGCGGTGAGCGACACCTTCGAGTCGATGATCACCTCGCGTCGCTGGTCAAGATGCAAGATGACGTCGGGGCGCAGCGTTGCGCCATCGTCGGTATGCACCGTGTTGCCCTGCGCGTCGCGTATGACGGTCTGGGTGTCGTAGTGGATGCCGCGCACCAGACCCTGTGAGGTGAGCAACTCGTCGAGCACAGCCTCGCCCCAGTCGCCTTGCACCTTGCTGCCATGCTTCAGGGCGTTGGCAAGCTCCTCGGCACTCTTCTTGGCTGCCATGGCCTGTTGCATGCTTCGCTCAATGTTGTCTTTGAGCACGCTGCTCATCTCCGTCTGTTTGAGCGTGGTGTCGGCCATGGTCTGCTTCATCTTGTCAATGGTCTCGCGCAGAGGGTTGACAATCTGCCCGAGCTGCTGGTTGCTTGAGTCGGCAAACTCTTTCTGACGGTCTTTCAGCATGTCGGCAGTGGCGTTCTTCATCTGCTCGCTCATGCGGGCCATGGTTTCGTTGAAGCGCTGCTCCTGACCTTTCATGATGTCGTTCCACGCCGCGTCTTTCTCGGCGAGGGCCTTTTGCTGTTGTGCCTCGGCTTCGGCCTTTGTCTTGGCAAGCAGATCGCTGGCTTCTTTCTTTGTGGCCTCCAGCTGTTCGCTTGCCTCTTTCTTCACGGCCTCCAGCTGCTGCTGTGCCTCTGCCTTGGTTCTGGCAAGCTGTTCGCTTGCCTCTTTCTTTAAGGTTTCAAGCTGCTGCTGCGCCTCTGCCTTGGTTTTGGCAAGCTGTTCGCTTGCTTCCTTCTTTGTGGCTTCCAGCTGCTGCTGCGCCTCTGCCTTGGTGGCCTCAAGACGTTCGCTTGCTTCTCTCTTTGCGATGTCGAGTTGTTGTTGAGCTTCGGCTTTGGCGTTGTTCATGTTCTGCTGTGCCTCGGCCTTGGCGCTTTCCAGTCGGCGTTCGGCCTCCTCCTTTACAGCAGCCAGCTGTCTTTGCGCCTCGTCTTTTGTCTCGTCGGCCTGTTTTGTGAGCATCTCGTTTTTGGTGATGAGAGCTTGTTGACGGCTTTTCTGTGCAAGCCAACCAATGATGCAGCCCACGATGAGGGCCGCAATGCTTATTGCTATTTCCATGAAACGGTTCGTTTGTTTTGTTTAGAATGTGGTTTCCATATCCAGATATGGTTTCTTTATGCAAAAGTAAGCATTTTTTTCCAACTAATGTGCTTCGACGCTTACATTTTATTCTTTTTGAACGTTCTTTAATGACAAATTGTAAATTTTCCCATTTTTGAAAACATAAAAATGGGCGTGTTATGATTGATTGTCGATGGAAACGTGTAAATTTGCAATTCGAAAATCGACACAAACGGCAACAAACAAAAGACAACGTAAGAAAACGAGATAACAATAAAAGAAATAGCAGAACAAAAAAAACAATTTAATAAAAGAACAATATGAAGAAAATTAGAGCTGCCGTAGTGGGTTACGGCAACATTGGCCGCTACGCCCTTGAGGCTCTTGAGGCTGCCAACGATTTTGAGGTGGCTGGCATAGTGCGCCGTCACGGTGCAGAGAACAAGCCAGCAGAGCTGGAGCAGTATGAGGTGGTGAAGGACATTCGTGAGTTGAAGGATGTTGATGTGGCCATTCTTGCCACACCGACACGTTCTTGTGAGGAATATGCAAAACAGATCCTGCCTCTTGGCATCAACACCGTTGACAGCTTCGACATTCACACCTCTATCGTCGACTATCGCCGCACCTTGCAGCCTATATGCAAGGAGCACGGAGCTGTGGCTGTCATTGCTGCCGGATGGGATCCGGGATCAGACAGCATCGTGCGCAGCCTGATGCAGAGCCTTGCACCCAAGGGCTTGAGCTACACCAACTTCGGTCCCGGCATGTCGATGGGACACAGCGTGTGCGTGCGCTCCAAGGAGGGCGTTAAGAACGCTCTCTCGATGACCATTCCAAAGGGCGAGGGCTTGCACCGCCGCATGGTGTATGTGGAGCTTGAGGACGGCGCAAAGCTTGAGGATGTGACGGCTGCCATAAAGGCCGATCCTTATTTCGCCAACGACGAGACTCATGTGTTTGCTGTGCCTTCTGTTGATGCTGTGCGCGACATGGGCCACGGCGTGAACCTCGTGCGTAAGGGTGTGAGCGGAAAGACACAGAACCAGCGTCTGGAGTTTAACATGAGCATCAACAACCCAGCCCTCACAGGTCAGGTGCTTGTGAACGTGGCACGCGCTTCAATGAAACAGCAGCCCGGCTGCTACACCATGGTCGAGATTCCTGTTATCGACATGCTCGAAGGCGACCGCGAGGAGCTGATCGCTCATCTGGTGTAAGGACCGGTCGACAGACAAGAACAAGACAAGAACAAGATAAGGAAAGGCAACAACCGATGCTCTTTTGTAAAGCTACGGTTGTTGCCTTTTTTTTGCATACCTACTTGTTTCAAAAATCTTAATCACAAAATTTCAAAAATCTTAATCACAAAATTTTGCCGTTTAATCATCTTAGAGCTACAAACAACCACAAAATAATGACGTTTAATCAATTGGACAAAAATGGCGATTTGCACAATTGGTTTTTTTTCGTAATTTTGAAATCAGATAACAGATATCTAAACCCCACAATAGAACAAAACAATCTAATATGGCAACGGACAACAACATGACAAGCGCACTGCCTGACGGCACATTGCTGCGCAGCGCCACTACAACATACAAGATTGTAAGAACGTTAGGACAAGGCTCTTTCGGAATAACGTATCTTGCAGAGACGAACAATGACGGCACGGCAAACGCGTCAACGGCGGCTGTCTACGTCACGGTGAAAGAGTTCTTTATGAGCAAAATTAACGGACGTAAGGGAACAGCCGTGACAAACAGCGATGCTGAAGGCTTTTTCGATTATTACAAAAAGCGCTTCATCAAGGAGGCACAGAACCTGAAGAGCCTTAACCATGAGCATATAGTGAAGGTGGCGGAAGCGTTTGAGTGTAACGGAACGGCTTATTATGCCATGGAATATATTGACGGCGAAACGCTCAGTGGCCTAATCAGCCGCAAGGGGCGCCTGAGGGAACAGGAGGCTATCGACATTACCTTACAGGTGGCTGATGCTCTAAGCTATATGCACAACCGCAAGATGTTGCATCTTGACCTCAAACCGTCGAACATCATGATGCGCAACGGGGAGGCTGTGCTCATCGACTTTGGACTGTCAAAGCAGTTTAACCAAAGTGGGGAGCCGGAATCGAGCACCACCATTGGGCTCGGCACGCCGGGATATGCTCCTATAGAACAGGCAAACTATCATGAGCACAGCGGACTGCCAGCAACGCTTGACATCTATGCCCTCGGTGCCACGATGATGAAGATGCTGACAGGCGTTGGTGAGATGCCAACGGCTTCAGATATCTTGAACGACGGCTTCCCGTTCGGCTTGTTCGCTCAGGCTGGCGTCAGTGAAAAGACAACTGCTGTCGTGAATAAAGCAATGGCACCGATGAGCAGGGCACGTTACCAAACGGTGGCGGAACTGGCACAGGCTCTATCTGGCAAAACGGGAAAGGACTACGAAGAAACGGAGATAAAAAACAACGAAAAGAAAACAAGCTTCGGACAAATTGTCTCCACTCTGCTGACAATTGTGATATGCATCGTAATAGGAGCGCTCGTCTTGAATTACGCAATCAGTTCATGTCATTAAGACTTCAAATAAGAAAATATTATTAATCATTTAAAAACGTTTTAATTATGGAGAATAACAACAATCCCCTCATGACACTGCTGGTAGGCGCTATTGCAGCAGTGGTTGTCGCCCTTATATGGGCAGGTCTTTCAATTTGGATGGAAAGCGAATATGCCGCAATAATGGCTTTAGGCATGGCCTTGATAGGCGGTGCTGTGAGGATGACAGTTCCCGAGAAATCGGTGCTCGGCGCAATAGTGGCTTTGGTGATGTGTCCTGCCGCCGTAGCGGTTTATAGCATTATGCTGGAGAGTTTCGGATATGAATATTCTGATGGCCACACGACGAAATATGTGTGGCTGATATTTGGCGCTATTGCAGGAGCGTTTATTGGTTACAACAAGCCAGAAAAAAGCTGAACGGTTTGATTGGTTACAATTAACAGATAAGTGACGCTAAAAAAATAGATTGTTATGATTTGAGAGAAATAGATCAAAAAGATAAAGCTCAAATCATGACAATCTATTTTTTTAACGTCACTTCAATAAAAATTTGTCTGCTGCAATCACGTTCTGCACGGTTGTAGGCAGGTGGTCATTGTTCTCAATTCTGCATTTTCCCGTTTTTCACAGTCGTGTACACGCTTCCGTCCCCCAGCATAAACCATTTGCCGTTGTAGGGCGCGTTGTTTTTGAATGTTCCTTTGAAACTCATGCCGTTTTCCTTGTCCGTGTAGGTTCCTTCCTTTAGCATGTCGTTGGCGAACGTTCCGACATACTTGTTGCCGTTAATGTAGGTGAGCGTGGCTGTCTCGCCGTCAAGGGTCTCGCGCTTGCCCTTCACCATCCGTCCGTAGTACTCCTTGCGTCCGTCTTTGTCACCCTCGTTGTAGTTGGCCGAGCCGTTGCCGTCGGGTAGGTCGTTGAGCACTCCACCCGTCCACACAAAATTGTTGCCAGCGGCGTCGTGGGTGTAGAGAGTGCCTGTCGGATTTGCCGCTGAAGGGTCTTCAGGTTGTTTAACAAGTGAGGTGTAGATGGAATCCTCTTGACGCCATTTCTCCACTTGGCAATTTTGTACAGAATTGCAGATCGCGGCAAAAACTATAAAGGTGATGAACCCTATGCAAATATAGAGGCGCCGCTTTTTCATCTTGTGTCGCTTTGCCTCGTGCCTGTCAGACGGCCTTGCATCCACCACGTTCACCTCATCGCTGAAACTTGTGGCTTCGTTTTTTCCGGCGGCATCGTTTCCTGTTGTTTCTGCCTTGCCACACAGGTCCATCACAAACTGGTCGACGCTCTGGTAACGGTCTTTCTTCAGCGGCGCCATGGCCTTCTCAATGCATCTGATGATGTGGCGTGGCGTGTTGGCGGCCAGCAGGCAACTCTCGGGAAATCCCTCGTTCAGAATTTCCGAAGCCTCGGGCGGACGCTGTCCAGAGAGCATCTTGAACATGGTGGCTCCCAGCGCGTAGACATCCATCACAACGGGGAAACCGTGGCCGTCGCGGTAGCTCGCCTGCTCGAGAGGGGCGTAGCCCGGTGTGCCGCCGCCGACGGTGGTGCTCGACTCTGGCTGTCCGCTCTCGTCATACTGTTTGGAGAGGCCGAAATCGATTAGCACGGCCTTGCCGTCGGCTCTCACCATCACGTTGGCTGGTTTCACGTCGAGGTGCAGCATCTTGCGGCTGTGCATGAAACTGACGGCAGCACCTATTTGCCGGGTCAGCCTGATGGCCTGTTCTGTGGAGAGACGGCCATGTGGAGATTTGGTTATCGTGTCGTCAAGGCTCATGCCGTTGATGAATTCCATGGCGTAGTAGGCCGTGCCGTTGGCAATGAACAGCTCCAGTACACGCACGATGTTGGGATGCTTCAGCGTGCCGAGGTTGCGTGCCTCGCGCTCGAACTTCTCGCGGTAGTAGCTGAACAGTCCGCCCTTCGACGTGCTGCCGCTTGTCACGGTGTCGCCAGAGCGTCCGTTCACCTCTTTCATGAAAAACTCCTTCACTGCAACATACATGTTGCTGTCGAGTGTGCCGAGCGCGCCCTTCATCTCCACCTTTGCCTGGTAGGTTATGCCGAAGGAACCCTGGCCGAGTGCCTTTATAATCTTGTAGTCGTAAGCCTCGCCGTGCAGGACGGTGCCCGGGGCGATGGCTGATGTTATCTTGTCGCTCATAAGTGATTCTCGTGTTTTGACGATTTCTTACTTCGCCTGTTTGTTCAAAATTGGTTTACAGCTTTTCAACGAGTTTGTCGTTAGCCCATCTGCCGCGCGAGCATTTGCTGTTCCTGTGATACATTGTTCCGAAGCCGTTCATGTTGTCGTCGCTCCATTGGCCGACGTAAGCGTTGCCGCTCTCGTACCAGAAATAAGTGCCGTTATAGCATTTCTTGTCGTCGCGCCAATTTCCCGCATAAGCGCTATTGTTGTTCTTGTAGAAGTAAATGCCGGTGCCGTCCTTTTTTCCCTCATTCCATTGGCCGATATAAATGTCGCCATTCTTATAGCGAAGTATGCCGAAGCCGTGAGGTTTGCTGTTTTTCCATTCTCCCTCGTAAATGCCACCGCTGGGATATTTGCAAAGCCCCTTTCCGTTCGTTATGTTTCCCTCGACATAGGTGCCGTCGTCGTAGGTGTGTTTGTAAGAGTAGGTTCCGGGGCGGGATGTGGCGGTGAGATCAGTGGTTTCAACACACTTGTCATCTTTAAAAAGGGCGTACATCGGTTTGCCGTCATCACCGAAATATAAACTATGGCCTTCAAGTTTATCGCCTTCAAATTTGCCGATGCGGAATCCTCCGCCTTTCTGCACATACATATAGTAGCCGTCAGCGTAGCCATCCTTGAATGTGCTTCTCAGCTCCGATTCGTCCGGAAACACTTCAATGCCGTAGCCGTCTTTCTTGTCATCTTTCCATGTCCCGATGTATTTGCCGCCTTTTTCGTATGTCAGTGTACCGAATCCGTCGAAATTGCTATCCTTGAATTCACCTTCATACTTTTGGCCGTTTGATGCAGTGGCTGTGCCTTTCCCGTTCATCCTGTCGTGCTCCCAGTTGCCAACAGCAACCGTACCGTTGTCAAACTTGGTGGTGCCTTCACCTTGGCGCATTCCGTCCTTCACATATCCTGTATAATATCCAGCTCGGTCGGTGCCGTCTTCAAACCGCTTGTTGGTGACATATAGCCGCGACTCCACCTGTGGCTGCTGGCTGGAGGAACTCTGGTGGGTTGAGCCATAGTTGCTGTGTGGGGTAGAAGGACGGCTGGACGGCTTGTTGCTGCGGTGTTGCCGTGACTGACTTTGCTTGGTCGGATGCTTGCCTTTGTAGGGGCAGAGCGCGATTTTCTTGCCGCAGGTGCGGCAGGTGGGGGATATGCTCTGCGCTCCCAGGGCGAGCGGCATGAGCAGCAACAGGATTATGTAATGGATTTTCTTCATAGTCACCGTTTGGTTTTTTATTCATTGCAAATTTACATAATTTTTTTGTTTTTTTGTCGGCACACGGCACATTTTTATATAAAATGTCGCGTTTTCTACATATAATTTTCTTACTTTTGCAGAAAGGATAAGAATAATAGTGTAAGATAACAAACGTTTATTTGTTTTATGGAATCTAATCTTAAAATAAACAAGGTAGAGCTGCGCAACCTCCGGATGGAGGACTACGATCAGCTGGCTGGTTCGTTCAAACGAATTTATGCAGACCATGATGTGTTCTGGACTCATGCCCAGATCAAGAAGCTTATAACCATCTTCCCCGAGGGACAGGTGGTCATTGTGGTGGACGACAAGATTGTGGGCTGTGCCCTCAGCATCATCGTCGACTATAACATGGTGAAGGGTGATCACACCTACGCCAAGGTGACAGGCAACGAGACGTTTAACACGCATAATCCTAACGGCAACATATTGTACGGCATCGAGGTGTTCATTCACCCCGACTACCGCGGTCTGCGACTGGGACGACGCATGTATGAATATCGCAAGGAGCTGTGCGAGAAGCTTAACCTCAAGGCCATTATGTTTGGAGGTCGCATACCTAACTATCATAAGTATGCCGACACCATGCGCCCGAAAGAGTATATTGAGAAGGTGCGCTCACGCGAGATTTATGACCCGGTGCTCACGTTCCAGCTGTCGAACGATTTTCATGTGCGCCGCGTGATACGCAACTATCTGCCTAACGACGAGGAGTCGAAACACTGTGCGACGTTGTTGCAGTGGGATAACATCTACTATCAGCCGCAAACCGACTCGTATGTGGAGAAACGCCCAACGGTGAGAGTGGGTCTGGTGCAATGGCAGATGCGTCCTTATAAGGACGTGGACGACCTGTTTGAACAGGTGGAGTTTTTTGTCGACTCTGTGAGCGACTATAAGAGCGACTTTGTGCTCTTCCCCGAATATTTCAACGCGCCCCTCATGGCCAAGTTTAACGACATGGGTGAGGCACAGTCGATACGCGGATTGGCGCAATATACCGAGCAGATCCGTGACCGTTTCGTGGAGCTGGCAATCAGCTACAACATCAACATCATAACAGGCTCCATGCCTTATGTGAAGGAAGATGGCGGACTGTACAACGTTGGATTCCTCTGCCGTCGCGATGGCTCTTACGACATGTACGAGAAAATTCATGTCACACCCGACGAGCAGAAGAGCTGGGGCTTGAGCCAAGGCAACCGTGTGCAGACTTTCGACACCGACTGTGGAAAGATAGGCATCCTCATCTGTTATGATGTAGAGTTCCCCGAGCTGTCGCGCATCATGGCTGAGGACGGCATGCAGATCTTGTTTGTGCCCTTCAACACCGACACGCAGAACGCTTATGCCCGTGTGAAGGTGTGTGCTCAGGCAAGAGCTGTGGAGAACGAGTGTTATGTGGCCATCGCGGGAAGTGTGGGCAACCTGCCGCGCGTTCACAACATGGACATCCAGTATGCGCAGTCGGCTGTGTTCACACCCTGCGACTTCGCTTTCCCCACCGACGGCAAGCGTGCCATGGCAACACCTGGCACAGAGCAGATCCTCGTTGCCGACTGTGACCTGACGCTCCTTAATGAGCTTCACACCTACGGCAGTGTGCGCAACCTGCGTGACCGCCGCAACGACCTCTATGAGCTGAGGATGAAGAAGGATAGATAACCAAACCCCATGTGGGCTTTCATATAAAAGCTTAAAAATAAAAACTCCTCCAAGGACAGCGATCCTTGAAGGAGTTTTTTTTGTAGTACGCTCGGCATGAGCATTATCTAACGGGTGCAAGTCCCTAGTAAGCCCTAATAGCGGGAATTACATAGCCAAGAGCAAGGGTGTTCATCGTGAGGTGAAATCTGAAGGAAGCTGGCGGCAAACATCTGACCTAACGAACAGAAACTTCATACAAGGCATATGACCGTGGGTAAGGTTGCTAAACAAACCAAAGCCCTATAGCTATTCGGAACGGTCGGTGTAAATGAAGTGGGTATAAGATGGAAAGATAATGCCCTTATCCGGGGAGGTCTCACGAACGCATGGTGAAGATGAGGTATTCGATGTACCATGACGGAGTAAAGCTTGTCGTGAGAAGTCAGCAGAGGTCATAGTACCCAAGACACGGGTTGTCTATAGGAAAGGACTGAATCGTGCAGTGCAATAGTAAATGACTGCTACCTTGAGAGTCTTTTGTAGTCAGATGTCCGAAAAGGAACTCTCTATTCACACGATAGGACGGAATCCGACAATAGAATAGAAGTGACGTATCTCGAAGGGATGGCTGAAAACAACTTGCCACACACCGTAAGGTGTAAAAGCACGAAACCGCCGTATGCCGAACGGCACGTACGGTGGTGTGGGAGGTCGGTAAATGTGAAAGTAGGAGGTAAATGCCTTTTACGAATAACATTTACCTCCTACCCAATTGCTCGGCATGAGCATTGTCTAACGGGTGGAAGTCCCGAGTAAGCCCTAATAGCGGGAATTACATAGCCAAAGGCAAGGGTGTCCATCGTGAGTTGGAATCTGAAAGAAGCCGGCGGCAAACATCTGACCTAACGTACAGAAACTTCATACAAGGCATATTACCGTGGGTAAGGTTGCAAAACAAACCAAAGCCCGATAGCTATTCGGAACGGTCGGTGGAGTTTCCTTGAGCTTGCGAAAAAATGAAGTGGGTATAAGATGGAAAGACAATGCCCTTATCCGAGGAGGTCTCACGGACGCTTCAAATAGTTTTTTTACGAAAGAAGCGG
>OBLI01002495.1_pt1 | contig 15551 bp, 8 predicted proteins | sample 1519701 | NCBI WGS metagenome assembly OBLI01 (sample SAMEA3663005, study PRJEB22513) | pig gut metagenome | biome: pig gut; feature: pig-associated habitat; material: faeces | place: France | collected 2012 | reverse complement strand
GCAGCTTGCGCCGCACATTGCCGGACAGGTATTCGTCGGCTGTTACATAATGGGGAGTGCCGTCTTTCTCCAACTGCCCAGGTACACGGAAGATCACGCCTTGCAGCTCGGCGGCCAGCTCATCGCCAGTCTTGCCGGTCAGCTCCGACATATACGCCATATCGACACAGGCTTTTTCGGAAATTGATACGGCCAGAGCTTCACTTGCGGTATCCACAGTGTCCACCGCCTTGTGGGGCTTGATGGTGCGCTTAGTGAACATATCCGCCTTGCGCTCCAGCTTGCCGTCCTCGTCAATGACTTCCAGCGCGCAGAGCAGATAGTAGCTGGAATCATCAGCAAAGGCCAGCCGGTTCGCCCGGTCATTGATAAGGCCATATTTTGCAGAGAAGCTGTCATAGAGCCGGTTCAGTTCGGCCTGTTTATCCTGGATGGCGCTGTCCGGTGTGGCGGCATCCATTTGCAGATCAATGAGCTGCTGGACACATTCCCGCAGACCCACCAGCCCCTTCACACGGGCTTCGGCGGTGGCATTCAGGTCAGGCCGTACCATACGGCTGTTTTCACGGTAATACACATCGCCGTCCACAACGGTGTAGGAGTAATTTTTCACATTGGGGTCAGCAGGGATAGAAGTGTCGATGGCTTCGCCCTCGCCCAGCTCCGGCAGCTCGGCTTCCTGGTAGGTGCCGCGAATGTACTTCACGGCATCATGCAGCTGATCGGCAAGCTCCAGCCCCTCAATGGGGTTCACGGTGTAGTCCATGCCGTGAGCGGTGCTTTCCGGTTCCTGTCGGCCCAGCACCATTTCCGGGTGGTCCAGGAAATAGCGGTTGATGGAAAAGCCGTCCTCGGTCTGCCCGGTCTGCGTCCACTCCGGTACAATGTCCAGCGGGCGATCTCGCTTTTGGAGGAAGATGATGTCCGATACAACCTCGGTCCCGGCATTGGCCTTGAACGCATTGTTGGGCAGACGGATAGCCCCCAGCAGCTCGGCGCGCTGGGCCAGATACCGGCGCACGGTGGAATCTTTGGCGTCCATCGTATAGCGGCTGGTGACAAAGGCCACCACGCCACCGGGACGCACCTGGTCCAACGCCTTGGCAAAAAAGTAGTTATGAATGCTGAAATTCAGCTTGTCGTAGGCTTTGTCCCGAACCTGATACTGGCCGAAAGGTACATTGCCGATGGCAAGGTCATAGAAGTCCCGCCTGTCGGTGGTTTCAAAACCGGCCACGGTGATGTCGGCCTTGGGATAGAGCTGCTGGGCGATCCGCCCGCTGATGGAATCCAGCTCCACGCCGTACAGACGGCTGTTCCGCATTTCCTCCGGCAGCATACCGAAGAAATTACCCACACCGCAGGACGGTTCCAGGATGTTGCCGGTCTCAAATCCCATACGGCCCACAGCCTCGTAAATCGCTTTGATGACCGTAGGGCTGGTGTAGTGCGCGTTGAGGGTAGAACCTCTGGCAGCGGCATATTCCTCTGGGGTCAGCAGCTCCTTCAGCTGGGCATATTCCTTGCTCCAGCTTTCCTTGTCAGGGTCAAAAGCATCCGCCAACCCGCCCCAGCCCACATACCGGGAGAGGACTTGCTGCTGCTCCGGCGTTGCCTGCCCGGTGGTTTCCTCCAGGTATTTCAGCAGCTTGATTGCCTCGACATTGGCCTGGAACTTGGCCTTGGGGCCGCCTTCGCCCAGGTGATCGTCAGTGATACGGAAATTCTCGGCGGTGCGACGCAGATTGGCCTTGTATTCCTCATAAGAGGCTTCCTCGGCAGCTTTGACATTGGGGAAGGTCTGCCACTCGCCGTTTACCTGAATGGAAACGGGGTGTTCGTCCAGCACTTCATCCGGGGTTTTCTCCAGCTCGGTGACAGGTGTAGGAGGCTCCGGCTCATTGGTTCTCAGGGTCTGAACAACCACATCATAGGGCAGATGGTTCTTGTCGCCCGGATAGACAGCCACAGTCTCGGATTGGAAGGTCGGAGCTTCGGCAGCCGGTTCGGGGCGTTCCTGCCCAAAACCGTCCAGCTGACGGGCATACATCCCGCGCAGCAAAGGCGCAACCTCGCTCCACTGGAAGAACAGCATGGCCAGACGCTTTTCATCTGCATCCAGCACTTCCAGCTCAATACCTTCCGGCATCGTGCGGTAATCGGCGGTCTCGCCGGTCTCCAGCTCCATCGTTTCCACGATGTTGGGATAGGCCCGGCTCAGCCACAGGGCCACCTCCTGGTTGCTCTTGCCGTTGCGAAGAAGCTCGGAAAGCTCCGCCTTGTCCGCTTCACCAATCAGGCCATGGGCAAGCACATCCCGCAGGTCCTGGTCCACCGTATCCAGATTTGCAGGCAGGAACTCGGTATAGAAGTCATTGCGGTTATCCTCCCGCAAAAGCTGCTCAAACCGTTCCCGGCTCTCAGCCCGGTAGATGGGATAGCTCATGCCGGTGGGCAGCAGCTGCACCGTGTCATCCCGCAGCTCCGTGATCCGGTGGGCGAGGTCATCCAGATAGACAATATCCCCCACATTGTATGGAGGGACTGTTGGATCATAAGAAGTCCGTTCCCGGACCGTGCCACGGGCCGCAGCATATTCTTCGTCTGACACAGGAACACGCGAATCGCCGGAAGAAGGCTGTTCCGGCTGGTCGGCTTGAGTGGTCTCCCTGGATATGGCCTCCACATCCCGCATGACCTGCTGAATAAAGGGGTCGTTGTCCAGCTTTTCCGGGTCCACCACATGGCCGTCCACAATGCCGCGCTGGGCCAGGGTCTCCCGGATGGCGATGGGGTCCACATCGTCCAGATTATCCTGTTCGACCTGGGTGTAGAAGCGATCCTCCTTGATGAGCTGGGCAATCCGGCGCTGCACCTTGGGCCAGGGCAGTGCCGTTCCTTCGGGGCTTTCCGGGCGGATCGCAAACGGGGTTTTACCATCGCCACCATCAAACTCATGGGCCAGCCATGCTGCGGTGTCTCTTTCTCGCGCATGGTCTTTCATGTAGCGGACAACGGCGTGTTTGCTCTCGATTTTGCCATTCCAGTCCTGGATAGCCTTGTCGATGTCATTGTCCGAGAGAGGACGCAGCAGCTCATGGAGCTTGGGATAGGTCTCGTCTATGACTTCCCGATGAAGGCGCTGCCGGAACTCCGGGGTGTCAGAATAGAGGCGAAGCAGCCCCATATTACCGGACCCCAGGACAGCACGGCGAATAGCGGCGTTGCCCTCGATCACGGCGTTCTCGTAGTCACTATGACCGCAGGCGTTCCGGTATCTGATGTCCTGGGTAACAGCCTCCAGCACGATGGGCTTGTATTGCTCATGCAGCTCCCGAATCGTAGGGGCTGCGTTTGCTTCGGTATCCCGGAATACTCTGGTCCCGTCTGCGCCAAACTCCGCTTCCTGGGCATTGATGTGCTGTTCTGCCTCATGGTCGATAGAGGGCATGGAATATTCCTGACGCTCTTTGCCGCCCTCCGGGACAGCGGAAATGGTCACATCATGCTTATCCCGTAGCTGTTCCACAGCCTGCTCCAACCGATTTGCCGGAAAGCCGCACATTTCTACACGGCCACCGCCGGGAATAGCGCGAGTCGTGAGATTGAGTTCCAATTCCGCAGCAGCAGTTTTGGCGTCCTCACCGTATAGCTCAAAGAAATCGCCCATCTGATACAGGACCATATCATCCGGGTGGCGCTCCTTGACGCCATTGTATTCCCATACAGTCGGGTCCGGCTGCTGGGCTTGCAGGGCATCTTCTTCCGCCAGGGCCTTCTCTGCCTGGATTTTGTCATACTCCGCCTGTTCCTGTTCGGTGAGATAGCGTCCCTTCTGGATCAGGTTGGTAATCCGTTTGGCAACTTTCTCCCAGGTGAAATGCACATCCGGGCAGCCGTCTTTTTTGTAGTGCAGACCTTTTCCGTCGTGGCTTTCATCGCTTTTCATTGCACCGGACAGGGCATGGGAGTGACCGCCAATACCATACTCGTGTTTGAGAAAATCCACCTTTTCCTTATCCGTATGGGGTTCCTGGAAAAAGGTGAAAACTCGGCCCTTACCGCCTTCAAATCCGCTGCCTCTGGTCATGGCGGCGTCGATCTCGTCCTCAGAGATAAACTGCTTGACCGAAGGTTCTTCCGTCAACTGAGAGGTAAAGGTGGTGCGAGGCAAGGACAGATCTCGCAGGTTCTCCCAAATCTCTTTGGGCTTGTGGTAGTGGAAGCGCAGCAAATCCCGATCCTGTTGGTAGGCCGTCCAGAACGCGGCATATTCTTCCGCAAGGTTCTGGCGAAACTCCGGGCTTTTCAGCTGCTCGGTGAGCCATGCGGATTCCTCCGGGAAACCGCGCCCCGGATTGTTGGCAAGGCTGGGCAGATACCCGGCTTCTCTGGCTTCCTCGCTGAAATCGTGATACAATTCCCAGAATCTTTCCGCAAGGAGGGAGCGTTCATAGCCCGCTGCCTCAGCCAGCTCCACATTGGTGGCAAACTGGCCGTCCTGCAAAAGCTGGCCGATACGCTCGGCGGCACTCTCCCAGGAAATGACCTGGGCGGACTTGTCGTAACGGGCTGTTTTGCCGTGGGACAGATGGATTCCATCCTCGGCATACCATGCAGTGATGCTGCCGATCCCATTGCCGCCATGGTACAGATTTTTCAGGGTGTCTGCGATCTCGGCGGTGGACTTCTGCTCCTCAAAGGCCGCGACAATGCGCTCTCTCTGGCGATAGGTGTTTCCGCCCAGCCGCAGCACATGGTCGATGTCAGCCTGGGCAAAAGAAAAAGCAGAGGATGTTTTCACATTCTCTGCTTCATCTATGATTCTGATTTGTTCTGCTTCGGAGAGGAAGAAACTCAGCTGTGAATAAGCTCCGCCATCAGAATCTCCTCGGCCTGGGCCTTGCAGGTGTTCATCAGGCCCACCCACTTCATCGGGTCTCTGGCTTTCAACTGCTCCGTCGCGCCTGCTGCCGCCGCCAGCTGGGGCATCATCTGCTCCAGACGGCTGTTCGCCGTCTCGTCGATCTCCAGCAGGTGCGGGTACAGCTTCTCGGTCAGCAGCAGCTGGTTGTAGATCAGGGGCCGGTGTTCCTTCAGGTACGCTTTCCGCATCCTGCCGTACTTGCCCAGGGGCTTCTCCGGCTGTTCGGTCAGCTTCAGGTCGGGAATCTGATAATCTCCGTTCATGGTGTAAGTCAGGTTGTTCTCCATGCGTAACACTCCTTTCCGCGAGTTGCTCGCGCTCATAGTTCTGGATGGTGACGCCGATCTGCCGCAGCACCTGCTGATTCATCTGGCTGACCGCTGCGCCCAACGCCCCAACCGTGGCCGGGGTATTGAAATCGAAAATCGGCATGAAGTCCTCATGCTGGAAATATTGTTCCGTATCCAGCCCACAGCGGGACATCAGGGCGTAGGCAATGCTGACGGTGGCGGCGGACTTAAATTGGACTTCGATGTTGAGATCATCGTACTCCTCCAGGAACGAACCGTCAACGATGTAGCGGAAGTCCTGCTGATGCTCGTCCCAATACTCACTCGCCAGTTTTCCAGCCACATCAATGAGCTGCTGGGCAAGATTGTCACCGGCAACGCCGTAGTTGCGTTCCAGCATGGCCGACACAGGCCCAATGTGCTGTTCCTCCAGCTGCCACAGCCAGGGGGTACGGGAGTGTTCGCGGGTGCCGGTGTCGGAAATATCGAACACATAGCGCAGGCGGGGCTTGTCGCCGGAATCGTCCACCAGGGCAATACCCTTGGAGCCACGGCGCACATACCGGCCCATTTTTTCATTCCATAAATCATACTCGGCGCAGGCGGTGGCATCCGGGCGCTGGGCGTAAATCATCATCTGCTCATGGAACGGGTACTTATATAGGCGGGCGGCAGTAGTGAGAAAGGCCGTCCATTCTTTCCAGCTGCCCACAAGCTGGGTCGATACCTGTTCGGCCATCTGCCGGTAAAATTCAGCTTTGGATGGCATGGTTTTCTGTCCTCCCTTCATGTTAAATAGAAATGGGGCGGCACATCAGGCCGCCCCACTGGATCTTTGTGTGGTTCTTACTCGTCGAAATCCGGGAACAGCTCCAGCTCGGCAAACTCGGCGTCGCTCATGGCCTGGAGCTTGCCCAGGGCACTGTCGGTCAGCTCCCGCAGCTCGGCTTCCTCCGGCGAAAGCTCACCGCGCATCTCCGTCAGAGCGTCGATCAGCCCGGTGCGACTGCCGGTGTTGTAGATGCAAAGAAGGTTCGTTTCCTCAAAAGTGAAGTTTCCCATATCAAATCTCCCTTTCCGCGCTCTTTTTGGGCGCTGTCTTTTTGTGTTCCGCCTTGGGCTGGTTTTTCAGCTGCTCCATGACGGACTTTTTCTTTTCCCGGTCCTCCCGGTGGGCAGCGGCAGCCAAATCCATGAGAGAGATCGGCTGGCCGCTGCGGGCCTGCTGTTCCAACTGGGCCACTGCCGGCTCCTTGGGGCCGTTGTTGATGATCCCGTCGATCATGCCGTAATCATCTTCCACCGCCATTTCCGCATTTCTCAGCGAATTTTCCGGCAAGAAACCCGGCACCTGGGTGAAACCAACACTGTCGCAGTAATGACAGGATACCTGACCATTCTGCTTGATGGCAACGATGTCACTGACACTCATAGACGGGCTGTGAAAATCCACCGGTTTTTGCAGATTGAACTGCTCATACAGCCTTTCCAGCTGCTCCATGGTACTGCCAGAACCGTCCAGAGGGGCGGTGTAGATAAGGTCATAGTTGCTCCGCTCTACGGACAGATTGTGGGATTGCAGCCAATCCAGATTCATAAAACGCACATTCTGCGGATCGTCCTGGCTCACCTGATAAATAGCAAAACAGTTTCCCTCATGGGAAAGAAATGCCTGTTCTCGTTCCAACTGCCGATCCTGTCGTTCCAAAACTTTTTCGTGAAACTCCGGGCTTTCCTCCCATTCCTCGCGGGACACAGCAAAGATACCGTCATGGGCGTCCAGGTCAGCGGTATCAAAGGCCATTTCCGGGTTTTCGCCCTCTTGGATAATGTAAACAGTCAGGTCACGATCCATCAGCTCATAGGCTCTCTCTTTGGAGAGGGGCAGCAAATCGCTGTCCAAGTAGCCACACTTCTCCAGATCATCCTGGGTCAGCACCGGGTCCGGCATGGGATACTCGTCCAACGCCTGCTCCTGGACATCCGGCAGCTGGGTGGCGGCTGCTTCTGCGGTCTGCTGGTAGGCGGCCTCCTGCAAAGTCTCGATCATGGACAGCGGCGCATACTTGATGGACTTGCCGCCCATCCCCAGGTCCTCGCAGATATGGCTTACCGCTGTGGAACGGCCCATATCCGGCCCGTCCAACTGGCCGCCGTCCATCTGCTTCATGGTTGCCACATCGTAGAGCGTGTAGTCCCAGCCGGTGTCACAGGGCTGAACATGAAGGTAGCTGGTATCATCCAGTACCAACAGGGCCTCCCGGTACTCGGCGCTGGGCTGGACACTTTCGGTATTTTCCGGCTCGGTCAGCTGTTCCGGTTCAGTCATCGGCACCAGCTGATCCAGGCGTCCCATAAGCTCGGCAGCTTTTTGGGTGGTTTCATCCGGTTCGTCCTCGTTCACGATATTCTGGAGCCATTCGCGTACACCGCTGGCATCTCCGCTTCGGAGTGTGGCAGTCAGTTCGTGCAGTGCGTCCTCACGGCTATCTGCATTGTTCCGATACTCATAAGGGTCATAATCGAAAGTGAACTGGTCGATGTCTGCTGCCAGCTGCTCGATAGAGTCCTGCTGCGGTTCCGTGGCGGCAGTCAGGTCAATGCCGCGCTCCTTGCAGATTTCCTTGTAGTTGCGCTCGATGTCGTTAATCAGCTCGCAGGAAGTCTTGTTGATGGTCTCCAGACTGGCCCGCAGCTCCTTCAGCTCCTTGTCCTTCGACCAGGAAGCGATGTAGCCAAAACTGTTTTCGCCGGTCTGGATGCCGAAATACTGACAGACCGCATAGGAAATGCTCTCGGCCTCCACTTCCTCGGTGTTGCGGTTCTTGGCGGCCTGTTTCACCGCCGTCAGATCTTCCTCCACCTCCAGCCGCCACTCAAACCGATTCTCGTCCACAAAGTGCCAGCCTTCCTCGGCGGCGGCCTGTTCCGCCTCTGCTTCGGTGGCGAAGTCCAGACGGAAGTCATGCTTGGTGCCGCCCTCGCTCACCATCACGATCTTCCAGGTCGATTCCGCTTCATGCTTTTTGGGGTCGTGGAGCTTGCTGTGCGCGGTTTCATGGACAGCGGCAGAAACGGTCTGCACCTCGCTCATGCCTTCCCGGATGGCGATCCGCTGCTGGTCAGAGGAAAAATAGCCGTCCATGTTCTCGGCCATCGGCTCAAACTCGATGGGAACGGGGGCCGAGCGGCGCAGAGCTTCCATGAAAGCCTCATAGTGCGGCACCGTCCCGGACAGGCTGGAAGCCAGCTCCGGCAGGGGCTTGCCGTCCGTCTGGCTCACATCAAACACCTTCACCGGGCGGAACATGGGGATTTCGATTTCCTTTTCCTCCATGACCGCCTTGCCGTCTGCGTCCAGGATGGGGGCATGGGTGTCCGGGTCGCGCTTCATTTCCTCGATTTTCTTTTTGTAGGGCGTGGGGGCGATGATGGTGATGCCATGCTCGCCCTTTTTCACATGGCGTTCAAACTGGTTTTTCCATTTGTTGAACCCGGCCACCAGGGTGGCGTCCGGGCGCTGCATATAGATGAGCATGGTGTTGTTGACGGAGTAGCGGTGGAACTTGGACATGACGGACAGATAGCGCATATACTTCTCGCTCTCAAACAGTTCCTTGATACCCTGTTCAATGCCCGCTGTGATCTCTTGTAACCGTTCTCGATTGGTGGGCTTATCAGCCATGAATTTCACTCTCCTTTCCAATTTGGCTATTTCTGATTGATGTTCGGCAATCCACAGCTTTTGCTCCTCCGGGCTGTTCTCCAGAAAAAAATCCAGCAGATAGCCCACATAGTCCTTTTTCTGGATTGCCTCCATGAATCGGGGATGTGGATTTTCCTCCGGTGTTTTGGGTGTGTAGTCCGTTTCCCACTTGCGGAGCAAATGAAAGTAGTCGGCCAGGACACGAAAGGCATGGTCTCGGTCCTCCTTGAATTTCTGCGCCTCGGATTTCTGCCGGACATAACGTCGCCGGGGAGGGGCCTGACTGTCATAAGCCAGGCCAAAATCCTGGGCCAGCTTCTCGGCGGCCTCTTTGGGGGACAGATTGTAGAGCCTCGCTGTGAAGTCGATCACATCGCCGGTGGCTCCGCAGCCAAAGCAGTAAAAATATTCCTCGTTCAGCTTCATGCTGGGATTTTTGTCATCGTGGAAGGGACAACAGGCCATGCCGCTCCGATTGACCTCGATTCCGTACATCTGCGCTGCTTCTCGGACGGTGATGGACTGCTTGACAGCCTCAAAGACACTTTCAGCCATGCTTACTCATTGCCTTTCTTGGGGGTGGGCGGCCTGTATCCGGCAGCCTTGGCCAGTTCACTGGCTGCCTTACGGCGCTCGGCGCTGTACGGTTCCCGGACGGACACACAGCGTTTGGGAACGAGAAAGGTCTGGCGGTCCTTTTTCACAATCTGGTCCGGGTATTTCTCTGCCAGTCGCCGCAGCTTCTCCAGCAGCCGGGGGTCATGGGTATAGACCTCGGCGGTGGCTTCGGCCTGGTTGTAGAGGATGATGGTTTCCTGTTCATAGCGTGAGAGCTTCATCGTTTGCCACCTTTCTGCTGGTCAAACTCCAGCTTGAAGTTGGCGTACTGCCCATCATCCGCCAACACCACAGTGGCATCGTAGGTCTTGCCGGTTTTCTCGGAGTACAAGCCCCTCACATGAGCGCGGCCATCTTTGAGCAGTGCCGTTACGATGGCTTTGGTAGGTTGCTTGTGCTTCATCTCCCACCACTTGTTGTTTTTCCAAATTGCAAATTTGCAAGATTCTGTCTGACAGAAGAAGCCTTTTTGCATTTCTGCAACCTCTCCGCCACAGCGGGGGCATTTGCCCACCACTTCGTGGGAAGGGCTGAACAAATACTCAGTTCCCTTGATAGCTTGATAGGTTCCCACAAGTTCTTTGAGCATGGCACTAATCCCAGCCATGAAATCCTCCGGGGCCAGCTCGCCACGCTCGATCTCACCCAGCCGGTACTCCCACTCAGCAGTCAGAAGGGGCGATTGCAGCTGCTCCGGCAACACGGTGATAAGGGATACCGCGTCATGGGACGGCAGGAGCTGCACGGTTTTCTTGCTCATTTTACGCTCCAAAAAGCCGGTGGAAACCAGCTTTTCCAGAATCCCGGCGCGGGTGGCCGGGGTCCCCAGGCCCTTGCGCTCGGCATCCTCCGGCATATCGTCCTTCCCGGCAGTCTCCATTGCGGAGAGTAGCGTATCTTCGGTGAAGTGCTTGGGCGGGGTGGTCTTGCCCTCCTTGACGGCAGCACCAGAAAGGGGCAGCGTCTGACCTTCAGACAGCTCCGGCAGAGCCTTGTCCTCGGTTTCCGGCTCCACATTTTTCAGCCCTGCGCGGTATACAGCGTCCAGCGCCCGCCAGCCGTGATCTTTCACCGTGCGGCCTTTGGCGGTAAACTCCGCACCGGCGCACTCTACAACAACGGCGGTTTCTGCAAAGGTATAGGGTTGGGCCACGGCGCACAGCAGCCGCAGAGCCACCAGCTCCAGCACCGCCTTTTCGCCCACCGGCAGGCCGGTCAGGTCCGCGCCCTGGAGGTTGCGGGTAGGGATCACCGCATGGTGGTCGGTCACTTTCTTGTCGTTGATGACCTGGGCCGCATTGCAGGCAAGCTCCATACCAGCGGCAAAGGGCAGCGCCCCAGCAGTGAGCCGGACCAGCTCCGGCAGACTCGCTGCCATATCCGAAGTCAGGTAACAGCTGTCCGTCCGGGGGTAGGTACAGAGCTTCTTTTCATAGAGGTTCTGCAAATAGTCCAGGGTCTGCTGGGCTGTGAACCCCAGCAGCCGGTTGGCGTCCCGCTGGAGGGTGGTCAGGTCATAGAGGGCGGACGGCTTCTCGGATTTGTCCTTGCGCTCCACCTTTTTCACCGTAGCAGCCGCACCCTGGCAGGCCGTTTTCAGCTGCTGGGCGGCGACCTTGTCCACCATGCGTTCCCCTGAAACAGAGAAACCGGGCAGCTCCAGCGTCACCGTGTAAAACGGCACCGGCTTAAAGGTGTCGATCTCGGCCTCCCGCTGGACAATGAGGGCCAGTGTTGGGGACATGACGCGCCCGATGTTGAGGGTCCGGTGGTACAGCACGGAAAACAGCCGGGTGGCATTGATACCCACCAGCCAGTCCGCCTTGGCGCGGCAGAGTGCCGCATCCCACAGGCCGTCATAGTCCGCGCCGGGGCGCAGGTTCGCAAAGCCCTCCCGGATGGCGGAATCCTCCATCGAGGAAATCCAGAGCCGCTTCATGGGCTTCTGGCAGCCCGCCAGCTCGTAGACGGCGCGGAAGATCAGCTCCCCCTCGCGTCCGGCATCGCAGGCGTTCACCACCTCGGTCACATCCGGGGCGTTCATCAGCTGTTTCAGCACATCAAACTGTTTCTTCTTGTCCTTGCTCACCACCATCTGCCAGGGTTCCGGCAGAATGGGCAGATCGTCATAGCGCCACTTGGCGTAGTCCGGGTTATAAGCGTCGGCGTCGGCCAGACCAGCCAGATGGCCCACACACCAGCTCACTCGCCAGCCGCTGCCCTCCAGATAGCCGTCCTTGCGGGCGGTGGCCCCGATCACGGCGGCCAGACTTTGGGCAACGGACGGTTTCTCAGCGATCACCAGCTTCATGGTTTTTCATCCTCCTTTCCCGCAGCCATGCGGTCAGCTGCCGGTGGCAGAATCCCACGCAGGGCTGACCGTCACGGTAATTTCCGCAGCCATAACAGGGGTGGCCGGGAGATAAAGAAGGAGGACGGGAAGTTTCCTTCCCGCCCTCCGGCCTGCGTGTCATCATGCGTTCATAGGGGCTGTCGGTGAAGCGGGTCAAACCGTCTTGTCCTCGCTTTCCTCGTCGCCGCCCCCGTCAGCGTCCAGCTCGTCAGATTCCTCGGTCTCCCAGGAGTCCTCGTCCTCCTGGTCGGTATCATCCTCGCCGTAGTCATAATCGTCCAAATTGTCGTTGCCCTTGGTCTTGGGTTTGTTTTTCACCAGCTTAAAGTAGGCAAAAGCACCGCCGCCACCCATCAGAGCCAGCACCGCCAAAAGAATGGCCGGATTCAGTCCTGCGGGTTTCTGCGCCGGTTCTTCCAGCTCCGGGGTTTCTTCCGGGGTCTCCGGTTCCGGCTCCTTGCCCGTGCAGCTGCTCATATTGGTGGCACACACCGGGCAGGCGGTATTGACCGCACCGGCTACACATTTCTCCGTACAGGTACAGGTGGCGGGCTGCTCCTGGGTGGTCTGACCGTCCTCCATCAGCGCCATCAGGTCCGCCTCGTCCACCTGGTTCAAGAAGTGGACAGCGGTTTCCTTGTCCTCGTTGGCCCGGTCAATGAGGATGTAGAAATAGTTGCCCGCCTTGGTGGTGACGGTGATGAGCTGCTTGTTGCCGCCGAAATCATCCACCAGGGCGGCGTTGCCATCCGGGGTCAGAGCCGGACTGTCCTCGGTTTCCTCCACCACCACATTGGCGTCGTTTGTGGCGTCCTCCGCCGGGGGCTGGTCCGTCCCTTGGGCAAAGGCGGTCACGGAAAGGCCCATCATCAGCACCAGGGCGGCGCAGAGAGCCGAAAGGGTTTTGAAAATTCTCTTATTCTTCATGGTCGGTGTCCTCCTGTTCGTTGTAGTTGGCGGAGGCAGCGGCCATGCCAGGGACCGTACCGCCGGAGAGCATGGCGTTCAGCTGCTCCGGGGTCAGCCGCAGGGCGCGCACCATCTGGACGATCTCCAGGTTCTCCGCCTCGGTTTTCTGCGCCTCCAGGGTTTTCAGCTTATCCTGGTACTCCGCGATCTTCTCGCGGACCTTGGCAATCTCCTGGTCAATGCGCTGGATTTTGTTCTTAGCCATTTCAATCACTCCTTTTCTCATAAATCGGCCTTACCAGTTCATCAGGCCGTAACCCTTGATGCACTCGTAGGTCAGGGAATAACTCTTGATCTTGCAGGCGTCGCCGGAATTGCCCTCCACGGTGTAGACCCGGCTGCCGTCCGTGCCGACCACAAGGCCCACATGGTCGGCGCTGCCATCCAGGTCCCAATCGAAGAAGATGGCGTCGCCGGGGGCAATATTGGCGTAATCACGCCCGCCCCATTGTCCGTGAGACTGGAACCACGGGATGCCCTGGGACTGGCAGGCGGCAAAGCGCGGCTCGGACAGCCCCATCTGGCCGTAGCACCAGGACACGAAGCAGGCGCACCATTCCACACGGGAATTGAAGCCGTACCAGCTCCAGTAGGGCTGACCGCCCACATTGCCCACCTGACTTTTCGCTATATCCACCACGGCCTGATTGCCGGGGCGGGTGCCGTTGACGAACTCAACACCAGCTAAACTCTCGGAATCGCTGGTGTCGGAGGAACCACCGCCGAAAATCAGCGGCTTGTTGCCCAGCGTCTGCCGGTACACCTGGTACATCTCCAGCTGTTCCGGGGTCAACAGCTCCGAGGCAACAGACGAAATGGGCTTGCTGGTGAGCTTCACATTCAGAATGTAGTAGTTGTAAGGAACCTGAACGGTGTAGCTATTGCCCTCGCTGTCAGTCCGGGTTTCCGTCCGATAGCGTACTTCAACTTCCTCGGTGAGCGTCAGCTGATACTGGGCATCAAATACACGCTCCAGCTCTGCCTGGGCGCTCTGCCGGGTGTAGCCCTGCAAGACAGCGGACAGGTAGGCCGCCAGCTCATGGGGGTCATGCCCGATCATGTCGAGGTCGTAGCGGTACTCGTCATACCCCGGATGGCTGCTTTCGATGTTGTCGATCTCGGCTTGCAGCGCCGCTTCCTTGGCAGCGTAGTCCGCCTCCACCGCCACCAGCTCCGGGTCATCCGACGGATAGGTGGTGCCGGACACCACAGAACCGATGCTCTGCGCCATCATGGAGCAGGAGGACATGGTGTTGAGCAGCATACAGACCAGCAGGAAGATCGCGCCAGCAATCAGAAAGCCCTTTTTGTGGCGCATGACAAACGCGCCCGCTTGCTGTGCCTTTTCCTTGACCGTCTTGGCGGCCTTGCCGGTCTTTTGGGCTGCGCTTGCGGTATTCCCGGCAGCTTGACCGGCGCGCTTGGCGGCAGCGTATTCCTTTTTGATGGCCTGTTTCTGCTGCCAGCGGGAAATGGGGTTGCTGGCAAACTGAGGATTTTCCCGCAGGGACTTCTGATACAGGGCGTTCACATTGGCCTTCTCCAGCTTCTGCTCGGCCTGGGCTGCCTTGCGGTAGGGCTTCAACTTGTGGCTGCGGTAGCCCTCCCGAACCAACCGTGCGCCGGTCTCAGCAGCCTCCTCGGACTTGTGGGCGCTCTCCACGCCCACATTGTCCTGTTCGGTCTCCCGGATTTCCTTGTGAACTTTCCCCAGGGCGGCATTGGCGGGGGTATCCCGCACCGCATGGGACAGCTTGGAGGGCGGCTTCTTCTTGTCCTCCAGCACCAGCTTGGTGGTCACTTTACCGGTCTCCGGGTCTACCGTCTTTTGCCGGACCTGCTTTTTGGGAATTTTAGCCTGCGCCTTATCCGCTTTGGCGGCGGCCTTGTCCGCCTTACGAATGGGCTTCTCCAGCGCCGGGTCAGAGCGTTCCTCGTCTGTAAAGCGCAGGCGCGGTTCCTTATTCAAACCATTCACCCAGCATGAGGGCGTCCGTCATGTAGCGCAGCTCCACACAGACGGCCAGCCCCACAGGGTCATGGAAGGGGTGCTGAAGCAGATGGGCGTAGATCTGCGCCACCACATTGGCCAGCAGCTCAGACTGGCTGCCCTCGAAGATGACGATGGCGGGAACACCGTTCATGGCGCACCAGATTTCCGTCAGGCGCAGCAGACCCGCCTCGCCATCCTCGTTCAGCTCCGCCGCCTGATCCGCCGCCGTGCGGGTCTCGCTGACGGCATCGGCCAGCTCGGTGAGCAGACAGGTGCGCTCACTCTCCAGGGCATCGTCAAAAAACATCATGGTGTTCAGTTCAGTATTGGGTTTCATGGTCATTCATCCTCCTTTTTCAGTTCCTGGGGTTTGGTGGTCATAATGCGGTACAGCTCGGTATTCTTCGGGAAGTGATCCACGAAAGGCAAGATCGTGGAGCCATAGAACAGCAGGCCCTCGCCCTCGCTGGAGTGGGTCACATAGCTGAGCTGGTGCGGGGAAATGCCCAGCTGCTTGGCGAGAATCTGCCGGTCTCCACCCGCCTGGTTGAGCATATACACGAAGTCGGAGTTCTCAAAGATGTTCTCCACCTCGCGGGAAGAAAGCAGGTCCTTGACATTCTGCGTGATGCCGGTGGGGATGCCGCCCCACTTTCTGAAACGCTTCCAAATCTCCACCGTGTAGGCGGCGGTCT
>OBLI01002494.1_pt1 | contig 15551 bp, 11 predicted proteins | sample 1519701 | NCBI WGS metagenome assembly OBLI01 (sample SAMEA3663005, study PRJEB22513) | pig gut metagenome | biome: pig gut; feature: pig-associated habitat; material: faeces | place: France | collected 2012 | reverse complement strand
GAAATCAAGGGTTCGATTCCCTTTAGCGCTACCAGAAGTTAACGCTGATGCTTATGCATCAGCGTTTTTTATTGTGTAAATGTAAAGCAAGCATAAACCGCATCTTGTTATGCGGTTTTTTGTGCGTAAGAAGGAGAAAATCTGCTAAAAAGTTTTGCGACTGAAAGGTAGCGCTCTATAATGCTTTATAATACAAATCCCTAGCTTTACGTAAGATAAGGCCAGGGATTTTTTTCTTATGAGAAAAATTCTAGCAACTTTGCAGCTTTTTCTTCATACGTTGTAAAATTTTTTTGTTAGTCTCAATAGTATCTTTCAAGCTCTTCACTTTCAAGGCATTACTCTGTCCATACTTGCAGAACACCTTCGTCCCTATCGAAGCAAGCAGCCCTATCAGCCAAGTATTAGTAACTACCGCTGCAGCACCGCCTGCTATATACGCAATATATGACTGCACATACCTGTCGGCGAATTCCGAGCCTTTTTGAAAGGACGTAAGATTGTCTTTTTTATAAACAGAATAACCAATAATCAGCATGGGTATTACCGGAAGGCTCCAATCCATATCCAAGGAATTGCTTTCCAGCGCCTCATAGACTACCTGCTCCAGCTCCTCATTGGAAATACCACTGTTTACTAAATTATCCGTAATCCCCTGCATAGCTAAGCTGTTATAGACTTCCTCAGTAGTTGCAACATTGATTTCCGGATATCTTTCCAAAGCCGCTTTTACATAGCTGACAGAATCAGTTGCTTTTAGCTGTATCTCCTCAGCAACACTATCGTCGGCACCAAGTACAGCTATATCCCAGCCCGGATTAGTAGCACTTTCTGCAAGTATAGCCTGATAGCCATCTGGAATATGTCCATCATTCAGATAATCTACATAGCGAAGCTCGAACAGCTTGCCCTTTATGCCGTTTACTATACCTGTCAGTTCAGCATCATCATAGTTTTCTATAATATCCTCCAAACCTTCGCTCTGAGATTTTAGCGGATAAGCAAGCTCGTATGCTCGCAACACCTCATCTGGTATCTTACCAGTAAAAGCATAGCTATGAAGAAAGCTTGTACCTATACCCAAAGAATCAAGCATTATTTCTCGCTTGGAAAATCTTTTCCCGATTTCATCTGTAAGACGCACGTATTCTTGGCTTTGTGCTCGCAGAGTAGCAAGTAGCTTGGCAAAATCCTTCTTGTTGATAGTAAGTCCATAAACATTTTGCCCAAAATGATACAAGCCCTTGGCACCGCCTACCACTCCACCAGCTATTTTCTCCTTATGATTCCAAGCCTGTTCCGCAGTCCAAACAGTGCCTTTAACAGTTGCCTTCCCTATGGCTGTAGCCACCATAGTAGTATGTTTTAACACCTTTTTGGTTAAATCACCCATTGTGGCCTCCTTTACCATGTCGGCTTACAAAATTAAGCTTTGTACAGCTACCACTAGCTAAACAGTCTTCTCACATTAGTATTTTGTCGATAAGTTATTGCTGAGATCACCATCCGGCAGAGTGCGGTAATGCTCCTGTACATAAGTTCCATCCTGCTTCATATAGCCATCTACATGCACTAATGGTCTGCCATCTTCGCCGAAAATCAATGGATGTGCGTGATAGCTGTGTGCATGTACCAACGGGTCAACCTTGCATAAAATGCAGTGTGCATTGCCATGATCAGCATAATAATCACCAGGATCATGATAATATGCCATATTATCATCCAGCGGTGCAAGATGTGCATCATAATGCCCTACGCCATCATTAATATATCCATCTACATGATGCTGTCCCACACTACCATCGTCGTGCTGCCCAAAACCAGTATCGTCACCATACATATTATGATCAAACGTATCAAAAATACTCATTTACTACACCTCCTGCATAGTCTGTAATGCATTGTGGATTATACCAATTTCTGCATTAAGTTTAGCTATATCTGTTCCTAAGTCGTTGCTAAGGTTCTTCTTGTTTTGAATCTCTTCATCAATGCTTTCCTGCAAATTATCTAACACAGTATCATAAGCATACTCCGAATTTTTAACAATGATTGTGCATTTTTCCGCAATATATTGATGTAAGGACTGCTGCATTTTCATAATACAGTCAGCCATCTGCTCTTGTATTGCCAGAATAGCCTGTTCCTTTGCCGTAGCCAGCTTATCTTCCAAAAATTTACGTTGCAAAAGTGGAAAGGCAGCCATACTGATAAATGGCATCAGCACCGGTCCGCCTATTAACATGAGCAGGCCTGCACCACCGGCAGCAATAGCACCCGCCTGCACTGTAGCATTAGATACATCTAGTGCAGTAACATTTACACTATAACCTGATTCACGCACACCACCGCTGATATTAGCGTTCAAAGCAACCTTTTGGTTAAAGCGATAGGAGATGCCTCGTGCAACTTCCTTTTCGACTGTCCGCAATAAAACGTCAATATTAGGAGCATAGCTCATCAGCCAGTTTTCTAATTCTCTCTGAATAGCTCTAGAAATGCGTTGCTCTACATAATCCTTGAAATCAAGTCCCTTGTAGAATTGAACGTCTTCCACTATTCTGTCTTCCAGCTTTTTATAGAAGTAGCGTAAGGATTTATCTGTCATTGCGACGATGTTTTTCTGCTCCTCAGCAACGAATTCTGCTATACTCTTTTTGTTTTCAGCCTGTTCAGCAAGCATATCCTTTAAACCATTCTGCGCTTCACGCAGTTTGTCTACATCCGCAGCCTTCAGTGCACGCTTATTTTCTATCTCACTGTTAAGACTCAAAAGCACAGTCTGCATTCTGGCTTTATAGCGTGCCAGCTTCTCTTCTTCCACACGGCCTTCACTGATATTCTTCTGCAATGCATCCTTTACTTCATTGATTCCGGAAGCATTAACAAAAGCATCATTGCCTTCCAAGACTCCTCGCAGTGCCATTTTGGCAGATAAAGGATACATTTCCAAGGCTTTGAGCTTATGCTCATCTTCAGCAAATGCTTTCATCATATGCATCTGCAGATTTTCCCAAAAATCCTCATCCTCTTCTTCATCAACATTATCATATTTGTTGACAAGGAAAATAATATTATCAATGCCTTGAGCCAGCAGCTTTTCTTCAATAAAATCCTTCTCAGATTTTTTCAACGGTGAATTGGCATCCAACAGGAACAGTACAGCGTTCGCCTTCGGGATAAAATTATAGGTTACGTCACAGCGTTGCTCGTTCAGGTCGGATACGCCCGGTGTATCTACAATAACAACATTATTGTTAAGCAGCTTAAATGGGTAACCAATTTTAAGGTACTTTATTTTGCTGCACTCTGCATCCTGATTCTTTGCCGAAAAGCGCTCCAGAAAACTTCTCTCAGGCACGCCTTTTTCTATAGTACCATCATGCATAATAATTTGCAGCTCTGGGGTTTCATTATAAATCAATGCATTAATAGTTGCTGTTTCCGGCAAAACATCTGTCGGCAGCAGGTCGTTACCTATCAGTGCATTGATAAATGTTGACTTGCCACGTTTAAATTCACCTAAAACTACAACAACATAAAAATCATTTTTAATATCCTGCACCAACTCTTGTAATTTAGTGCTGGCGTTCTCATTATCCTGCACGAACTCTTCTTGTAACAGGCCTTGCAGAATTTTTTTCAGCTTCAGCTTAGCATCCTTTGCACTCATTATCTAAGCACCTCGTTTAATTTCATTTGAAGTCTGTCTATGGTCTTTTGCTGCTCTGTTAAAGTAGCAAGCAAGTCATCGACATTCTGCTGCTTGTCTTCCTTCTGTTTTATCAACGCTTGCAGCTGATCATTCATCTCGCCTACGCGTTCATCAACCTCTGTTTGCATATCAGAGCAAATCCGCGCTACGCTTTTATTATACTGCTCCGCAATATTGCTGCTAAAATTACGCAGATTGCTGTTAAACTGACTGCGAACCTGTTCCTTAATTTTGCGAGTTTTGTCCTCAAACGGATTACCACCGCCACTAAGGAACCAGCTTGCTATTGCCGCAACTGCACCAACTGCAGGACCAAAGAAAAAGCCACCTAAAAGATATGCACCTACAGACAAACCAACGCTGTTTTCAACATTATTTTGTGAACGTCCGGGAGCATTATGAATTTCACTTACCGCAGCAAAACGATTGGTGATTGGCAAAGCCGCCGCATCGAATTCCATATCCTGCCAGATTTTTTGGAGCTTTTCGGCTGCACGGGCAACCTCTTCGCTAACCAGCTTATTTTGCAACGCATTGACGTCCTTAATAAACTGCTTCTGAACAGGTGTTACAGCTTTTTCGACTACGTATTTAATCTCGGAACCGGAAAGTTCTGCAATATTTCCATCATAGCCATCAATAGCATTACTTGCTGCCTGATTAATTTTATTTGCTGTTAAATCAGCAAGCTGTTCAATTTCCATTTGTCTGCTTAAAAGCTGTGTCTGTAAGCCATGCGTAATCTGCTCAGCCATACGCTTAGTTTTATTATATTTCGGACGCTCATGGAAAAGCTTATCCTTTAAATCATCCAACGAATGTGACAAGCCATCCTTCTGTACTGCTATGCCACGCTCCGCTTCCCGCAGTGCTAGGGAACAGCGTTCTGCATATTTTGCAAGTTTAGCATTACCCTTTTCCTCACTAAGAAATTTGCCTAATGCCGCCTCCAGCTCTAAAATGCCGGTTTCCTCCAGCGTTGCAGGGCAGTTCAACAATGTTTTAGGCTTTAATACTTCACCGGATTCCTTTCGACGGTACAATAAAGCCTGTTTGCTGCTTACGATAAAAATACGCTGCGAAAAATCCTGCACATCAGTCAGGTTATCCAGTACATGCTTCACGACACGGTCTTCAGCGCCAATTACTTCATCCTTGTAGTTGATAACGATAAAGATATCCTTGATATTGTTGCCAACAACCTGATCCACCAAGAACTCCTTCTCAGTGCGTGTTAAAGGCTGTGTTGCTGTCAGCACAAGGATTGCTGCCTCTGCCTGACGCAGGTATCTATACGTAATTTCGATACGCCCAACATTCAAATCATTAGTGCCCGGAGTATCGACAACATCTACCTGATTCTCGCAGAAAGACAGCGGATAGGTGATTTCTGCGTGGTCAATATTGCCAAAATCTACATGAGTTTCCTCATGCTTCAGTTTGCTGACAAGATTATGCAGCAGGGCAAATTTATCAGGCTTATCCTCCGTCTGCGCCTTAATGAGATCAAACTCTTCCTTAGAGATTTCCTGCTTGCGTCCGTCCTTATAAAGCAACGTGTATTTCGGTTGGTCGCCGTAGACGATTTTACTGATGATGTTTGTTGTTGCCTCTTTGCTTGAGGGCAGGATGTTTTTGCCAAGCAGTGCATTTACGAATGTGGATTTTCCACGCGAAAATTCACCGATAACTACGAGGTTAAAGCGTTCATCTGCCAGGCGCACTGAATCTTCCTGCAAGCGTTTGTAGGCATTATTAAGCTTGAGGGATTGCAGCAAGCCTAAGGTTTCGGAGATATGATTTTGTAAGTTTGTTTTCTTTTGATTGTAAAGTGTAAAGTCCATTGTGTAATACCTACCTAAATTTCATCTTCATATTTATGCCAATTCTCTTTATTCCTTATTTTTTTCAAAGCACCTTTGCATTTTTAGCCTTTTCTTATTAGAAATATTGAATTCTATATATTGGCAACCTGTAGTGTAATAAACATCAAATCCTCTGTATTTTAATTCCGTCAGATGTTCTATATGCGGATGTTTATCACTGTTACAGCCTGTACTTATTACAGCTCTAGCGCCTTTTTCAGCATCTGGTGCTAAAAACATTAAATCATACTCGACAGCACTAGCAGCTCCATGGTGAGCAGTTACAATAAAATCATATTTTTCAAGAAAAACAACAGGATTAACATGCCAGTAAGAGCAATCTCCCGTAAATAACAGTTTTTGGTATCCAGGTCGTATTTCTGCTCCATACGTTGTTTCTCTTGTTTCAGATATTTCATTAACAAATACTTGAGCTTCAATAATTAAGCCTATATTATTAGCTAACGAACCTGGGGTAGCCTTACAATCTCCTTGCCAAAAACGAAGCATGCCCTCATTATTATTACTACCAACAGTACAAAAACAATCATTAGGACTATCAATAAAAATAATATCGCCTACTTTAAACAAATAAGCACATAACCTTTTTGCAGATAAACTTACATTTTTACCTATCTTTGCTATATCAGGAACAATCCACTTAGGCGATTCATAAAATGAAAATGCTGGTTTATCATTAAACTTATACACTCCTAAAATATGGTCTAAATCCCAATGGGATAGCATTATATAGTCAGGTTTTAAATTTGCAATTTGATTTTCATTTTTTTGAATATAGTAATTTTCTCCAAGTTGGCCTTGTGGATTTTTAGATTCCCCCACATCAAAAAACATACTGTAACGATTGTTTATTTTCAAATATATAAAATTTCCTTGCCCAACATTATATATCTCTCCAGACAAACAATCTATCATTTTAACATCTTCAAATAATTGAATTTGAGAATGTGTTTTCTCCTGTTTATGTTCTCCATCAAGGAACCATGCAAAAGCATCGTATTCTTTTATGTCGCTATCTTCTATAATTTTAGTATTATCATCAAAATTCAACACATAAGAGCATATTAATCCACACCACTTTCTTATTATAGGACTAGCACTAAATATAAGCATCCCTTGAAGCATCCTTTTTGAATCGTTACTTGAACCAAACGCTAACGTAATTTTCAACCATTTCCCAACATTATTTTTCAAGCATTTTTGCCATTTCTTTGTTACTGAACTTAAGTTAATAATAAATTCGCAGCAATACGGATGATACTCTTTAGAATCCAATTTATCCGGCAAAGGTTTATTATCAAAAAATTTTCTATCATAGTCTATCATTAATTGACTAACTATAGAAATTTCTTCAACTTTATCTTCCTCTGTTGGTAGAATTTTACCATAAACTTCTACTTTTCCATTTTCTTTATATACACTCTGAAGCAAATATTTGCCAAAATCTGTTAATTCTGCTTCCTTTTTCTTTAAATATTCTTTACCATCATGTTCATTAGGCATTTTCATTCACATACTTTCTTATAACGTAGCTATCGCAATAACAACTGCAAGCGTAACTAAAATCGGCAACAAACATCCAGAGCTTTGTGTGGCAACTTTACGAGATTTTCGACTAACTATTTCAGTTTTTTCCATTGACAAAGAATTCAAATACTCTTGTGCTTTAATATGGCCTTTTTCTGCTGCTTTTCTAAGCCATTTTTCTGCTTCTTCTTTATTTTTCTTACAGCCCATTCCAAGCACAAACGATTGTCCTAATAAATATTGTGCTTTGGTATGACCTTGTTCTGCTGCTTTTCTAAACCACTTTACTGCTTCTTCATTATTCACTTTACATTCATTGCCATAATATAGTCTAGTACCTAACTCATATTGGGATTCTACATCTCCAGTTTCTGCTAGTTTTCTAAGTTGATAAATTAAATAATTATTACTGTTTTTATCTTGAGGTGCTTGTTCCATTAACAAATAACATAAATATGCATTTGCTTTAGTATAACCTTTTTCTGCTGCTTTCCTAAGCCATTTTTCTGCTTCTTCTTTATTTTTCTTACAGCCCATCCCAAGCACAAACGATTGTCCTAATAAATATTGTGCTTTGGTATGACCTTGTTCCGCTGCTTTTCTAAACCACTTTACTGCTTCTTCATTATTCACTTTACATTCATTGCCATAATATAGTCTAGTACCTAACTCATATTGTGCTTCGGCATCTCCAGCTTCCGCTGCTTTTCTAAGTTGATTAGCTAAATCTTTGTTGCTATTCTCATTTTGCGTTATTAGAGCTGCATTTTCCATGCTTTGGGAGTTATCTGTTAAGCGTTTGACTGCCTTTACTGCAAATTCATTTCCTTGTTCCGCTGCTTTTTCATACCATTTTTTTGCTTCATAAAGATTTTGAGTGCACCCTTCACCATTTTCTAAGCATACAGCCAAATTCCTCTGAGCAAGTACAAATCCCTGCTCTGATGCCTTTCTATACCACTTTACAGCTTCTTCTTTATTCTGATTGCAACCCTTTCCATAAAACAAGCAATTGCCATACTCTTTTTGCGCTACAGCAATTCCTTGTTCTGCAGATTTTCTGTACCATTCTGCTGCTTCTGCTTGGTCTACATCACATCCTCTGCCTACAAATAAACAATTAGCTAAATTGTATTGCGCAGCGCTATGATTATTATTAGCAGCTCTTCTATACCACTCTACTGCCTCTTCTTCGCTCTTTTCAATACCGCCCCAGCCTTCTTCCAAAAATCTTCCTGTCATATTTTGGGCATCAGCAATGTTTTGTTCCGCAGATTTTTTATACCATTTAAATGCCTCTGCTTTATTTTCATCGTAACCAATTCCATGTTCCAAACAATAACCTAAATTATTCTGTGCTTCCGGATGACCTTGCTCTGCTGCTTTCCTATACCATTCTACGGCTTCTGCTTTATCTTCTCTACAGCCATCACCATTCTCTAAACAAACAGCTAAATTATATTGTGCTACGCTAAATCCTTGTTCTGCTGCTTTCCGAAACCATTCAATCGCTTCAGCTTCATTTTTAGCAACACCGCCCCAGCCTTCTTCTAAAAATCTGCCTACTGCATTCTGAGCTTCATCATAACCTTGTTCTGCTGCTTTTCTATATAATTTATACTGTTCTTTTCTATCTCGAATAAAATATTCTGCCATAAAATACTGCGCAACATAATAATCCTGAGCTACAGCTTTCTCACACCACTGTTTAGCTACCTCATAGTCAGTGTCAACGCCTGCACCATAAATATAATGCTGTACAAGATGTGTCTGTGCTGGTGCAAATCCCTGTTTAGCGGCCTTTTCGTACCACTGCACAGCTTCTTCAAGCTTTTTGTCTTTACATAAAGCATCCGCATACGCATTCTGTGCTCCTGCTACACCCTGCTCTGCTAATTTTTTTAGCCAATATGCTGCAGTTTCATCAGCGCTATGATCTCGATAATATACATAAAGATTTATCATAGCATCTTGGTGATTCTTCATTGCTGCTTTCTGATAAAACTTCAATGCTTTTTCCGTATCCTGCAATACACCAATGCCACTTTGATACAACACACCCAACAAGAATAATGCCTGCTCGTTATTTTGTCCTGCCTCTCGCTCGCAATAATCCAAGATACCTCTAACAACAGAATTCAGGATATCCTCTACCTGCATGAACTTTTCTTCATTCTGCATATAAAGAGCGTAATTGCCGCTCTTATTCTCCTCATTCTCCTGCTTAGCCTCTGTAAAATCGCTATTAATCGCATCAAAATAAGAGCCTAACTCATCCAGCAGTGTGTTAAGCTTAAACTTCTCTCTATGCGGCAACACTAAATCTGCCACTGCTTTTTCCAGCTCGGCAAAGTTGCCCAGCTCGCGCTTCAGCGCATTATTTTCCTTCTTGCCCTCCAACTCATATTTAGCAGAAATGCCTACAACAGCCTGGACTCTGTCTTGGAGCATCTTTTTGGCATTTGCCAAAATCTCCTGCGGATCATCCTCTTCCTCGTCTATCAGGTCCATTTTGTTGACAATAGCAATCGGCTTCAGACGCGGTGTCAGTTTGTCCATTGCTGCCATTTCCGCACGCGTACCAAGCTGTACGGTAGAAAACATCCACAATACTGTATCTGCCTTATTTACAAAACGCTCTGTTGCCTCCGAATGCTTTTCAGCAACATCGTTCAGGCCCGGGCTATCAATGATACTGATTTGTTTCAATATATCTATTGGCATCTGGCGTTCAACATAATCCAGCTTTTCATGAATTGCATTAAGCTGTTCTTCGTCATTTACAGCAGTCATGCGGTTAAACTCTTTTGGTGTAGCAGTCTTAACGCTGCCATCTCTAAAATGCAACAGCAATTTATCCTGCGTACCGTAACAAAGCTTCGTTACGACTGCAGTCGTAGGCTTTGCCTCTACTGCAGCAATCTCTTCGCCAACAAGTGCATTGATAAATGATGATTTACCGGTAGAAAAAGAACCCATGACCATGAGCATCAATGGCTCCGATGTATGTGTAATAATTGCATCTAAGCCTTCTGCATATTGTCTAAAACGTCCCTGCTGCTGCAGCTCGCTCTTCGCCGTTTGTAATTTATTAATAATCTCCTGTAAGTTGATGCTCATTTCATCAGCCTCCCATGATATAGTTTCAATATTAGTATATTTTTCGTTAACTGTTTATTCAGAAATAGTTATTTATTTAAATTATACCACCTTGACTAGCGGTGGTCAAACGTTAGTATGATGCCCGTTAGCAAGCCTTGCTAACTAAATTCTTCACGCAATAAAAAAGAGCCGCCAAAGCAACTCTCTTATTGCAAGCTTTTCATTTCTTACTATTGATTAGGTTAAAACTATATTTTCAAAACCAAGTCTTATCTTATAACCTAATTTCTATAACTAAAGAAACGGCTACCTAAAAACTATTAGAATAGCCGCTATCTTTATAGTGTCATTACAGTGCGTTAATTTCTCTTTCCAATTGATGCACTGCATTCATAACTGTTTCAAATGTTGGAATATCACCATACAGCATATCTTTCATTGCTTCATAGTCAGCAGCTAAAGCCCCAAAGCGATACTCCGGAGGAACCAGCTTTAAAGTTCCCGGAACAGCTTCCTGATACTTTGCCCAAGCCCTTGGATAAAACTTCATTTTGAAATCCACTACTGTTTTTAATAATTCCATCTGCGCAAAAGCAGCTTCCTTCACAGATGACATTGACATACGATACAGATCATAGTAATGCCGTGAATAACGCTGCGGCATTTCCGAACTTTCAGGTCTGTGGGCTTCATGGTGCAAAATTGTTGCCTTCTCCCAAAAAGTCCGCTCAGGTGCAACAGTCAATATTGCCGTATCCTTTTGCTCAAAAATTTTTGGATAATATATCGCAGCATATGACTCTATCTGAGCAATTTTTGCAGGTGTCCAAGCTGCCAGTGCACCTATCTCTAAACGAATTACCTGCAATGTCGCCGGATTCGTAAACAAGTGCGGATAAGCAAAAATAACTGTCTGTTTGTCTTTTTCATCTATGTATATATTCGCCTCACAGTCAAGCTCCTTAGAAATCTCTGCTCGAATAACAGGACAAAACTGTTCTGCCAGAAAAACCTCTGCCCTTGCATTTGCTTCTTTGTTAAAAGAATCCTGTTTTGTTTTAGAGCGCTCTTCCCATGGTTCATCCTTTCCATACCCTAGCACACGCCAATCCAAAATAAGATCTATGTCCTCTGAAAAACGGCTTATCAGGTTGAATGCCTTGGAAAGACTGGTGCCACCTTTAAACGTAATAGAATCTTTCCACGGACAGCGATGGAAAAGATAATCCAGCGTAAAGCATACCCAAAAATCTTTTTCTACGATGGTATCATTCAATCCCATTTTATCTGCAGTATTTCGAAACAGTTCTCTCCGATCACTTTCCGGCAATCTTGCTACATTTATCATTGAGTGCCACCTCCACACATTTTACGTATCGTATCATAAACCCAATCCGTAGCTTCCGTTGCCTCTTTCAGGCAGGCTTGTTTTTCGTTATCAGATAGCTTTTCAGAAAGTGTCTGTATGATATCCGGTGTTACATTTGATTTACCCAAAGTTTTTAGTGCTTGAATCACCAAGCTCGTCATATAGGATAGACCAGTAATTTCCTTGTTGGTTCTATGCTTAAACTCCAATTTTGTAGAGTTCCACTCGTATGTCTTATAAGGTCCATCGCTGATATATGACCAAACTGCTGTTACCTGTGTCGAAATTCCCAACAAATTAAGAGCTGTATTTCCACATGGTGCAATAGTCCAATGATAACTTCGTGCCAATGCTTTTGCTACAGCGTCCGGAGAAACAGCTACATATTCATCAAGTAGCTTGCTGTACTTTGGTTTTTCATATACACCTCTGATAATTCTGCGTATAATACCAGATTGGGAAAGTCTCAATAATGCTTGACGAATTGCTGCATTATCTGCAATATCCGCAAAATCAGAAGCAATAAAAACAGTACCATCTTCACTAGAAAGAATTTGCGTTCGTATTTTCTGCATGTATCCATTGTCCATAACAGAGCTCTCCCTTCAATATGTCACAAATATTATATATTATTCGTGACATATTTTCAACGGACATCTCAGATTTTTTAGTTTAAGAATTCCATGGTTTTGAAATGCATTAAAATAGCTATATAGTTTTTGAGCTGCAAACGCACTATGTCACTAATTATGTACATTTTTTGTGACATCATAAGACTCACTGAAACGATAGTGACATATAATCTTCCAGGTCATTGGCCTGACTAATTCTTAACGTTTAAATCCTAAAAATTCCCGTTCACGAAGTTTTGCGACTGAAATGTAGACCTTTAGCGCTACCAGAAGTTAACGCTGGTGCTTATGCATCAGCGTTTTTTATTGCTTAAATGTAAACAAAACATAAACCGCATCTTGTTATGCGGTTTTTTTGTGCGCAGAAAGGAGAAAGTCATCTGAAAAGTTTTGTGACTAAAAGGTAGCGCTCTATAACATTTCCGTTAAATCAGTTCATTTTTTTCATCCACGCAGATAAATCTGTTACCTTATCTATACTTATACTCGGCAAACTCCTTTCTGTGTCATTACAGTGTGTTAATTTCTCTTTCCAATTAGCGTACTGCATTCATAACCGTTTCAAATGTTGGAATATCACCATACAGCATATCTTTCATTGCTTCATAGTCAGCAGCTAAAGCCCCAAAGCGATACTCCGGAGGAACCAGCTTTAAAGTTCCCGGAACAGCTTCCTGATACTTTGCCCAAGCCCTTGGATAAAACTTCATTTTGAAATCCACTACTGTTTTTAATAATTCCATCTGCGCAAAAGCAGCTTCCTTCACAGATGACATTGACATACGATACAGGTCGTAGTAATGCCGTGAATAACGCTGCGGCATTTCCGAACCTTCAGGTCTGTGGGCTTCATGATGCAAAATTGTTGCCTTCTCCCAAAAAGTCCGCTCCAGTGCAACAGTCAATATTACTGTATCCTTTTGCTCAAAAATTTTTGGGTAATATATCGCAGCATATGATTCTATCTGAGCAATTTTTGCAGGTGTTCAAGCTGCCAGTGCACCTATCTCTAAACGAATTACCTGTAATGTCGCTGGATTCGTAAACAAGTGCGGATAAGCAAAGATAACTGTCTGCTTATCTTTTTCATCTATGTATATATTCGCCTCACAGTCAAGCTCCTTAGAAATCTCTGCTTGAATAACGGGACAAAACTGCTCTGCCAGAAAAACCTCTGCTCTTACATTTGCTTCTTTGTTAAAAGAATCCTGTTTTGTTTTAGAGCGCGCTTTCCATGGTTCATCCTTTCCATACCCTAGCACACGCCAGTCCAAAATAAGATCTATGTCTTCTGAAAAACGGCTGATCAGGTTGAATGCCTTGGAAAGACTAGTGCCACCTTTAAATCTTTCCACGGACAGCGATGGAAAAGATAATCCAGCGTAAAGCATACCCAAAAATCTTTTTCTACTATAGTATCGTTCAATCCCATTTTATCTGCAGTATTTCGAAACAATTCTCTCCGATCACTTTCCGGCAATCTTGCTACATTTATCATTGATGTAGAATTGATTTGTGTTTAGGAGGACAAAGTGGCAGATATAATGTTAAAAGTAATTGCGTGCGCACGCATATTGTGTTATAATACTGGTCGTTAGGAGGAATCTATCTATGAAACTATTAAAATGGCTTTCAGTAACAGACCGATTTTACAAAATCTATTTGGATAAACAGCTTGCCCCCTTTGGAATCAACAACAGCCAATATATGTTTTTGATTAAAATTTGTCGTTCGCCTGGCATTTTACAGGATTCTTTAATGGATATGTTTTATGTTCATCCGAGCAATATTGTACGGACAGTTGCGGCATTAGAAAAGCAGGGAATGATTATGCGTTCCCCAAATGATAAGGATAAGCGGACGTGTAAGCTGTATCCTACGGAACGTGCGCTGTCTGTAATTGATGAGGTACAGACGGTATGTGAAAAGACAGAAGCTCTTTTATTGCAAGGCTTCAGGGAATCTGATAAAAACCTCTTTATTGATTTGCTGATTCAGGCAGGTGAAAATATTACAGCGGAACTCCGTATAGAAAGAAAGGGGGATGAATTTAATGATTGAAAATCCCCTAGGATATGAAAAAATTTCAAAACTGTTGAAAGATTTTGCCATTCCCAGTATTATGGCGGCTCTTGTCGGCTCAATCTACAATATTGTGGATCAGATTTTTATTGGTCAAGGGGTCGGTTATTTGGGAAATGCAGCAACCAATGTTGCCTACCCGTTTTCTACCATCTGCCTTGCCATTGCACTACTGGTCGGAATTGGCAGTTCTTCCCGTGTTTCCCTCTGTCTTGGATGCAAAGAGCCGAAAGCTGCCGCCAAAGCAGCGGGAAATGGTATTGTTCTGATGGGAATTTTCGGAATTATTTATTTGCTGGTTGGAGAAACTTTTCTGTCTTTGCTCCTAAAGGCATTTGGGGCAACGACAGATGTATTTCCATATGCAAAGCAGTATGCCAGCATAACATTGATTGGAATGCCGTTTCTTATTGTAACGAATGGTATGAGCAATTTGATTCGAGCAGATGGAAAACCAAAGTATTCAATGGTCTGCATGGTTGTGGGAGCTATTATCAATACCATTCTTGACCCCATTTTTATTTTTGTTTGCGATTGGGGAATTGCCGGCGGAGCTTGGGCAACGGTTATTGGGCAAATTTTTTCTTTCATACTCGCACTCCGTTATCTATGGCGTTTCCAAACAATCCATTTTGAAAAAGAGTCGTTTTTATTTGACATTAAAGAAAGCCTGAAAATTTGCAGCATGGGGATAAGCAGCTGCTCAAATCAGATTGCAATTACCGTGATTCAAATCATTCAGTACAATTCGTTGACTTATTACGGCGCATTAACAAAATATGGAACAGATATTCCCTTAGCTGCTTGCGGAATCGTTATGAAAACAAATGCCATAATCCTTGCGATTGTTGTAGGAATCTCGCAGGGAACACAGCCGATTATCGGCTTCAACTATGGGGCAAGGCAATACCATCGTGTACGGGAGGCTTACCTGCTTGCGGTAAAATGGAACCTTGTTGTTTCCACTATTGCTTTCATCGCATTTCAATTTTTCCCGCAATCTATCATTTCGCTATTCGGAGATGGGGACGAGCTGTATTTTGAATTTGCTGTTTTGTTCATGCGTACCTATCTTTTCATGGTGTTGGTAAATGGTGTGCAGTTGCTTTCTTCCAGTTTTTTTACCGCAATAGGAAAATCGTTAAAAGGTGCTCTGTTGGCATTAACAAGGCAGACCTTTGTGTTGATTCCGCTTACCCTGCTGCTCCCGCTTCGTTTCGGAATTATGGGAGTATTGC
>OBLI01002492.1_pt1 | contig 15553 bp, 15 predicted proteins | sample 1519701 | NCBI WGS metagenome assembly OBLI01 (sample SAMEA3663005, study PRJEB22513) | pig gut metagenome | biome: pig gut; feature: pig-associated habitat; material: faeces | place: France | collected 2012 | reverse complement strand
TTTCAGTAGAAAGGAGTTCCCAAGAATCTTGTGGCTTTAGCCATGAGAGGTTCAATATAAACTGCAATACCGATTCCCGCTGCTGACTGAGATGCGACCGTCGCAAAGGCAGCGTCTTTTACTCCCATGTGCGGAGAAAAAAGCACCGCTGCCCATGCAAAGTCCGATCATAATTGAGGTAATAAATACCATAAGGGGATAGGAAGAGCCAACAGCCGCAAGTGCTTCAGAACCGATATATTTACCGACAACCATTGTATCTACAAGTTTATATATTTGCTGCAGAAGGTTTCCGGCCATCATCGGCAGTGAAAAAAGAAGCAGCTTTTTGAAAATCGAACCTTCTGTTCAGTTTATATCTTTCAAAATTTTTCTTCCGGATCATACAGATTGAATAAATTGTTCTATATAAAATAAGGCAGCACCAATAGCAGGTGTGTATTGACCATGGGTGCCTACAAGAATCTGATTTTTCGACAATGCAAACGGAGAAGCAGAATTGATGCGGTTAAGCAGATAGTCCGTATCTTCTTCTGTAAAATAAGGTGCCAGATATCCGCTTATAATAATCGGTGCATCAATAATCAAATTTAAATTTTTCATGGCAAAAGCCAGATGGTTTAAATAATCTTCCCAGAGCTGTGTAAGCTGGGGAGATTTTTTTTCTCTCAAAAGTGAAAAAAATTCTTTTACCGGAAGGCCGGAAGCCTCTTCCAATGCATTTGTGGAGCAATAAGTTTCCAGACAGCCGCGGTTGCCGCAATAACAGAGCGGACCTTCGGGATTGATACACATATGTTCGATGGTCCCGCTATGCATGGAAATTCCCTGATGGATGTGGTGATTGCTTATGATGGCACCACCCATATTTCTGTTCAGCAGAAAGATTACAGCACTGTCAAGTTCCGGATGCGTCCATAATTCCAAAAAAGCAGCAGATTTTGAATCATGTTCCAGATGGCAGCAGTATGGAAGACGGCGGGAAAAATTCTCCAGGTTCATACCGGTATTATTCAGAATCTTTCCATATGTTACAGTTGTATTATCCGGAGAAGTGATTCCCTGGGTGGCAATACAAACTCCGAGAATTTTTTCTTCTTCATATTGGTTTGCAGAAATAAAATTTTTAATTTGATTCGTAACCTGTTCATAATAATCTCCGATATTGGAATATGGAAGAGAGATGGTGTCTGTACAGATTGTATTTCCGTACAAATCAACGGCAATGATATGAAACATGTCTTTCAAAATACCGATACCGATGGAAATCTTGAAATCAGGAACAATTCGGATTGCGTGAGCTTTTCGCCCACCGGTAGAATCGAAGTAACCATTGCGTTCAATCAGACCTTCCTTTTCCAACAGATTCAGATTCTGGCTGACGGTAGATAACCCCATCTGTAATTCCTGAACAATCTGAAGTTTGGAAGTGACTTTGTTTCTATAAATAAAACGATAGACTTTTGATTTATTTAGTTGTTTAAGATTGATATTTGTTAAGCCTTTTTCACTCATAAAATTCTCCTGAATAATGTTACAAGATAAATGTAAGATATAAATATATTTTAGTATAAACTCAGTGAAAAAGCAATGAATGATAAAAGCATAGTAAATATGCATAAAAAACAGCAGAAACGATTGTAATATTTGTTAATGGATTTATAAAGAAAAAAGATATATACTGAACTTATGATTAAGTGTTAAACATAAGTATAAAACGTATAAAAAGAAAAGGAGCGTGCAATATGAAATTAACAAGAAATGGAATCAAAGACCGGGAAGCATGGGAAAAAGCAGGAATCTTACTTCCCGGATATGATGTGGAGAAAGTTTCAGAGAAAGCGAAAAAAGAGCCGAAATGGGTGCATTTTGGCATCGGGAATATTTTCCGTATATTTATCGGAGGGATTGCAGACGGTCTTCTGGAAGAAGAAGGAATGGACAGAGGCATTACTTGCGTAGAGACCTTTGACTACGATGTGGTAGATAAAATTTATGAACCCTATGACAACTTGGGACTGAGTGTCATTTTGCATGGAGATGGTACCCGGGAATACAAGGTATTAGGATCTCTGGCAGAAGCAGTCAAAGCACAGTCTTCCAATCAGGAGCAGTGGAACCGATTGAAGAAAATTTTCACCAGTTCCTCGCTGCAGATGGTCTCTTTTACCATTACTGAAAAAGGATATGCTTTAAAGAAAGCAGACAGTACCTGGTTTCCTTTTGTGAAATCGGATATTCAGAATGGACCGGATCAGGCAGTAGGTGCTATGGCAATCCTTACAGCTATGCTTTATGAACGGTATAAAGCCGGCAGATATCCACTGGCACTGGTATCTATGGACAACTGTTCGCAGAATGGTGCAAGACTTCGTGAATCAGTTCTTTGTATGGCAGAAGAATGGAAGAAGGCAGATTTTGTAGATGCTGGTTTTGTTGATTATGTAAGTGATGAAAAAACAGTTTCTTTCCCCTGGACGATGATTGATAAGATCACACCACGTCCAAGTGAGAAGATTGCGCAAGATCTTGAGAATCTGGGTGTGGAAGATATGAAGCCGGTTATCACCGGAAAGAAAACCTACATTGCTCCTTTTATCAATGCAGAAAAACCGCAGTACCTTGTGATTGAGGACAGCTTCCCCAATGGTCGTCCCGCTCTGGAAAAAGGATTTGGGGTATACATGGCTGACAGAGAAACCGTAAATCTGGCTGAACGTATGAAAGTAACGGTATGCCTGAATCCGGTACATTCTGCTACCGGACCTCTTGGGGTAGTATTGGGATATGATCTGTTTGCTCATATGTTGAACACAGATGCGGATATGATGAAAATGGCCCGTATGGTAGCTTACGATGAAGGACTTCCTGTCGTACAGGATCCGGGCATTCTTTCCCCGCAGGCATTTGTGGATGAACTTTTTCAGAATCGTTTTCCAAATGAATATCTGGGAGATACCAATCTTCGCCTTGCAGTTGATGTATCCCAGATGGTAGGAATCCGTTTTGGAGAGACAATCAAAGCATATGTGGAAAAATACGGGGATGCTTCCAGACTGACTGCCATTCCGCTTGGAATCGCAGGATGGCTTCGCTATATGCTGGCTTTCGATGATGAAGGAAAGAAATATGAGCTTGCGCCGGATCCGATGAACGACGAAATCCAAGAGCAGTTAAAGGATGTTATAGTTGGGCATCCGGAAACCTTTACAGACCAGCTCAGACCGATTCTCTCCAATGAGCGTATGTTCTTTATCGATTTGTATCAGACTGGTTTGGGAGAAAAGATTGAAACCATGTTTCGTGAGATGATTGCCGGTCCAGGTGCTGTAAAAGCTACGATACATAAATATGTTCACTGAAAAAAATATTGAAATTTATAGAATAGATAATAGATAAAATTTCCATTATGTGTTATACTGGAGTTGCATCAATTGTAGACGTTGATTATTTGTCGATTTTTGTTTTCCATCAAAGTGCGGAGGGTGAAAAATGAGAAAAACAGATAGCTGTAAAGTCTATAAAATTTCGTAAGGAAGGTGAGCAATTGGAAAACTATACTAAGTATAAGTTGAAAGAGCGCGATGAACTGGTATCTTTATTGGCCGATAAAGATAACCTGTTTGTGATTGCCTGTAACAAATGCTTCAAGGAATTTGAAACCATTGACGAACCGGATTGTGGTGAATTCGAGAAGCTTGCTGCTGAGCAGGGAAAAACAATTACAGGTAGTGCAAAAGTTGATTTTCTGTGTAACAAAAATCATACAGAACAGAATTTGCAGGACATGATTCCGGAAGGAACGGAAAATGTCATTGTAATTTCCTGTGGTCTGGGAATTCAGACAGTTGCGGACTTGGCAGGAAAACCTGTATATGCGGCCAGCAATTCATTGAATTACAGAGGACATCACGGCATGGCTCTGACAAAGAAGAGTTGTGATGCATGTGCGCAGTGTTATCTGAATATTACAGGGGGAATTTGTCCAATCGTTGATTGTTCCAAGAGTTTGGTAAACGGACAGTGCGGTGGAGCAAAGAACGGAAAATGTGAAGTGGACGGTGAAAAAGACTGTGCCTGGGAAAAAATCTACAGAAGACTGGAAAAACAGGGACGTCTTGAGGAATTTTTGAATCAGCCGATTCAGATCAGAGATTATTCAAAAACGAACGTTAAAGTCATTCAGGATTATGTAAAATCAATCCGTGAAGAAAGACTGGAAGGCTACTATGGTGGCGTTCATCCATCAGAACGCAAAGAGTTCAGTGAACATATTGCTCTGGAAAGATTCCCGGAACCGAAGACTGCGGTTATTTCCATGTCACAGCACTTAGGTGCGCCGGCAAATCCTATTGTTCAGGTAGGAGATACCGTTAAAGTTGGCCAGAAGATTGGTGAAGCAGCAGGCTTTATCAGTGCTCCGGTTCACTCCAGTGTCAGCGGAACTGTAGTTGCAGTTGAACCGCGTATGCATGCCACAAGAGGCAGCGAAGTAATGGCTGTAGTCATTGAATCAGATGGAAAAAATACTCTGCACGAATCTGTAAAACCAAATAAGGATCTTGAAAGCCTCACACCGGATGAAATTATTGATATTATCCGGGAAGCAGGAATCGTAGGTATGGGTGGTGCCGGATTCCCAACATGTGTAAAATTAAAACCTGCGAAGCCGGTAGATACTATTTTGTTGAATGGCTGTGAATGTGAACCTCTGCTGACCGCAGACCACAGAGTACTTCTGGAGTTTGCGGATGACATTATTTATGGTTTGAAAGCAGTTCTTAAAACAACAGGTGCTGAAAAAGGTATTATCGTAATTGAAGATAATAAACCGGATGCAATTGAACTGATGAAAGAGAAAGTTGCAGAATGTGGTAATATTGAAGTATTTGTTGCAAGAACAAAGTACCCGCAGGGTGCTGAAAAGACACTGATCAAACGAGTTATGGGAAGGAAGGTTCCAAGCGGCGGTCTTCCTGCAGATGTTGGTGTTGTAGTAGATAATATCAGTACGGTAAAAGCTATCTCTGATGCAATTCAGAAAGGTATGCCGTTAATTGAACGTGTTGCCACTGTAACTGGAGAAAAGATGAAGAATCCAGGTAACTACATAGTGAAGATCGGTACCAGTGTAAAAGAAATGATCGATTACTGTGGCGGCGTGACAGATGATGATGTTCTGATTAAGATGGGCGGACCGATGATGGGATTTGCGCTTTCGGATCTGAATGTGCCTATGATGAAAGGCTCCAATGGAATCATTGCCATTGATACAGATCAGACAAAAGAAGAAGCCTGCATCAAATGTGGACGCTGTGTGGATGTCTGTCCTATGGAACTTTCTCCGCTGTATTTTGCAAAATATGCGGATGAACAGAACTGGCAGGGTATGAAAGACAAAAATGTCATGGATTGTGTGGAATGTAGATGTTGTCAGTACATCTGTTCCTCCAAGATTCCGTTAGTTGATAAGATTAAAGCCGGAAAGAATGCGATAAGGGGGATGAAGTGATATGTTAATTACCCAGTTAAAAGCGAAGGAAACAATCGCATCACTGGCAGAAGGAAAAAAAGTTTTTATCATTAACTGCCATGGATGTAAAGAAGTCCGCTTTCCGGAAAAAGAAGCCGTAGAACTCCAGAAGGAACTGGCTGCTGACGGGAAAGTGACTGGAATTATTACAACTGACTATATATGTAATCCGGAAAATATGAAACTGCGTCTTCAGAAACATATGAGTGCGATTGAAGCAGCAGATGTAGTATTAGTATTCTCCTGTGGTGTCGGTGTACAGACAATTTCTGAATATCTGGAAAATAAAACAGTGTGTGTAGCTTGTGACACCTATCCAATGCCGGGATTTCAGGGAGTAACACCTCTTGAATATGACTGTAAACAGTGCGGAGAGTGCTATCTGAATCTGACAGGTGGAATTTGCCCGATCACTGCCTGCTCCAAGAGTCTGGTAAACGGACAGTGCGGCGGTTCCAAAAATGGCAAATGTGAAGTAGATGGTGATATGGAATGTGGCTGGGAACGTATCTACAGACGTCTTCAGCAGATTGGACGTCTGGATGTACTGAAATGTCCGGTACAGGTGCGTAATTTCGCAACAGATGATGAAGTGTCCAAATAAAAAACATCAAATTTATAATGATTGGAGCAATGTATAATGAAAATTACTGAGTTATTTGAACGTGGTGAATTTGTAGTTTCTGCAGAAGTGGGACCGCCAAAAGGAATTCATATTGAACATTTACTGGAAGAAGCAAAGACTTATTTAAGCGGTATTACAGCAGTTAACGTAACGGATAATCAGTCTTCCGTTATGCGTCTTGGTTCTCTGGCCACCTGTAAAGCTCTGAAAGACCAGGGATTAACACCTATTTTCCAGCTGACCTGCCGTGACAGAAACCGTATCGCATTGCAGTCAGATCTTCTGAGCGCTGCTATGTTAGGAATTGAAAACCTGTTGCTTTTAACAGGTGACCATACAAAAATGGGTGACCACCCACAGGCAAAACCGGTATTCGACCTGGATTCCGTTTCTCTGATTCATACAGTGAAACAGCTGGAAGAAGGGGTAGACCTTGGCGGAAACAAGCTGGTTGGCGAACCTCCGAAATTTGCAAAAGGTGCAGTTGTATCACCATGTAGTGATTCCATCGATGCACAGCTTGCAAAAATGGAACGTAAAGTTATGGCTGGTGCAGACTATTTCCAGACACAGGCTGTTTACGAACCTGAAAAATTCATTAAATTTATGGAAAAAGCAAAACAGTTTGGTAAACCGGTTCAGCTTGGAATCGTTATTCCAAAATCAGCCGGAATGGCTAAATTCATGAATGATAACGTTGCAGGTATCCATGTTCCGCAGGAAATGATCGATGAACTGAAAGCGGACAAAGAAAAAACAAAAGCTGGTATTACCGGTGTTGAAATCGCTGCACGTATTATTAAAGAATGTAAACCGTATTGCCAGGGTGTACATATTATGGCTCTTGGATGGGAATCGAAAGTACCGGATCTTCTGAAACTGGCTGAAATTTAATAGTAATATACAGGTGAAAACAGGGGAGGATGTGATTGCATCCTCTCCTGTTATTTTGACTTGAAAAAATGATGGAATAACAGGGTTGGAAAGTACACAATTATATGGGAAACGCCTTCTTGGTCAGAGAGAAAATCTGCCCCGGAAGGCGTTTTCTGTGTTGTGTTTTGTAAGTTTCGTAAGTATAATGAGGAAGGAGACATAAGAAAAGAGAGGAACAGAACATGAAAGAAACATTGAAGAAACTGGTTGGCTATTATAAGCCTTACAGGGGATTATTTTTCTCAGATTTGTTTTTTGCAATTCTGGGAGCAGCAGTCACTTTGGTGATCCCGCTGATTGTGCGATACATAACCAGTACTGTGGTGTACGAGCCTGTTGAACAGGCAACCGGATTGATTGTGAAACTTGGGATCTTTATGGTGCTTTTGGTAATCTTGGAGGCATTCTGCAATTTTTACATTGCTTATTATGGACATATTATGGGTGCGAAAATCGAACGAAATATGAGAAATGAGATTTTCAGCCATTATCAGAAACTGTCTTTTGCTTTTTATGATAATCAAAAAGTAGGACATTTGCTTTCCAGAATTACATCGGATTTATTTGATATCAGTGAACTGCTTCATCATGGTCCGGAGGATTTGGTGATTTCAATTATTAAGTTTGCAGGTGCATTTATCATTCTTTTGCATATTAATGTAAGACTGGCAGTGGCCGCATTCTTTTTTGTACCGTTTTTGATTCTTTATGCATTTATTTATAATAAGAAGATGAAAAGCGCATTCAAAGAAAATCGGGCACGGATTGCAGATATTAATACACAGATTGAGGACAGTCTTTCAGGAATTCGTGTGGTAAAATCTTTTGCAAATGAAAAAGAAGAGATGAGAAAATTCCAGAGAGGAAATGATCGCTTTGTAGATTCCAAAAAGACAAGTTATCAGTACATGGGAGCTTATAATTCCGGTATGGGAGCATTTACGACAATGATCACGATTACCGTGCTTCTGGCGGGAGCCTATTACATGACAAGAGGAACGATGCCGGTGGAAGATCTGGTGACTGTCCTTTTGTATATTAATAACTTCACAGATCCGGTCAAGAAACTGATTACTTTTACGGAGCAGTTCCAGAATGGTTACAGCGGTTACAGTCGTTTTCTGGAAATTATGGCTATTGCGCCGGATATTGAAGATGTTCCGGATGCAAAAGAGCTGGATAAAGTGGATGGAAAAATTGAATTTTCTGATGTTTCTTTTCATTATAATGAAAACAGAGAAGAGGTTCTCAAACATGTCAATTTAACTGTAGAAGCAGGGGAGTATGTGGCTCTGGTTGGAAGTTCCGGTGCAGGAAAAACAACTCTGTGCAGTCTGATACCGCGCTTCTACGATGTGAGTGACGGCAGTGTGCGACTCGACGGGACAGATGTGAGAAAGATAAAATTGGAAAGTCTGCGCAGTCACATAGGAATTGTGCAGCAGGATGTTTATTTATTTGCAGGAACCGTTATGGACAATATTCGCTATGGCAAGCCGGATGCAACGGATGAAGAAGTGATCCGTGCAGCAAAAGCGGCCAATGCGCATGAATTTATCATGGAACTGGAGCAGGGATATGATACGGATATCGGTCAGCGAGGCGTGAAATTATCGGGAGGTCAGAAGCAGAGACTGTCGATTGCCAGAGTCTTTTTAAAGAATCCGCCGATTCTTATTTTTGATGAAGCCACCTCTGCCCTTGACAATGAGAGTGAAAAAATTGTTCAGAAATCGCTGGAAGAGCTGTCTAAAAATCGTACAACCTTTGTCATTGCCCACAGGTTGTCCACCATTCGAAAGGCACAGCGTATTCTTGTACTTACCGATGATGGGATTGCAGAAGAAGGAACCCATGAAGAACTGATGGCAAAAGACGGGCTGTACAGCAGCTTGTATAAACTTTCTTTTATGTAAAAGTAGAAAAAGAGAAGAAACAATGGTATAATGAACCAAAATGAATAAAAATAAGAAAGGATGAAAAAAGAGATGATAGCAGATAAAATGGTCTCATTAGTGAAAAACAGTTCTGCCATTCGTGCCATGTTTGAGGAAGGAAAAATTCTGGCAGCAAAATACGGAGCAGAGAATGTATATGATTTCAGCCTTGGAAATCCAAATGTACCGGCTCCGGTACAGGTAAAAGAGGCAATCATAGAAGAATTGAATAAAGAGGACCCGGTCGTGCTTCATGGTTATATGAACAACAGCGGTTATGAAGATGTACGTGATGCCATCGCACAGTCGATCAACAAAAAATTTGATACAGCGTTCACTGAAAAAAATATTATTATGACAGTCGGTGCAGCCGGCGGTCTGAATGTGATTTTGAAAACGCTGCTCAATCCAGGGGATGAAGTAATTGCAATCGCACCTTACTTTGGAGAATATAACAGCTATGTATCCAATTATGACGGTAAAATTGTAGTTGTAAGCCCGAATACCGTAGATTTCCAGCCAAATCTGGAAGAAATGGAACAGAAAATTACAGCAAAAACAAAAGCTGTCATTATCAACTCCCCGAACAATCCGACTGGTGTTGTATATTCCGAAGCTACGATTATGAAAATGGCAGATATGCTCCGTGCGAAACAGAAGGAATTCGGAACAGACATCTATCTGATTTCCGATGAACCATATAGAGAACTGGCTTATGACGGTGTTGAAGTCCCCTATTTGACAAAATATTATGAAAATGCTATCATTGGTTATTCCTTCAGTAAGTCTTTATCTCTGCCGGGAGAACGAATCGGTTATCTGGTAATCCCGAATGAAGTGGCTGACTTTGAGGATGTTCTGGCAGCTGCAAATGTTGCTACACGTATTTTAGGATATGTAAATGCACCGTCCTTAATGCAGAAGGCGGTTGCAAAATGTCTGGATGCACAGGCAGATGTACCGTATTATGACAGAAACAGAGAAACACTCTACAGCGGACTGAAAGAAATGGGATTTGAATGTATCAAACCGGAAGGCGCATTCTATCTGTTTATGAAGTCTCCGATCGCAGATGAGAAAGAATTCTGCCAGGCAGCGAAGAAACATAACATTCTGATCGTACCGGGCTCCTCATTTGCATGCCCTGGTTATGTACGGATTGCCTACTGTGTGTCCTATGAAACCATCGTAAATTCTATGCCTGGATTCAAAGCTCTGGCAGAAGAGTTTCTGGGCTAAACAGACAGGAGGTTGTTGATGGAATCTGTAGTGCACTGGTTTGCCGAAAACATGCCCTCTTTTTTCACACCGGAGATGGCAGTGTTTTTCGTCTCCATGATTCCCATACTGGAACTGCGAGGCGGGCTTTTGCTGGCAACAATCTTAAAAATTCCCATGATTCAGGCGGTACTTATTTGCGTAATAGGAAATATTATACCAATTCCTTTTATCTTGCTTTTTATCCGTCAAATTTTTAAATGGCTGAAGAAAACAAACTTGTTCCGGCCATTAATTGAGAAACTGGAAAACAGAGCTATGGGAAAAAGTGATCAGATTAAAAGGTATGAGTTTTGGGGACTTGTTCTTTTTGTGGGAATTCCGCTTCCCGGAACAGGTGCATGGACAGGCGCCCTGATCGCGTCCCTGCTGGAGGTGGATTTGAAAAAATCCGTTCCTGCCATCTTGCTGGGATTGTGTATGGCAACAATTATTATGTGTATTGTAGGCTATGGAGCATTAGGCTCTATTATAAGCTGATAAGACATGGGAAAGAGAATCAGCCTGGATAGTTCCGTACTCTCCAGGTTGATTCTTTTTTTATGATATAGGAAATTGTGATTTTCTATATCATAAAAATACTCCGCGAGGATGCGACCCGGAATCGTTACTCTAATTTTTTTCTGAGATATGACAGCAGAAGCAGCACTGCAAGTACAGGCAGCACCACAGGAAGCAAGGCGCTGATGATACTGATAATCAGTGCAAAGATCCCGATCACAATCAGGATTCCAAGTGCTATATGAAGTTTCTGTTCCCGCGTTGTATGGGAATGGCGTTTATTGCTTTCCCGTATCCATTCGCCATCTGCGGTTCCATAGTCGCCCTGTGAATATTGTTTGAAGTCGCTCTCGTTTCCGTCTTCTGCGGAGGTATCTACGAGTGTTTTGGCAATCAGCCTGGGATTTCCGAGCCTTTGTATCACTTCCTGTTCGGACAGTCCTTTTGCTATCTCCCGGTCAATGTATTGACTATAATACCGGATGTGTCCGTTTACCTGATCAGATGACAAAGCCTGAGCCAGGGCATCTTGCATTTCTTCTAAAAATTCTCGTTTGGTCATAAATATGTTCCTCTCTATAAGTAAAATAATTGTTTTTGCTTTCTTAACTTCATCTTACCACAGGACACGGAAAAGAAAACCTTTATTTTTCTGAATTTTTCATAAAGAGAAAGACCCGATAGGGGAGCTATCGGGTCTTTCAAGGGGAGTATAAATAATTAAATAAGGGGTTTATAATGTAAAAAAAATTTTTGAAGGGTAAATTCTTTTTACAAGACATATTATAATATAAAAGGGGAAAAAATGCAATCTTTTTCGTTTGGGATTTTTAAGATGATTTTTAACCATGTATCATGCATATTTTTGAACGCTTTCGGGATACTAAGAATTGTAATAGAAAATGTTCAATCAGGAGGTAGCATCATGGCTAAAAATTATTCTAACAATAATATGAATCACACACAGAGTAACGCACAGAGCAATACCCAGAGTAATACACAGAACAATTCTCAGAATACACAGAATGCCCGAAATGCAAAAAATACCCAGAACGGACAGAATTCTCAGAATAAAAACAGCTATTCTTCCGGAAGCAATGCAAATAACAGCAACAAGAACAAAAATGCTTCTGAATATGGATACTAAGCAGGGAAACGGCTATATCTCAGGGAGATTCCGGACAGGTTCCGGAATCTCCCTGATTTGCGTCTGAAGGAAACGTGCATATAATAGAAGAAAAAGGAAATAAAAATGGCTGGTTTTGATACAATTTCGGCACATGAACTGGATTTCTTTTATAGAAAAAGAAATGCATTAATTATAGATTTGCGCAGTCGTGAAGAATTTGCACAGGGCCATTACAGGGATGCTGTGAATATACCTTATGAAGACCTGGAAGAGTGGGAGAATGGACAGTCAGAGAAGTTGCCGAAAGAAAAAATACTGGTACTTTATTGTGACAGGGGCAGTGCCAGTATGATGGCGGCCAGAGAATTGATAAAAAAAGGATATCGTGTCAAGTCTGTAGTAGGCGGAATTCGCGCTTATAACGGTTCGAACTTGTATTTTCCACCAAGGCATAGTAAAATAAAAAAAACCGACTGATATGCGCTTATTGCCATGTCAAAAGCCGTGTAACAGCGGCTTTTGAACGGTTAATTACATGGAAAGATAAAGGAGAATGCGAAATGAAATATATGTTTGCATCAGATATTCATGGTTCTGCTTATTATTGCAGAAAAATGCTGGAAGCATATGATCAGGAAAAAGCGGACAGACTAATTCTTCTTGGGGATATTCTGTATCATGGCCCGAGAAATGATCTGCCGAAAGACTATGCACCAAAGGAAGTCATTGCTCTATTGAATGAGCGAAAAGAAGACTTATATGTAGTAAGAGGAAACTGTGACGCAGAAGTAGACCAGATGGTCTTGAAATTTCCGATTATGGCAGATTATTGCATCCTTATGGATGGAGAAAGAACCATTTATGCAAGCCACGGTCACGTATACAATGAAGAAAATCTGCCGCCGTTGAAGAATGGAGATATTTTTATTCATGGACATACCCATGTACTTCGTGCGGAAAAGAAAGAGAACTATACGATATTGAATCCAGGTTCTGTTTCTATACCAAAAGAAGGAAATATTCCAACGTATGCCATTCTGGAAGATGGAAAATTCAGCATTCGCGGCTTTGAAGGAGAAGTTGTGAAGGAGCTTATTTTATAATGGAAAAATTTGAATTGATTGCACCTTGTCATTTTGGCCTTGAGGCTGTAATGAAAAGGGAAATACAGGATCTGGGATATGAGATTGTAGAAGTAGAAGACGGGAAAGTGACCTTTGCCGGAGATGCAGAGGCAATTGTCCGTGCAAATATGTTTCTTAGAACGACAGAAAGAATTCTTCTGAAAGTGGGAAAATTCAAAGCAGTCACTTTTGAGGAATTGTTTGAAAAGACAAGAGCGCTTCCATGGGAGCGTTATATCCCTGCAAACGGCAAATTCTGGATCAAGAAGGCAAATTCTGTGAAGAGTCAGCTTTTCAGTCCTTCTGATATTCAGTCTATCATGAAAAAGGCCATGGTAGAACGGTTAAAATCGGTTTATCATGTAGAATGGTTTGATGAGGATGGACCGGAATTTCCGGTACGAGTAGCTTTTATGAAAGATATAGCCACCATTGGAATTGATACATCCGGGATTTCTCTGCATAAAAGAGGATATCGTCAGGCAACAAGTAAAGCCCCGATCACAGAAACGCTTGCAGCAGCTTTGATTAAACTGACGCCCTGGCATAAAGACAGGATTCTGGTAGATCCATTCTGCGGAAGCGGAACATTTCCAATTGAAGCAGCTATGATGGCAGCAAATATTGCACCTGGTCTGAACCGGAGTTTCCTCTGCGAAGACTGGAAAAATCTTATTTCCAGGAAGCACTGGTATACAGTAAGAGAAGAGGCAAGGGATCTTATGAATCTGAATATTGAAACCGATATTCAGGGATATGATCTGGATGGTGCCATGGTAAAAGCAGCCAGAGAAAATGCGGTTCGTGCAGGTGTGGACGGGCTGATCCATTTTCAGCAGCGAGATGTGGCAAATCTGAGCCATCCGAAAAAATACGGTTTCCTCATTACCAATCCTCCTTATGGAGAACGGCTTGAGGAAAAGGAAAACCTTCCTGCTCTCTATGAAAAGATCGGAGAGCGCTTTTGCGGACTGGATTCCTGGTCTATGTATCTGATTACCGCTTATGACGATGCAGAACGCTATATCGGGCGAAAAGCAGATAAAAACAGAAAAATCTATAATGGAATGATGAAAACGTATTTTTATCAGTTTCTGGGGCCAAAACCTACGAAACAAAAAAGGAGCTGAGATATGAAACGAATGATTTTTGCCACAGGCAATGAAAATAAGATGAAAGAAATACGGGAAATATTGGGAAGTCTTCCTCTGGAAATCCTTTCTATGAAAGAGGCAGGGATTGAAGTCGATATTACAGAGGATGGAACCACATTTGAAGAAAATGCGCGGATCAAAGCCCGTGCAGTTTGTGAAAGAGCAGGAGAAATGGTGCTTGCCGATGATTCCGGTCTGGAAGTGGATTATCTGAATAAAGAACCTGGAATTTATTCTGCCAGGTACATGGGAGAAGACACTTCTTACAGAATTAAAAATAAAAGCCTGATCGACCGTCTGGAAGGCGTACCGGATGAAAAAAGAACGGCACGTTTCGTATGTGCCATTGCTGCCGCATTTCCAGATGGGAGAGAATTAGTTGTAAGGGGCACCATTGAAGGCATTATTGGATATGAAGAAAAAGGTGAGAATGGATTTGGATATGATCCGATCTTCTATTTGCCGGAACGGGGATGTACAACGGCAGAATTGCCGCCAGAAGAGAAAAACAGCGTAAGCCACAGGGGAAATGCACTTCGACAGATGAAAAAAATGCTGGAACAGGAACATCTTTTGTAAATCAATGAGCAAAGTTGATAAGAAAGGGTTTATTGTATGAGAATATTAATTGTCAGCGATACACACGGCCGTGAAAGCAATCTGGAGCGGATTCTTGAAGAAGTGGGAAATATCAGCCATTTGATCCACTTAGGGGATGTGGAAGGTCAGGAAGACTATATTGAAGCAATTGCAGATTGTCCGGTGCATATTGTATCGGGAAATAATGATTTCTTTTCCAGTCTGCCAAGAGAAGAAGAACTGTGGATTGGAAACTATCATATTCTTATGACACACGGACATTATTACGGAGTGTCCATGGGGACCAGTGTGCTGGAAGAAGAGGCTCTTGCCAGAGGATTCAACGTGGCCATGTATGGACATACGCATAGACCGGAAATAGAAATCAAGGATGATATTACAATCTTGAATCCGGGAAGTCTCTCTTATCCGAGACAGTATGGTCGTAAGCCCAGTTACATAATCATGGAGATCGATTCCAGGGGAGAAGCCCATTATACCATTCACTATCTGGAATAGATGTGAAAAATGCACAATAGGCAATGTTGGAATATGCGAAAAAACGGGTAAAATGTTGAAAGCGAAAAAAAGTTAAAAAAATATAAAAAAGTTGTTGACTTTTAAAGAACCCTATGGTAAAGTATATCTTGCGTCAGGCAAGAGAGAAAAAACGAAAAAGCTTGAAGCAAAACAAATGCCTTATCGGGGTGTGGCTCAGCTTGGCTAGAGCGCCTGGTTTGGGACCAGGAGGTCGCAG
>OBLI01002491.1_pt1 | contig 15562 bp, 12 predicted proteins | sample 1519701 | NCBI WGS metagenome assembly OBLI01 (sample SAMEA3663005, study PRJEB22513) | pig gut metagenome | biome: pig gut; feature: pig-associated habitat; material: faeces | place: France | collected 2012 | reverse complement strand
CTTCTCTACGCTGAAATGCCCGTCAAGACGCAGCTCAAAATCGTTTACACCGAACCGGGTCTCAAGGGCGACACCGCTACCAACACGCTCAAGCCTGCCAAACTCGAGACGGGCGTGGAAGTGCGCGTGCCTCTCTTCATCAACGAAGGCGAAATCATCGAAGTCGATACGCGCGACGGTTCTTACGTTAACCGCGTCAAGGCATAAGCCTGCCGTCCCGCCGCATAGGCAATATTTATAAAAAGTGCCGCAAGGAAATTTCCCTTGCGGCACTTTTTGTCTTTATTTATTTTGTCCTGTCCCGCTTAATGGCTGAGCATTTCGGGCGTTACCTTTTTCCATTCGCCGCCCGGCGTGCGGTATTCCACCTTCGTTTCGTGCCAATAGTTGGGCCAGCCGTCGAAAATGCCGCCAATGAAACATACCTTGATGCTGTGGCGGCCCTTTTGCAGCGCAATCTGCGCATTCTCGTGCGTGTGGCGCTGATAGTGGTCGCTGGAATTGTCGATGAGCAAAGAGCGGTCGAGCCATAGGGCGGCGTTGAGCGTGCTGAACTCATAGATGCCCGTTTCGGGCAGGTTGATATAGCCTTCGGCAATGGCGGCGTAGTTCTTCACGTCGCGCAGGTTGCGCGAAAGTTCCGTAAGGGAGCGCAGACCGTCGAGGTCTTTGAGCACACTATCCGCAAACACGGGCGTGCGGCCTTCAAGGTCAGCCGGCGCGGCAAAGCGACCGTCGAACTTTTTCATCAGCAATCCGGGCGCAGTCGGCGCATCGCCACTCAGGCGCGGTGCATTGCATTCCATTTTCACCGCATTGATGGTACGCACCGGCGAGATGATGCCCGAGGGCAGCACGGTGGCGGTTTTGAGCACCGTGGTGCGGTTGAGTTTTATGGGCGCAGTGTACACCTCGCCGTTTTGCAGCGTCGGGTTTGTGCCGTCGGTGGTGTAGATAATCTTAAGGTCGCGCAGGGCTTTCAGCGTCACGGAAGTCGTATCCACGAATGCTAATTTGTTGCATGAACCGCCGGGCTGTTCGGGCAGGGGCATGTGGTAGTTGTAGCCGAGCAGGGCGAGGCGCTCTGTGGCATCGCCGTCGAGGCGGCGCACAAAGTCGTTGTAATCCTTGCGGTCGAGCGCCGTCCATGCTGTTTCGGCCAGGGCCAGTGCACGCGGCCAAAGGCGATATTCAAGTATCTGCGTGGTGTGCATGTATTCGCTCCAGCAGTTTGCCTGCACGCCCATCACGAGGTGCTCGCGCCCTGTGCCGCGAAGGGCGGCGGGAACGGGGTCGTAGTTATACACGCGGTCAATCGGGAAATACGCGCCGAAAGCCGTGGGTTCGAGCACATGGTCACTCTGATAATAGTCGAAGTAAAAGCCGTGGCCGGCAGAGGTCATCAGCACGGGATGTCCCGCCTTCGCTGCCGCGATGCCGCCGTCCTCTCCGCGCCACGACATCACGACTGCCGTGGTGTCGAGATTGCCGCCTTCGAGAATTTCGTCCCAACCTATCACGCGCTTGCCCTTTTCGGCAAGATGCTTGCTCACGCGACCGATGATGTAACTTTGAAGTTGCGCCTCCTTGTCATAGCCCTGCTCCTTCATGCGCTGCTTGCAACTGTCGCAGGCTGCCCATTCCGTGCGCGGACTTTCGTCGCCGCCGATGTGGTAATACGTGCCGGGGAAGAGTTGCACCATCTCGTCAATCACGTCGTTGAGGAAACCGAACATCAGTTCGCGCCCGGGACACATCACGATGTCTTCCACGCCCCAGATGCGGCGCACAGAGGTGGGCTGCTGCTTGCAGGAGAGTTCGGGATAGGCGGAAATGGCTGCCAGTTCGTGGCCGGGGATTTCCAGTTCGGGCACAATCTCCACATGGTGCTTTTTGGCGAATGCCACCACGTCGCGGATTTCCTCCTGCGTGTAATATCCTTCCTCCACCGTGCCGTCTTCGTTCACGCGGCGGCTACCTATTTCCGTGAGGCGGGGATATTTTTTGATTTCTATGCGCCAGCCCTGGTCGTCGGTCAGGTGCCAGTGCAGACGATTGATTTTATAGGCGGCAAGGCGTTCTATCTCGCGCTTAATCACAGAGGCGGGGAAGAAATGGCGACAGGGGTCGAGCATCACGCCGCGGTAGCCGAAGCGCGGCTCGTCCTTGATGCTCACGCAGGGTAGCAGCCAGTTGCCTACCATCATTGTGGCGTGTCTGTTTTCAATGGCAGAGGGGAAAAGTTGCACGAGCGACTGCATGGCGTAGTACAGGCCGGCGGCGGTCGATGCGCGGGCCACTACCCTCTCCTCCGTCACCTCGAGCGTGTAGGCTTCTGCTCCTTTCACGTTCTTATCATTGATGAAGGAGATGCTGCCCTTTGCGAGGGCTTTGCCCTTGCGGGGCGCGAAGCCTTTTGAGGTTCTGATTTTTTCGCAAAGCATCTGCGCCGCCTCTTTCGCGCCTTCGCCTTTGTAGGCAATGGTGGTCGCCGTGTTGAACGCGAACGTGCCGGGCAGTTCCTCCACGGAGGCCGGGCGGGGAATGATGTTGATGTTGTCGGCCCGCAATGCGCCGCAGCAGAGCACACAGAGGGCGATGAGCACACTGATTTTTTTCATCATGATTGTTTTTAGGTTTAAGGTTAGGTGCGTATATATATAATATTGTATGGTACCCGCAAAACGCTTGCGGCAACTCCATCGCAAAATTACGCATTTATTTTATATATGCCCCTCTTCTGCTGCCTGTTCCGCGGTTCGCGGCGGCATTCACTCCGTTTTATTTTTCATTTGCTCGGAACTATTTTTTCCTTTCTGCCTGCAATTTTTTACGCTCTTATAAGAAAAAGTTTGTTACAAAGTTTGTAACGCTTGTTACAAAGTTTCTAACACATGTTACAAAGTTTGTAATACATGTTACAAAGTTTGTAACAAAAAATCTCTTATAGGATAGTAAAAACTTTCAAGGAGAAAGGGAAAAATATAAAGGGATTAGGAAAAAATTTGTCCGAGCTTGTTGCTTGAATGAGGAACAAATTTGACAAAAGTATTAACTGCCTGGAAGGCAGTACGGAGCGTAGCGACAGTAACCGGGGACGAAGTCCTCGGGAAAGGCTATTGCAATGGTTCTGCCTGGAAGGCAGTACGCCTGTTGCAATGGATTAAATGCCAGTCCTTTGGCGTAGTGCCTTCCAGGCACATCGTCCTCACATCGCCCTACCGAGCACTTCGTGCCCGGTTACCGTCGCTACGCTCCGTAGTGCCTTCCAGGCACTTAACACCTACATGAAATAAAAGGCAATCTCCCGGAAAAAACGCCTTTTCCGTAAGAAAACATCAAAAACTTTTGTGTTACAATAAAGTTTCTGTAATTTTGCATATCATAGTTTGCATACGGCAAACTGCGACTTTCCGACTAAAACCTTTTAACTTACATCATAAATTACACGATCATGAGAGTAATCATTGAACCGGACTATGAAAAACTGTCGCAATGGGCGGCAGATTATGTTGTGAACAAAATCAACGCCGCTAAGCCCACGGCCGAAAAGCCTTTCGTGCTGGGTCTGCCCACGGGTTCCTCGCCCATCGGCATGTACAAGGCACTCGTGAAGGCCAACAAGGAAGGACGCGTGAGTTTCAAGCACGTGCTGACTTTCAACATGGACGAATATGTGAACCTCCCCGAGGAACACCCCGAGAGTTACCACTCTTTCATGGCCACCAACCTCTTCAACCACATCGACTGCCCGAAGGAAAATATCCATATCCTCAACGGCAACGCCGAAGACCTCGAAGCCGAATGCGCCCACTACGAACAGATGATCGTTGAAGCAGGCGGCATCGACCTCTTTATCGGCGGCATCGGACCCGATGGGCACATCGCTTTCAACGAGCCGGGCAGCTCGCTCACGAGCCGCACGCGCCAGAAGACGCTGACCACGGATACGCGCGTGGCCAACTCTCGCTTCTTCGGCGGCAACCCCGACAACGTGCCCGCACATGCCCTTACCGTAGGCGTTGGCACCGTGATGTCGGCCAAGGAAGTACTCATCCTCTGCAACGGCCACAACAAGGCACGCGCCTTGCAGGCAGCCGTTGAAGGCCCCGTTACGCAGATGTGGACCATCTCTGCCTTGCAGATGCACCAGCACGGCATCATCGTCTGCGACGAAGCAGCCTGCGAGGAAATCAAGCACGGCACGTACAAGTATTTCAAGGACATCGAAAAAGACAGCCTCTAAGCCGTCGCCATTAATAACGAAAAAGGGCAGACCATGCGCGTCTGCCCTTTTTCATTAACTCCCAAACACCCGTGGACGCCCATTTCTCCCCCACCCTGCCCGTTTATGTCATGGCGAAGCCTGCCGGCGCGCTGTGCAACCTGCACTGCAACTATTGCTATTATCTGGAAAAGAGGCACCTGTATCGGCAGCCGCAGAAAACGATGATGCCGAACGACGTGCTCGAAACCTACATACGCGACTATATCGCCCTGCACGCTGAGGGTACGCAGGTGGAGTTTGTGTGGCACGGCGGGGAACCGCTCCTGCAGCCTTTAAGTTTTTTTATGAACGTGCTGCGGCTGCAAAAGAAGTATGCCGGCGGACGGCAGATCATCAATGCGCTGCAAACCAACGGCACGCTCATCACGCCGGAACTGGCGCACTTTTTCCATGAGCACAATTTCCTCATCGGCCTCTCTATCGACGGTCCGCAGGAGTTGCACGACCGTTACCGCCGCAGCCGTTCGGGGCGCGGCTCTTGGCAACAGGTGATGCAGGGTATCGGGCTGCTGAACCGCTACGGCGTGGAGTGGAACGCCATGGCGGTAGTGAACGATGCCACGGCCGCAGACCCGCTCGGTTTCTATCATTTTTTCAAAGAAATAGGTTGCCGCTACATTCAGTTCACCCCCGTCGTGGAACGCCTGTTGCCGCACGCCGACGGCCGCAGCCTGGCCTCGCCCATCGAGTACGGGCAGGCAGAACTCGCGCCCTTCTCGGTAACGCCCGAGGCGTGGGGCGAATTTCTCTGCACCTTGTTCGACGAATGGGTCGTGAGTGACGTGGGCGAATATTTCATTCAGATTTTCGATGCCACGCTGGCGGGCTGGATGGGCGTGCTGCCGCCCGTGTGCAGCATGGCGCGCACCTGCGGCCACGCCACGGCTTTGGAGCACAACGGCGACCTTTACGTGTGCGACCACTACGTGTTCCCGGAGTTCAAACTAGGCAACATCATGGAGCGTCCGCTTGCTGAATTGACGCGGCAGCAGTCGCTTAAAGACTTCGGGGCAAACAAGGAGCGGCTGCTCACGCGCCAGTGCCGCGAATGTGAATATCTGTTTGCCTGCCACGGCGAATGTCCGCGCAATCGCTTTGCCCTCTCGGCCGATGGCGAGCCGGGCCACAACTATCTCTGCGCCGGCTATCGCCGCTTCTTCAAGCACGCCGCGCCTTACATGGACTTCATGAAGCGCAAACTGATGCACGGCGAAGCGCCTGCCGACGTGATGGAATGGGCAAGGAAAAGGGGATAAACATGGTGTTGATTATTTCAGATAAAAACCATTAAAAACCCATTTTCAATGAATGACAATCAAGGTCTCACGTGTTTTTAATGGTTTTTTCCTTGCGGCGTTTGAAGCGGGCGGGCACCGACCGCAGCCGCAGGGATTAAAGACGAGCATAAGCCGCAAGGCTTTCAGGCTCGGCATTAAGACCGGCGGCGTAGCCCGCAGGGCTTCAAACGAAGCAAGATGTTTTTCAAGGTTTTTATCCAATACATTCGATAAACCAATCAACGCTTAATAACAATAATTTCCGGGCGCACCACCGCGCCCCGACCGCAAACAAACAATATGTTCCGCTTTCAAAATCCTGAATATTTCTACCTGATGGGCATTTTGCCCGCCATGGTACTCATATATATATGGAGCGCGTGGCGCGCCAACCGCCGCAGCCACCTTTTCGGCGACAAAGAACTGGTGGAAAGAATGACCAAAAACCGCTCCCGCGTCCGCCCGCACATCAAGTTCGGCTTGCTGCTCCTCGCCCTCGCTGCCATCATCACCGCCCTCGCACGCCCGCAACTCGGACTTAGCAAGGAGACGGAAGAGAAAAACGGCATAGAGGTGGCGGTGATGCTCGACGTGTCCAACTCCATGCTGGCACGCGACGTCAGCCCCAACCGCCTCGAAAGGGCAAAGATGCTCGTGTCGAACCTCGTGGATAAGATGCAAAACGATAAGGTGGCCTTCGGCATCTTTGCCGGCGAGGCTTATCCCCAACTGCCCATCACGCAAGACTACGCTTCCGTGAAAATGCTGCTCAATGCGCTCAACACGGACGCGGTGACCCTGCAAGGCACCAACATCGCCGCCGCCATCGAACTGGCTTCGCGCAGTTTCACCGACAACAAGCAGGTGGGCAAGGCTATCCTGCTCATCACTGACGGCGAAGGGCACGAAGGCGGCGCAGAAGAGGCGGCGAAACAGGCGGCAAAGGACGGACGCAAGGTTTACGTGCTCGGCATCGGCAGTACCTCGGGCACAGAAATCCCTACGCCGGAGGGTTACATGACCGACCGCGACGGAAACGTGGTGCGCACCGCGCTCAACGAACAGATGTGCCGCGAAGTGGCGAAAGCCGGCGACGGCGTTTATATCCACATCGACAATTCGAACATTGCGCAGAATCAACTCGCGGCAGAACTCGACCAACTGCAAAAAGTGTCGTCTTCAACGAGTTATGACACCTACGACGAGCAGTTTCGCGCCTTTGCCCTCATCGCGCTCCTGATTTTAGTCATCGAGTTCTACATCTTTGAGGCGCAGAACCCGTTTTACAACCGTTTCAAACTCTTCAAAAAGCAATGACACGCCTTTTTTATATTCTCTTTGTGCTGCTCTTTGCCGCCGGCGTCCCCGATGCCGCCGCGCAGACGCAGCAGTGGAAACTCATGCACCAAGGCAACCGCGCCTTCCGCAACAATAAGTTCGACGATGCCGCCGACTATTACCGCGCTGCCCTGAAAACAAACTCCAAAGACGCGCGGGCGCATTTCAACCTCGGCGACACGTATCTGGCGAAAGGCGACATGAAGGCCGCTATGGCGGAATACGACTCCGTGGTCAGCCTTGAAAAAAATCCTGTGGTAAAGGGCATGGCGTTCCACAATAGGGGCTACATCTACCAAAAGCAGGCCAACACGAATGCCAAGGAGAAGCAGAAACTTTTGCGCAAGGCCATCGAGGAATATAAGAACGCCCTGCGCCTGCGTCCCAACGACGACGGCACGCGCTATAACCTCGCCCTGTGCCAAAAGCAGCTCCGCGACGACCAGAACAAGCAGAACCAACAACAGCAACAGCAAAAGCAGCAGCAACAGCAGCAAAGTAAGGAGGAACAAAAGGATCAGAAACAGGACGACCAAAAGTCGCCACAGCAGCAACAGGATAACAAGCAGGAACAGAAAGACCCTGCCACCGAACAATATCTTAATCTCTCGCGCCAGGCAGAAAAACGCGCGTTGGAAAAGATTAAGAACGGACAGCCCGTGCATCGCGGCCTCGATAAGAATTGGTAAAAACTTGCCCTAAAAGCAACTCTACAATATGAACAAGCGACTATTCGCCTTAATCCTCACAATGTCACTCGCCTGCGCAGCCTTTGCGCAGAAATTCGAAGCCCAGGTGGAAAACCTCGGCAAATACTATCGCCTAAGCTTTACGGTCGCGTCGAAAGATGCGGAACATTTCACGCCGCCCTCGCTTGCAGATTTTGAAGTGTTGAGCGGACCGGCGCAGTCGTCGTACAGCAGCGTGCAGTTCGTCAACGGAAAAGTTTCGCACAGCGAATCCCTGAGTTTCACCTATATTATTCGCCCCAAGAAAAACGGGCAAATCACCATCGGCCCGGCTTCCGTTTCAGTCGGCGGCAAGACGCTGCGCTCCAACTCCGTGAGCCTCACCGCCACGCAGGCATCGCAATCTTCCGGCGGCAGGAGCGGCAAAAATCAAAGCGGCGGAATGGTTGAGTCGTCGGGCGTGCAACAAAGCGGAACGCCTGTAACGAAGCGCGACCTCTTTATCGATGTTACGCCCACACGTACCACCGTTTACGAACAAGAAGCAGTGCTTCTCACTTATCGCATTCACGTGCGCCTCGGTGTGGGCCTGGCCAACACGACCCTCACGCGCCGCCCCGATTTCAAGAACCTCATCTCGCAGGAAATACCAATTCCTGGCAACGAGATACAGATGAGCATGGAGCATCTTAACGGTGCAACCTACCGCACGGGGACTATTTTGCAGTATCTCGTATTTCCGCAAAAAGCCGGTGCGCTCACAATTCCCGGCTTGTCGTTCGACTGCACCGTTATCCAGCAGGACAATTCGCTCGACTTCGCCGACGCGTTTTTCAATGGCGGAGGCAGCATCGGCGTTCAGGTACAGCGCAGCGTCAAACCGCTGACACTGACCGTAAAGGAACTGCCGAAACCGAAACCAGCCGCATTCTCGGGCGGCGTGGGACGCTTCAGCGTGAAAGGCGAACTGCTTTCGCCGGAACTGCGCACCAACGAACCTTGCACGTACCGCATCACCGTGGAAGGCACGGGCAACATGAAACTCATTGCCACGCCGAGCGTCACCTTCCCCAAGGATTTCGATGTTTACGATCCCAAGACTGAGGAGCAGACCGAGGCAACTGCCGAAGGATTGAAAGGCAAACTGACGTTCGACTATACCTTCGTGCCGCACAACAAAGGCGACTACGAAATCCCCGCCGTGGACTTCGTTTATTTCTCGCCCGAGGAAAACCGCTACGTCACGCTTTCCACAAAACCGACCAACCTCCACGTGCTGCAAGGCACGCGGTCCGCAGAAGATGCCGAGCGGGAAATGGAACTTAGAAATAGCGACATACGCCCCATCATAGCGGAAGCCGACGCGCAGTCGGAGAGCGTGCTGGCTTGGGGCAGCCTGATATATTGGAGCTTAAACCTCCTGCTGGCGTTCATCGCGTTCGTCGCCATTAAGGCCGTGCGCAAATACATGGCCGCCGAGGCAGACACCGTGGGCCGCAAGCGAAGCAAAGCTATCCGCACAGCCCGCAAGCGCATTGACGCGGCTCGCAGGCAGTTGCAGGCAGGCCAGGCCGTGCCCGCCATAGGCGCGTTGCGCCAAGCCCTGACCGGCTACGTGGCAGATACCTTCAACCGTCCCGAGGCTGAGCTGACAAAGGAAATGATGTCGGAGCTGTTGCAAACGAAAGGCATTGCCCAAGACACGATCGAGCGGTTCGCAAAAATGATTGCCGACTGCGACTTTGCCCGCTATGCACCTCAGGCGCAGGCTGCCACGATGGCGGAGGAACTCTTTGCCGAGGCAGAAAAGATTATTAACGATCTGGCATAAACCTTCAAGCAACTTAGCATCATGAAACGATATATCCTTCTTTTTTCCTTCCTTACGATTTTCATTGCCGGCTTTGCCCTCAACGCCGACTCGCTCTATCTGCAAAAAGACTATATCGGCGCGATGAAAGGCTACGAAGCGCAGTTGAAAGAAACGCCGTCGGCACGCCTTTTCTATAATCTCGGCAACTGCCATTACCGCTTGAACAATTACCCGAAAGCAGTGCTCAACTACGAGCGTTGCCTGAAACTCGATCCTTCCTGCAAGGACGCGCAGTTTAATCTCGAACTCATTCGCACGAAGTTGCCCGACCGCTTTGCGGAGAAGAGCGAAATGTTCTTCGTGCGCTGGTATCAGCAGGCATTGCAGGCACACAGCGCCGACGAATGGGGACTGCTTGCCCTACCGGCTTGGGCACTGACGCTCGTGCTCTTTGCCCTTTATCTCTTGCTGCGCAGCCCGTGGCAACGCCGCCTTAGTTTCGCCCTCTTTATCCTTAGCCTGCTCTTCACGCTCACGCTCCACGTATTCGCCGCCGTGCGCAACCATCAGACGAAGACGGAAGTACGCGCCGTGCTCATGCAATCTACCGATACTTTCACGCAGCCCGCCCTGACTTCAAAGAAGGACCGCGCCCTGCACGAGGGCACGGCGTTCACAGTCACCGACACTTACGGGAAAGACTGGCTGCAAGCCGAACTGCCCGACGGCAAAACCGTGTGGCTGCCCGCTGCGAAAGCCGAATATGTCTTTAAGAATGGCAACAATTAAGAATATGCTCTCCACCCGCTTCTCTCCCAACGACCGCATGTGCGACATCATTAGCCAAGAGTTCCACCTTCTGCAGATGATGTGCCGCTTCGGCATTCCCCTCGGCGTGGGCGAAAAAACGGTGAGCGAGGTATGCGAGGCGGCAGGCGTGGACACGCCCACTTTCTTGGCAGTCGCCAATTTCATGAGCAACGGCACGGCCGATAGCATCAAGGATGTGTCGGTCAAAGCCTTGGTAGACTACCTGAGCCGCAGCCACGACTATTTCCTCAACTTCCAGCTGCCCACTATCCGCCGCAAACTCCTCGAAGCCATAGACTGCTCAGGGCAAGACCACGTGGCACTGCTCATTCTCAAATTCTTCGACGAATATATGGGCGACGTGAGGGCGCACATGACCTTTGAAGACAAAAAAGTGTTCACCTACGTGCGCGGCCTCTTGTCGGGCGTGCGCCCCGACAACTACTCAATATGCCGTTTCTCCAAGAGCCACGTCGGCGTAGACAAGAAACTGCAAGAACTCAAAAACATCATCATTAAATACTACCGCCCGCAGGCCACCGGCACGGACGAACTGATGAATATGCTGCTCTTCGACATCGTGTCGTGCGAGAACGACCTGCGCAAACACTGCGAACTGGAAGATGCGCTCTTTGTTCCCGTGGTAGAGCAACTGGAAACGGAAGTGGAGCAGCAACCTGCCAGCAGCCTCGACAAGGAAAAGGAAAGCGGCAAGGCAGATGCCGAAGCCCTTTCGGAACGAGAAAAAGAAATCGTGCATTACGCCGTTTGCGGGCTGACGAATAAAGAAATTGCGGCGCGTCTCTATATTTCTTTCAATACAGTCTTGACGCACCGCAAAAACATTTCGCGAAAATTAGATATCCATTCGCTCGCCGGCCTCACGATTTACGCCATCGCCAACGGCATCGTGGATATCGACGAAGTGAAGAAATAACCGTTTTACCTGTTCCAAGTTTTTTTAAGAAGCCTTTCCCTGATTTTCTAAAACGGTTATCATCAACCTTATCTCCTCATAGCTTATCTCTTCGTTCAAGGCCTCATAGATTTCCTTGAACCGCGACTTTGTGCCGTCGGGCAAACGGTTGATGCAGTCGGCGATACGCCTCTGCCGCTCGGGCGGAATGAGCTCGGAAAGGGGCAGAAGCCCTTTTGCGACGCATTGTCCGAGATGTCCCATTATGGTCGAAATGGCGAGGCTGCGGGCATCGGCGATTTGCTGGGGCGCAAGTCCTACCTTGTATAGCTTGAGCGTCACTTCCACAGTATCGGGTTTCTTTTCCTTCGGTTTCTTCGGTGCTTTGGCTTTAGGCTCTTTTTTCACCTTCTCTTTCTTTGCAGATTTTTTGCGCGGGGCGGCAGGCTCTGTGCCGTCGGCGGCGAGCGTGAAACGTGTGCGGGCTTCCTGGTAGACGGACATTTCAAATCCTTTCTGCGCCACAAAACGCATCAGCTGCGCTTTAATTTGCAAGAGTTCGTCGAGTTCCTCGCGAATGGCTGCATAGCGCTTTTTCAGTTCCTTATTTTCCGAAAGAAATGCCACGCTACTGAGTTCCTTGATCAGCGTTTCGAGTTTTTCTGAAAAGTAGAACGCGCCCTTGCGCAGGCGTTCCTGCAACTCGGAGTTGGTTTCCGGCCTGCCGTTCTCGGCGAGCAGGCGCACATATTGCGGACGGAAGCGCAACGCCACGGCTTTGAGTTCCGCCTCGCACCGCTCCAAGATACTGCGGCAAAGGTCGATGGTGGCGCCTTGATTGCGATAGGCAAACTCTTCAAAGATGCGCAGCAGGCGTGCCAGGCGATGGCCAATCGGCACAAAGTCGAAGAGTTCGTCGAGCAGCGAAAGAGTGAACGCCTGCTGCATCTGCAGCAAACTGTCCGCGTTGGGCTGCGAGGCGGCACATTGATCCTCGAAATCACGCACCTGATTGTCCACAATGATTGCCTGCGGCGGTATCGGCGTGGTAAGCACAATGCCCTCGAGCGTGCGGCAACGGCTCAGCGCCACGTAAGTCTGGCCGTGCGCAAAGGCGGCTGAGGCATTGATCATCACGCGGTCGAACGTCAGGCCCTGGCTCTTGTGAATGGTAATCGCCCAGGCGAGTTTCAGGGGATATTGACAAAATGAACCGTCCACTACTTCGTCCACCACCTTCGTTTCTTCGTTCAGCACGAAATGCGCATTGTTCCAAGTGTCGGGGGCTACGGAAATCGCTTCCTTGCTTTCGGCAGGGCGCACCAGCACCTCGCTGTCGGAGAGTGCCGTGACCGTACCAATCATGCCGTTGTAGTAACGCTTCTCAGGGTCGTTTTTTACAAACATCACCTGTGCACCCTCTTTCAGTTCGAGTTCGTATTCCGTGGGATAGGAGAGTTCGGGAAATGTGCCCGTTACGGTGGCCGTGAACTTATGGCTCGGCGTTTCCAAGTCGGCGAGTTTTTGATAGTTAATGTCGTCTGCCTGCTTATTGTGCGTAGTGAGGCGCACGTAATGCTCCTGTCCGTTCGGCTCAAACCCGGGCACGTATCTCTTATTCAGTTCATCGAGCGTGGCGGCATCGGCCTTGCCCTCGCGGATACGGTTGAGCAGGGAAATAAACGCCTCGTCGCTTTGGCGATAAACGTGTTTCAGTTCTATTGTCACGAAAGAGGTTTGCTGTAATGCCTGCGCCCCGAAGAAGTAAGGCGTGGCATAATACTGTTGCAGCAACGCCCGCTCGCTGTCCTTCACCACGGGCGGCAACTGCTGCAAGTCGCCGATCATGAGCAACTGAACGCCGCCAAAGGGCTGGCTGCTGCGCCGCAGCATACGCAGGGCCGTGTCTACGGCATCGAGCAAGTCGGCGCGTACCATACTGATTTCGTCGATGACCACGAGGTCGAGGCTGCGTATCAGACGGAGTTTGCGCTTGGTGAGGCGCAGTTGCTCGCGGCTAAACGTGCTGCCGGGCACGAACGGGCCGAAAGGCAGTTGGAAAAAGGAGTGAATGGTCACGCCGCCGGCGTTGATGGCGGCGATGCCCGTGGGCGCGAGCACCACCATGCGCTTCGACGACTCTTCGCGCAGGCGGCGCAGGAAGGTGGTCTTGCCCGTGCCGGCCTTGCCCGTGAGGAACAGGTGCGTGCCCGTGGTTTCTATGATGGTGCGCGCAAGGCGCAATTCTTCGTTTTGCATGACAGACAAGATATCTATGGATATTACAAATAAAAATCCTTGGTGAGGGCTGCGTATGCCTCGGAGCGGGCATTGGAACCGTCGGCAGGCATCAGGGGCAACGTGTCGCAGACGGCGACTTGCGGAGCCGCGCCGAGCACAAACTGCAACAGTTCGCGCTTGGGCGGTTTGCCCGGGCGCGTCACCACAGACGTGCGGCGCATGAGCGAAAAACCATTGAGTATCGCCTCACCCTTCACCTCTTTCAACGCCGCAGCAGGCACTATCAGCGCGAACGTTCCGCCTTGCCGCAGCAAACGGCGGGCGTGGACAAAGAGAGCGGCGAAGGAAAGGGCAGCCGTGTGGCGCGCTGCCGCGCGGGCGGCGCAAGGAGGCAGGAGTTCCTCTGTATGATAAGGGGGATTTGAAACGATGGCATCGAACAGTTCGCTATTTTCCGGCTGATAATGGCACACATCGGCGCAGACCATTTCTATCCTTCCAGCGAAAGGCGATGCCGCAGCGTTGCGCCGCGCCGCTTCCACCGCCTCAGGCACTATGTCGATGCCCACAATTCGAGATTCGGGCAACCTCTGTGCCAGCATCAAGGCAATCAGGCCCGAACCGGTGCCGATGTCGAGCACGCGGCACTTATTAACGGGGTCTGCCTCCGCCCACGCGCCGAGCAGCACGCCGTCCGTGCCGACTTTCATCGCACAGGTGGAATCGTCAATCGTGAATTGCTTGAAAGTGAACATTAGTAGCACATTTATTAGTAGACGAGTAAACGAGTAAACAAGTAGACGAGACAGAAATGTCGTGCAAATTATATATATAAGAGTATCATGTCTTGTTTACTCGTATACTCGTTTACTTGTTTACTATAATAAAACCTACTCCGTCGTTTCTTCAATAAAATATCTCGGACGACGTTTCACCTCTGCATATATCTTGCCCACATATTCTCCGATTACGCCCAACGCCACAAGTATGACGCCGCCGATAAACCACAGGGAAACGAGCAAGGAAGTCCAGCCCTGTATCGTCCGGCCGCACAGCCACGCCACGAGGCCGTAGACAATCACCGCCAAAGCCACGAGCATGAACGACAGGCCCACGATAGAAATCAGGCGCAGCGGACGCACGCTGAACGAGGTGATACCATCGATGGCAAAGGCCAGCATCTTGCGCAGCGGATATTTGGACTCGCCGGCAAAGCGCGCGGCGCGGTCGTAATAAACCATAGCCTGCGGGAAGCCAAGCGTGCGCACCATGCCGCGCAAGAAGAGGTTGCGCTCGCCGTAGGTCATCAGCGCGGCCAGCGTGCGGCGGCTCATGAGGCGGTAGTCGGCGTGGTTGTAAACGATGTCGCCGCCAAGTTTGCTCATCAACTTATAAAAAGCTAATGCCGTGGTGCGCTTGAACCACGTGTCGGTAGGACGGTCGCGCCGCACGCCGTACACGATGTCCTTGCCGCCGAGAAAAAGGTCGATCATCTCGGGAATGACGTTCACATCGTCCTGCAAATCGGCATCAATAGAAATGGCGGCATCGACATGTGCGGCCGCCCATTCAAGACCTGCCCAAAGAGCGTGCTGATGGCCCGCGTTGTGCGCGAGTTTCAAGCCCATCACCTGCGGGTGCTGCTTGGAGAGACTGCCAATCAGCGACCAAGTGCCGTCGCGGCTGCCGTCGTCCACATAGACAATGCGTCCCTGCAAATCTGCGTGCTTTTCCGCTACGCGCTGCATCACTTCGAGCAGGCGGCTGGTTGTTTCAGCGAGCACGGCGTCCTCGTTATAACAAGGCACAACTATGGCGTAATTCATATACAAGTAGACGAGTTAACGAGTAAACAAGTAGACGAGACAGTTTACTGTTTACTATCAGTATGAAATGCATTAATAATAATTTACGCTACGAAATTACGCACAATATCTGAGATTTAAGGAACAAAACAAGGCTTTTGCTGCGCAGCAAGCAGGGATTTTGCTAAATTTGCCCCGTTATGGACCGCAACATCACGCTTTTTCTGATTCGCCACGGCGAAACGGAGGAAAACCGCCTCCGCATTCTGCAAGGACACCTCCCCGGCACGCTCACGCCGGAAGGGGTTGAGGCGGCACGCGCCACGGCGGAGCATCTGGCCAATGCCGATGCCCGGTTCGACCTCCTGCTGTGCAGCGACCTGCT
>OBLI01002486.1_pt1 | contig 15590 bp, 22 predicted proteins | sample 1519701 | NCBI WGS metagenome assembly OBLI01 (sample SAMEA3663005, study PRJEB22513) | pig gut metagenome | biome: pig gut; feature: pig-associated habitat; material: faeces | place: France | collected 2012 | reverse complement strand
AGCAAAGTAACCATTTAGGGCTGACTCCTGCAATAGGTGCCAGCCCTAATTTTTTAGATTCTAAAAAAGTTTAGCGGACAGTAATATTATGTAATAGAGATTTAGACCCCGGCCTCGACGACACTCTATATCAATGCCAAAGTGCCTTGCTATCGCCTGACAATGATTATAGAAGGTCCGTTTAGTAAGTTCCGAACCGTTATCGTTGACCGAAGACTTATCCCATTTATCCGAGATTTCATCAAAGGTCATTTCACCGCCACGTTTCAGCGTATCGATAAGCCAAAGATAGCGTTTGAGCAGCAATTCAACCATTGATTATCTTGATTATTTTGTCGTAATACAGTTTTGCTTGCGTTTCAACGTCAAGCATTGTTATGCCTTGGTTCTTTATTTCTTCGGCAAAATAATTTTTAATTGCTTTCTGCGCGTTGCCTGAAAAATGGGGCATTGGAATCTTTGTTATGCTATCACTCACTTGCAGATTTAACATTTCGAGCCCTTTCACAGCCCTGTTACCAAGCATGATTATTGCAGATGGATTCACTATGCCTATTTCCACTTTAAGAATATCAGAATATTCAGCAAGCAACGATGGCGTGGGAGATAGTGCTTTCTCAGTTAATGCTTTCAAATAAAACTTCATTAAATCTGTGAGATATATCCCATACCCGGATTTTACTAACTTGGATATAAGGAGATATAACCTTTTGCCACCTCGACCATTCTTTCTCCATTCAACACTTTGCAGACCGAAAGGAGACGAACAAACGACGTCATTGCAATCAGCATACCATTTGGGACTTCTCAGTGGATCTTGTGCCACAATCATAATGCGACCCTTGGAGCTTTGGTTAAGGTTAAACCATGTGGGAAGATCATGACCTACAACAGCTCCGGATTCACCATCCGCTATGCTTCTCAAATAATCCGTCCTTAGATTTTCAAACTTTGGGTGAGTGAGCGGAATGGGTACACTGGTTGTGTCAGTATAACCTTTCCACGGCATCAGTCCTTCGCTGAACTTCCAGATATTTAGAGAGCCAGCCTTCTTACCTCCATACTCAGTGTAAGAATTGAAATTAGAGGACATGTCCTCATAGCGCTGAGCTATCTTCTCGCGCTGTTCTACGCCGAGAATTCTATTGGCAACTAAATCGAGAATACGAGTCTTACCGTCCTGGTCAAATTCGTCTAAAAATTTATCTTCTAAGTTATCCATTGATTATCTCCTCCACCATTTCTTTGATTGTAAATAAGTTCAGGCTATCGTTCTGCGGGAACCATGCCGCATGAGGAAACACAGTCTGAAATCGCTCATAGTCTTGTTCATGCCGGTCGTCGAAGAATCCGAAGGTGTGTTCTCTATCAAATTCCGACACATTGTTGAGGTGATCGTAATTGACTTTTGGATTCAGAAGCACTTTCTTCTGATTGCGTAAGTTCAGAGCAACAGTAGCGCATTGACCGACAGCTACAATCCATTGGGGGGTATGCTCCTTTACCTCCTCCGGAATGAATACAGCAAGGTCTTTGCCATACAGCATATCATTATTATATATCTTACCGAGATTGGCGCATTCGACTTCGGTAACAACCTCGGTCATCATGAAGTCATTTTGCTCATCAAGAGTAGGATTCTTGATCGAGAATGGTTTTAGAAAAATGAGGTTATTCATAAGCTGTAGCATAGATTGATGGCGTTTAACTCTTTGATTTCATAAAGATAATCGTCTTTGTCATTTGTCCTCTCGAAGAGTTTGATTACTTTTTCAAGTCCGTCGGAATGATAGGTACATATATACTCTATCTGATATAGAATCCAGCATACCATTAAAGAGAATCTTTGATCTATTCTCATCTGTGCATCATGTTCTAAAGTTTCCCAATAGGCTGATAATGTTTAATCCACCACGTAATATTCGGGTAATAACAACTGGGTCATTTGGATTGATTTTGGGATTCCCTATACTTTCAAGAAGACTATCTATTGATTTCTGCATAGCACTAAATCTCGCTTCATATCTCACATTATACAAATGAGATAAAATCAATGATGTGGTTGTTTGACTTAGGTCTGTATTCATACTATTTCTTTTTTTACATGGCAAAGTTAATGCTTAAATCGGCAATATAATTTCCGATTAAAAAGGAAAACAAAAATATCGACAAAATTTCTCCTGCCGATAATTTTTGGGATTAGCTTCAGATGGACCTCTTAGACCATTTGCCGTTGGCCTGGACCTGGAATGACTTGTTGCCATCCCACGCGATGTCCTGTGCCTTTAGGCTACCACTCTCGCTATAGACGGTACGAGAACCATGATTATTAGTGTTCATGAGTTTCACGTTGCCGTTATCGCAGAGAATAAGCACGTTCTTCTCGTCGGGGCTAAGAACGACCTTCACCGCTTTTGGGTTTGAACTGTAAACTGTTCGATACGAAGATGATGACTCATGGCGCATCACCTTTCCGTCTTTTACTGCGTAATACATATAATTAGTTTTTCTTGATTAGAATTTATGGCAAAGTTAATGATTAAATCGGCAACACTCGTTCCGATTAGATTATAATCTGATTTGGGGAGTTGAGAATCGTGTAATCGGCGTTCATAATCGCTCCATTGGAGTATACGACACCGTTTTGCTCCAAGATGCCGTGTTGGGCATGGATATGACCGAAAAGATGGGCTTTAAGATGAAGGTCGGATAACTTCATCAATATCTCTTCAGATCCGTAGTTGATATTATCATCAAAGTCAAGTATGCCGTATGCCGGAGAATGAGTTATCAAAACGTCAGTATTACTGGGGATTTTAGCATAGTTCCGGCTCTGACGTTCGGTTACGCAATCTTCCAGAAACATAGGAACTCCATAAAAGTTGACACCATCAATCTCAATTCCTGAGTTGGAAAGTTGATGCACGTTGTCAGGGAGTCCGTCAATGTTGGCTCCATAGAGGCAATCGTCATGGTTGCCACATATAAAGATTTTATGTTTGTATGGCAAGTCACAGAACCAGTTGAGGAAATCAAGGGCTTCTTGTTCTGTGCCAACCATACAGAAGTCACCTGAATGTACCACCACATCGGCCTCAGGTAAATCCCGGAGCCGATGGTGGCAGTTGTGAGTGTCGGAAATGTGGAGTATTTTCATTAAAGAAGTCCTGATTCGATTGCGTTGAGAACCATATTGCAACCGGCACCACCGACTGCAAGAATCATTGTCTTACTCATAGTCTTTATGTAGTTGTTTACTCCGGGCAAAGTTAGCGTTCAGATGTCTCAATTTTCGATACGGCATTCACAAACTATAATCCATAGAACGTCTTTACTCTATCGTCTAACCAATCCGGATTCTCTTGTGTCAGTTTCTGATAAGTTAGAGGACTTTGCTCAATGACTATCTTCTTTCCGTTTGATTTCTTAGCCCAGTTTTTAATGGCATCAAGAATAGCATTGCCGTGAGCTCCAATTACATCAGAGTAAAGAGAATGGTAGTTTGAATATTCATTGTCGTGCTCACTGAGAATATGAGTAGGATCATAGAGTATCGGAGCATAGATCAGTCTCTCTGCATGATTGTAAGCGTTTATATATTCAGATTGGTCTTGGGTGTCCTGTGGCCCTTTTACCAACCCGATTAGATGACTGATAGATTGCTTTATCCCTTCAAGGTATTGAGGCTGCTCAGATTTAAGTATAAGATCTGTCGCTTCTTCTACAATGGCAATCCTTCTGCTGTTAAGGGCGCTCCTGATACCCGATTGCATATACAAGTCCTTGTAGCTCGAACCATATTCTTTCTCAGTCGTTGCATCTTCAAACATTTCGGTGAGTTTCGACTCCAAGAAAAGTATTGTATTTCCGTCACTACTTACAAGAGCGACATCAACGCACGAAGGACGGCCAATAACCTTGTTCCTTACCTCAAAGAAGGCTCTGGTAAACTTTTTTGTTTCACCTCCGACTTTAAGTATGATTGAGATTCCCTCTTTGGGTATATAAAGTTTGTAGAATACCAGCAATGGGAGAAGAGCCGAGGAAACTACTGAATTGATTTTAGTTATCTCTTGTCCTACACCTTCAGTCACAGCTTGAAAAGCGGCATTAAATGCTTCCTTATTTTCTGAAGAGACTCCAAAACGCTCTCGGAACAAGGCAGTGAATGAGTCGTTATCAAAAAGTAATTCTGCGCCACTTTTTGACAAGACTTTGGGGAATTTCAATGAATTCCTGAAATGCTCAGCAATTTTTTTAATTTTGTTTTTCTGAGTATTTGTCATACTTGATATCTTTTGTACGGGAAAATATATACATGGTTTACTATTTCGGGACCGCCCATATCCTCCCGATCATTTTTGAGACGGACAAGTGGATGGACAATCACAAAGTTTTACCGGATTTTCAAACATACTTACTCCAATTTTTCACACAATTTGAGTTTATTGCTTGATTATATTATTAGGCAGCAGGTCAATTCTTGGAATCTCGTAACCTTCGGAATCCGGATATTCGCCCCAATTACATTTTACTGTAACCAATGGCTTGACTTTGACACCATCCGATTCTATGTTAAGCCGATGTTTGTTCTGTACCATACTTTCAATTATTACCGGTATCAGGACATTAAGTTCCTCCTCCTCAAACCAACAGCTACCGGACATCCAGGCCATATCCCCGACATTGAAAGTATTTTCGTTTTCAAGCCTTGCACCTCCCGGATTATTGGCATCATAGAAATATGACGATATAAATTCGCGGTTGGCGTTGAATACCATTTGGAAATCCGGGGATTCATCGTAATCCTCTGTTTCAAATATTTCGTCCAGGATGCCATCTATTTCAGATTCTACGAATGTAGAATTCCCATGTCCGTGTTCCGGTCCGATAATCTGATAGACAATCACGTCTTTGTCAGTTTCCTTATGAGTTTTAAGGGCTGCTTCTGCTTCTTCAAGAGAATAATAGTTACCAATCGTATCAAGAGAAACATTATAGAAATGTTGTTTTTCGTCGCTACGTGTCGCAATCAGCGATTCTTCTCCTTTTGAAAGCAATCTTAATTTATAAAGACTTACTTCAGGATATTCCAATCTATTCATCTTCTAGGGAAATATTTTTAGCAAATTTAGTGATTTTTCAGTGGGTTTACAAAGCAATTTGTTGTAATTCTCCATGCCGAGGATTGATTTTAGCTCGTCTTCGAAATGCGAGATAGTTGTCAACCTCGCTCTCTGATCCAAGCTCGGCAAACCACCATGCAATTTCTTTTCTGTATTGTTCTTCCATAATTACGATACAACGACGAAGTCCTCGCGAGTCAGCCGAGAGCGTATGTCGGCGCAGTCGGTACGCGGTGGCTTGCCACTCGGTCTGACCGCAAAGATAATAATGTGGTGTCCCATTTTTCGAGACACCACATTGTTTTTAGAGATTTACGACTATGACACGCCGACCGAGTCGTTGGGCCTCCTTGATGGAATGATAAGTTCCTTTGGACTCAGCGGATGGGAAGGCGATTACGGTAGTAGCCTCTTTGACAATCTGAGTGTTTCGTTTCAGTGTCGCATACCGTCCATAGACGTCATACTGCGGAGCAAACTCCATGTATGGCTTGTGATGACGAGCCGCGAATAATTTGGCGAAAGTGTCAACTCCTTTTGCACCGCCGGAGATTACCATCTGGATCTCGTCGGGATTGATTTTGTCGAGTAGGAGTTTTTCCCACTCCTGATAGGTCACACCCGGATTTCGAGTGCCAACGATTGCTAATTTCATACTTCTCTTTTAGTGTTGGTACTCTTCTTTAATACGATGAAGGATTTTAACCAAATGTAAATATCTGTTAAAATCTATCGAATTATCATGTTTTTCGATTCTGCCAAAGTATGTTGTAGCATATATTTCAAATATTTACGAGTTAAGATTATTTAACGTATGGCAAAACTTTGTGCTGTACCGCAAAATGCGCCACCCGTGGTGTAATTTTGCGCTCAAGAAAAAATTTCGTAAAAAAAAATTGCAGTGCGCAAAATGATTGCGCAGCGGTATTCTATCTTTGCGGTCAGTCCGAGTGGCAAGCCACCGCGTACCGGCTTCGCCGACATACGCTCTCGGCTGACTCGCGAGGACTTCGTCGTTGCATCGAAATATTAAAAACAATAGAATATGAAGAAGATAGAAGGATATGACGTAAAGATTTTTACGGACAACATCGAGGAGAATGCCATGGAACAAATCAAGGATCTACTTTCGATTGACGTGTTTTCCGACAAGAAGATACGAATCATGCCTGACGTTCACGCCGGGGCAGGTTGTGTAATAGGTTTCACCGGTGATCTCGGGGACAAGGTCATTCCCAATATCGTGGGCGTTGACATCGGTTGCGGTATGCGCATTCTCAATCTCGGCAAACTCTCCGAGATAGACTTTCACGCATTCCACGAGCATATCCGTGGCAATGTGCCTTCGGGTATGATTGTACGTGAGGATCGTTTCGGTTTCAAACCTCTTGTCGGTGAGGAAATGGAAATCTACCGTGAGGCAAAGCTACTTGTGACCGAACTTCACTGCTATCGTGAACTTAAAGACTCTGGACGTATCAATAAGGCTATCGGTTCACTCGGTGGCGGCAACCACTTCATCGAACTTGACAAGGACGATGAGGAGAATGTTTACCTTGTGATCCACACCGGCTCGCGCAATCTCGGCAAGCAGGTGGCTGACATCTATCAGGCAAAAGCGGTGAAGCACCTTACCGATGGTGCCGACGAGTTTGAAGAAACAATCAAACGCACCATTGAGGAATACAAGGCAGCAGGTCGTCGGTCTGAATTGCAGAGCGTCATAAATAAGATGCGCAAGAAACATCAGAAAGCGGAACCACGCCTCCCCGCCGCTCTTTGCTATGTCGAGGGTGAAGGGCGTGAGCACTATCTCCACGATATGCGTCTTTGTCAGCGATGGGCTGTACTCAATCGTAAACTTATATCGCTTTTGCTTCTGCAGTTCTTCCCCGGTGTGGTGGTAAAGGAAGAATTTGAATCGGTTCACAACTATATCAGCGATGAGAATATTATCCGCAAAGGGTCTATATCCGCCGCCGAAGGCGAGCGTTGTATCATTCCATTGAATATGCGCGACGGTTCATTGCTTTGCACCGGCAAGGGTAATCCGGACTGGAACTACTCGGCACCTCACGGAGCCGGACGTGTATTGAGCCGTACTCAGGCATACGAGAAAATCACGATGGAAGACTTCGAGGCATCCATGAAGGGTATTTATTCGGAGTCCGTCAACGACTTCACCCGTGACGAGTCGCCGATGGTCTATAAACCGGCTGAGGAGATCATTGCCAACATCGGCGACACCGTCAACATCGACTCAATCATCCGTCCAATCTTTAATTTCAAGGCATCAAAATGAGTATAAAGTATCGGCAATTTCGTACATCCAGAAAGTCGTAAATGTGACGAACTTATGGCTGGATCTTTCATTTTATTGAGAGGTGTATTGCAAAATGATACAAGTTTTGATTAACTTTGCGGTGTAAAACTCAAACAGATATGAACCAACTGCAGAAATACACTTGGCTGATTGATACAATCCGCCGTGCCGGGAAGATTTCACATAAGGATCTTTCCGACCGCTGGTCGCGAAACAAAGATCTCAGTGACGGACACGAGCTTCACCGTGCCACATTCAACCGTTGGCGCGATGCAATCTATGAGCAGTTCGGAATAATGATTGACTGCCAGAAGGTTGGCGGTTATCTATATTATATCTCCAATCCGGAGGACATTGACGAGGACAAGCTCAAAAAGTGGATGCTTGATTCTTTTGCCGTCGGCAACACAATCGGAGAGAATCTATCCTTGAAAGGACGTATATTGATTGACGAAATTCCTTCCGGGCGTGACCATCTGACAACCCTCTTGGAAGCGATGAAAGAGAATCGGGTCGTGAATATCTCTTATCGTCCGTTCAAGAAGGAGCATAGCTACAGTTTTCCCATAGAACCATATTGTGTGAAACTGTTTGATAACCGTTGGTATGTGCTCGGTCACAACAATCGTGACGAGATAAAGATATACGGTCTTGACCGTCTGGAAAGTGTAGAACCGACAGATACACTCTTCAAGTTACCAAAAGATTTTGATGCGACAGAGTATTTCGCAACCAAATTTGGCGTAGTTATCGGCTACGATGTCAAACCTGAGAGAATAGTTATTCGTGCCAACGAAGACCATAAATATTATCTGAAATCACTTCCACTTCATCATAGCCAGCGACTTATTGAGGACTACGGTGAGTATGCTGATTTTGAATTGTACCTCTCACCGACTTATGACTTTATAATGAAGTTACTCCATGTCGGTGCAATGATTGAAGTAATCAGCCCGGCATCACTCCGCAAAGAGATGAAAGGCTGGATTTCGGATATGTACGAACTTTATAAGAATGACTGAAGATGCAAGACTTTGTAGCAATAGACTTTGAGACAGCCAATGGTAGACGCTCCAGTGTGTGCAGCGTCGGCATTGTGATTGTCCGAGGTGGTGAGATTGTAGATAAGTTTTATAGCCTTATTCAACCTGTCCCTAATTACTATACATATTGGACAACTGAAGTGCATGGCCTTACACGTCGTGACACCGACGGGCAACCGACATTCCCGGAAGTATGGGCTCAGGTAGCCGATAAAATCAAAGGGTTGCCTCTTGTAGCCCACAACCGGCCATTTGACGAAAGCTGCTTAAAGGCGGTATTTGAGGAGTATGGCATGGAATATCCCGGTTACGAATTTCATTGCACTCTTGCCGCATCCCGTCGCTGCCTTGATTTACCCAGCCACCAGCTCCATTTTTCGGCAGCCGCCTGTGGTTATGACATGGAAAACCACCATCACGCGCTTTGTGATGCCGAGGCTTGTGCCGCTATCGCATTAAAATTACTTTAACCCCAATAAGAATATGAACGAAACAGTCATTGCTGTCGGAAACGGAGGATATAATCTAGCCACCGACTTAATCACCGCCGGATTATTTACGGATGCTCAACTCATAGTTTGTGATACCAACCAGAAGGACTTAGAAAAGAATTCGGCTAACGTAACAGAGACTTTTATTCTCGAAAAATTAAGTAGTAAAGTAAAGTCCGGTGATACGTCGCTTGTTGAGGCGATCGTTGCGAAAGCATCGGACGCAGTTATCGTTTGCGCCACTCTTGGTGGAATGACAGGTAGTAAATATGCTCCATTGATTGCTCTGGAAGCAATATTGAAGGGTAAATTTGTCTGTTCATTCTTCTCAATGCCCTATGAATTTGAAGGGGAGCAAAAGACTAAACGTGCCATGGATGCCCGGATGCAGTTAATAGTTTCATCAAATTTTGCTATTCAGCAAAACAATGACAGACTGAAAGAGGTGCACTCTCTGGGTCTAAACGATATAGACAAGCCATTGGTAGAAACTGTCAAATCTGCAATGAGGGCACATTCATTGAGTGAACTTGCAAATGACCCTAAAAACGATGCACTTCAGTCTTTGATCCCTGAAGAATATCGCGTAAAAGACCTACCTTTAATCTGGCTTCGCAGCGACACCTATCGCGGAATCACTGACGAAGACAGAAAGGGAATATTCAATCTCTATTGAAGTGGTCATTACGATAATTAACTTCCACAAAATTGAAAATAATATTTCTGGACTTTGATGGTGTATTAGATACTGCTTTCTACGACTCTTATCTGGAACAGCACACGCTGATGACGTACAGGGCGAAATTGCTTTACGCATTATCGGTATATCAGACTTAAAACCGGACGAAGATGAATGAAGAAAATTTATTAGACCAACCTGCTTTTGTGAATCTCCCCACCAGCTTCCGCATAATTGGCATCGGGGAGGCAACAAAAGGAATAATCGAGACAGTTAAGTCAAACGGATACGATTGTGTGTCTGCCACGGTATTAACCGAACCCTTTGAGTGTGTTCCAACTGATGAGGATAAGATGGTAATCATTGTGGCGAAAGACAACGAAACTCGTGCAAACAGCATTGCAAAATTATTCCATGATGCCGGAGTCTTGACCATTGGCTTGCTTGACAATGCCGATTGGGATTGTTATGACAGCGTGGTGTCAGAAGCCTCTTACACTGAGTACCCTGACTTAATAAACGCAATACTCCAGCCGATAGTAACACAAGGCATGATTGCCTATGACTTTAACGATTTGAAAACCACTCTTACTGACGCAAAACATTTCCTCATTAAGTCAGTAACACGCTCTGGTAATGAGCGAGTCGCAGAAGCGATCGGTTGCATTAAAAGCTCATTGACTTCATCCTTGCTCAAAAAGATTGAAAGGCTTTCAATCGTTCTGTATTTCAATAAGGTAGGAAAACAGCCATTGATCATGCAAGAAATGACTGCATTGACTGATTTCCTTAGTGAACTACCTGAAAGCATTTATGTTATTTGGGCTTTATATCCCGATGAGAGCATAAAAGATGAAGAGATAAAAGTCACGATACTTGCCGCCGGAAAGGAACTGGAGAATGGATAAAGTAATTCAGAAGCAGTTGGCACTCCTTAAATTTGCCATACTCCCCCTTTGCTCTTCAGCACAAGTATATGCTTCCTGTGCTGAAAGATTTGATCAGGGCATCGGATGATTTTGTTGACCATAATAATTTATAAAAACATGACTTTATTATGTCTGTTGAATTTATCTCCGGTAAAGACCATTATGGCAAGGTCATAGAGAAGGTGGCTTCTGTGAAGAAGTCGCTGTGGATAGGAACTGCCGACATCAAAGACCTACATGTCAAGGATGACAGCGGAACAAAACCGTTTCTCGGAGTCCTCGCAGACCTTTTGAAACGAGGTGTTGAGATCCGACTCATCCATGCAAAAGAACCGGGTCCGGCTTTCCGTGAGGATTTTGACCGATACCCGATTCTAAAAACCGGACTGGAGCGGATGCTATGCCCGCGAGTCCATTTCAAGATGCTTATATTCGATTTCGAGTCCGCCTACATAGGCTCAGCCAATCTGACCGGTGCCGGTATAGGCATGAAGAGCAGCAACCGCCGTAACTTCGAGGCAGGAATACTAACCGACGAAGCACCTCTGATAGATGCCGCCTGTGAGCAATTTGACAGCGTGTGGCGTGGAGAACGCTGCACCCGCTGCGGCCGCCGCCAATACTGCACCGACCCAATCAAATGATACTAAGAATGTTGACTGGTCATGGTCTTATTTGGTATTAACGAGTAATTCTCGGATATTTACATTAAGTAGTTCGGCAATTTCAGCAAGCGTTTTCAAATCAGGCTGTATGGTATTGGTACACCACTTTGAGACCGTTGTGGGGTCTTTGCCAAGTTGTTGAGCCAACCATTTTCCCTGCTTGTCTGTCTCGGCATTTTTGTTTACTGGCATGGCTGCGATAATAGTCTTCTTTGTTCATGGTTGTATTGTTTTTGGGAGCCATGCCGTGACAATAGGATAATCCATAACAGGACACAAAAAAAGTCGGAAAGTGTTGTGGACCTTCCGACTTTTTTATCCTGATTGTCTGTGGTTACGTTATTTCAACTTATACAGACCGCATTGGTATATCGTCGGAGCAATCCACCGGGCACACTTCGGTAGCCTCTATAACTGATGCAATAGAGACTGCTGTCGAAGCTGCGATAGCTACGGCGAAGCATTGTGGACGATATGTTGAGTTGCGTTGTCTGCATTGTTTTCGGTTTAGTATGCGCTCAAAAGCGAGTGCAAAGTTACTTGATTCTCTTGGTATAACCAAGCGACATTAAGTCGATTACAACAAATAACCAAATGGCTTCTGAAATCCGGGTGCAAAGATATAGCTCCGCTACGCAATGTATCTGCGTAGCGGGGCTGAACTTGTTATTTACTCATAACCGAATCAAGATAACCACTTGACAGGCTCTGAGCTTTCTTCATGTCAACACCATATTTTGTCATGAAAGCAGCGGCAATCTGATCCCGCCCCTGAGGGGTGTTGAGAGGATTTGAGGTTGTAGGAGTGACGACCTCTACTGTCATTCCTTTTTCAATGAAGACACCATTGCAGTTGCGCTTCATCTTAGTGGTAAATTTCCAGATGGGCATAATCTTCATTTTGAGGGTTAATGTTTTTTGTGCAAAGGTAGAGCCTAAGTGTCTCTAAAATTATGACAGGTTCGATAAATTTCAGCAGATGCCGACTGCTTCCTGCATTATTCGTTTTGCGCGGGCCTCTACCATTGAGTCCCAGAGGCGTGAATCCTGAAGTTTGGCCATCGGGATGTACTGCTTGAAACGAGAGAAAAACTCCAGAGGTTTTTCGATGTTCCAATTCGTGATGATTTCGCTCCAGTCTGCCTTGTCAGCGAACTTTTCAAGGAGAGACCAGTCGTTGTAGAAGCAGTCTCGATTTGAAATTGCCTTCCAATCCCAGCGGTTGGCAAACTTTTGAAGAGTAACTTCGTTAATGATGTGGTCAGGGCAATACCGAGAAAAGTCGCTCCAGTTAAGTCTGCCGGTGAACTTGTTGATGCCGTCGAGAGTCCAGATGATTTTGCGGTTTTCGCTTATCTCTTCCCAATCGAGTTTGTCGGCATACTTGTCGATAATGTCCATACTCAGAGACTCATTTTCAGAAGTCTTCTTCCATGCCTCAGTTTCGAGGACAGAGTTTAGAAACTCGTTGTTTGTAATAGGTTCCATGTCTTTGGCTGTTTTTAATGTTTACAATGCAAAGGTAGAATGATGATGTATCAAAGTGCGATACAGGATTGAAAATTTTATCAATCCCACTATTTTTTCATATTATGGTCAAGCCCGTAGAAAGGCTAGTCGGAAAAGAAAGTTGACAATTACCGTCGACTTGCCCGCTGTGACTTTCAAAATCTGCTCAAAAATATCCGCCTCTACGACCCCAAAAATTTAAGGAACGCGCTCTAAATATCCAAGTGGATGGATTCAACTTTACCTATTGCAATGATAGGAAAATCCCTTAATCATCGTTTATTTATTTTTGAGAGATGTTCTACTTTTGCACAGAATTTACAAATAGATGATTATGAACTATCCAATGATTACGTGGTGCGTTATAGCGGCAGTGCTGTTGTGCGCATTTGTCTTCCGAGTTGTCGTATATTACTGCTTCAAACACTGTGGCAGCAACTGTGGTCACAAAGCAACACATTTTTTTGAGTTTTGTCGGGAAATAGATATGTTCTATGTTCCAGGAGACGATATAATTCCCGGAATTGACGACAAAGAAGATGAAAGTAAAGACCAAAAACATGAATAATCCTGACGATAAATCCATTTTGCAAGAAACAGCCGCATTCCTTGCCGAATACGCCTCACTTCTATTGGGATGCGGAGCCACATGTATCCGTATAGAGAAAAACACCATGCGTATGGCTGAGGCCTTTGGCGTGAACCTTGATATATTCATCATGCCGGCTCACGTAACAGTATCTGTGTGGAAAACAGACAGGTCGCAAGCAAAAATGGCGCAACGGAAGACTGCAAGTTGTGGCATCAGTTTTGATCTGAACACCCGGTTAAGCCAGCTTAGCTGGGAAGTGGCTGACAACAGTTTGAACCTGTCTGCTGCGCTTGAGCGCTTTGAATGTATAAAGACGACAAAGCCGACGGGGAAATGGGAGGTGCTGATGCTGACGAGTTTTGCTAATGCTGCATTTTGCCGTCTGTTTGGTGGCGACTGGTTTGCCATGCTGATAGTATTCGTTTCAACATTGTCCGGTTATAGACTCAAGCAAATCATGCTCGAAGATGGTTGCGACGTACGTTTGACTTTTCTTTGTGCCTCATTCTTCTCTGCTTCCATCAGTGCAGGAGGGCATATTTTCAATATTGGTTCAACTCCCGAATTAGCACTTGGCACAAGTGTTTTGTACTTGATACCGGGAGTGCCGTATATAAATTCTGTCAGTGATATAATATATAGGCATTATTTGTGTGCGTTCAGCCGATTTCTTGACGCAGTTGTGCTTACAGCATGTCTGTCTGCCGGACTTTGTGCCGGAATGCTCATACTTGGATTAAAATGGTTTTAACGAATGATGTGGAATGATATTTTTGTGATTATTTTTGAGGACGGCTTTTTTGCGGCGATAGCTGCAATCGGTTTTTCCAGCATCAGCAATACTCCCAAACGAGCATATTTGACATGTGCTCTGGTTGCTGCAGTCGGACATGCCATACGTTACGTGTTGACCTTGCCGGAATTCGGAGGTTTACACATTATTCCTGCCAGCACGGTGGCTTCATTTGCCATCGGAATGTTCTCGGTGTTGCTTGCATCACGCATAAAGTGTCCCGCTGAAGTGTGCTTTTTCCCGGCACTCTTGCCTATGATACCCGGAATGTATGCCTACCGCACTGTCGAGGCTCTGTTGTCATGCCTGTATCATACTCGGGAAGAAGTCTTCGTACATTATTTATATTTGTTTGCCTTTAATGGTTTCACCTGTGCATTTATTATTTTAGGCATGGTCGTAGGAGCTACAATTCCGGTTTTTCTTCTAAAAAAACTCTCGTTCACTGCAACTCGTTAGCCGTTTTTTTTGTAATTTTGCAGCCACATGGAACTAAGACAATTAAGATATTTTGCTAAGGCAGCCGAGACACTGAACTTTTCACATGCGGCAAACTGCCTGAATATAGCCCAAAGCTCGCTTTCGCAGCAGATTAAGCAACTGGAAGACGAGCTTGGCACACAACTGTTTATCCGTGACAGCCATTCCATCCGGTTGACCGAGGCAGGAGAAGAGATGCTTCCATTTGCCCTGCGGACTATCCACGATGCAGAGGTCTGTGCCGACCGGATTCGTGATTTACGGAAGATGCTGACCGGCACGCTCAACATTGGAGTTACCCATTCTTTCAGCCCCATTCTCACTGAATCCGTTATATATTTTATAAAGACGTATCCGAAGATAAAAGTCAATATCGTGTATAAGCAGATGAACGAGCTTATGGAATTGCTTTCCAACCATGAGCTTGATTTTGTTCTCGCGTTCAAGCCCATTCAGCCTTTGCCCAATGTTGAGTCACACATCCTGTTTCAGAACACATTGTCGGCGATAGTTGGAAACAACCATCCCCTTGCTTCAAAAGATAAAGTATCCATATCCGAGCTTGAAAAATACGATTTGGCGTTCCCGTCAAAAGGGTTGCAGGCCCGTAATGCCTTTGACAACATGGTGTCCGATTACAACAAGTTCAAGATACGCATCGAACTGAATGATGTCAACACGCTCTTGAAACTCGTTCGCCAGACAAACCTCGTCACCGTGTTGGCTGAAGATTCCATCTACGGTGTCAGCGATGTGAAAGCCGTGCCGATAAATGTTCCCGACAACCAGATGTCGGGATGCGTTCATCTCCTGAAAGAAACCTATCGCAAACACTCCATGCAAGAGTTTATCCGTATTCTTACGGAATCAATCGCAGTCAAACGCTTTCAGAATAATTGGATATAGACAATGCTGAGGCTCTCTTTGCCAAGGGGTGGCTTATAGCCCTTCAGTTCGAAG
>OBLI01002485.1_pt1 | contig 15591 bp, 27 predicted proteins | sample 1519701 | NCBI WGS metagenome assembly OBLI01 (sample SAMEA3663005, study PRJEB22513) | pig gut metagenome | biome: pig gut; feature: pig-associated habitat; material: faeces | place: France | collected 2012 | reverse complement strand
GCAACGACATATTACGTTTGGATTGGAGGTTCCTGTGACTATGGTCATAAGGAACGTGCTGGTGGTGCTGCTGTGATCATAGAGCAAGACAGAAAAATTATAAGTAAGGAAGTGATTGCCGACCTCCATACTACAGAGTTCCGCATGATGCTCACTCTCATGGTCAAGGTAATGAATGAGTTACCAGAAGAATCTGCCATCCTCTTCCTTACCAATGCTGCATACATTCAGAACTTCGACAAAGCACCTACGCCAAAGTCTGCTAATCCTGACTTAATAGCGCAGTGTATCGAGTCGAAGCAAAGACACGATAGTGTCAGTGTCAAGATAGTACAATATCACAAAAGTCCTCTGTTGATAGAGACTCATGACACATCTACAGAGACAATGAAAAAACTCAGAAACGAATACATCAAAAACAGGAAAACAAAATGACACTTAAAGAATTTGTTGATACCAACTGGCATCGTGGAAATGTTGTCAAGTTCAAGAACGGTAAGGAATACCTCGTGAAAGGAACAAAGGGACATGGTCGTTGACTGTTACTCTATTCCGAAGAGTATGACAAATGCTTTGTGGCAGACTACAGAATTGTGGATTGCCGTACTTCTGACTGTGAGGAGCCAGGAGAGGTTTATCTGGAGAAGAAGCGTAAGCACCAGGAGGAAGCTGCGGCTAAGCGTGAGGCTGAACGTCAGGAATATCTCCGTGCCAAGGCAGAGCGTAAGCAGAAGAACATCGAGGCTCAAGAGCGTGCGCACCAGGAGGCTGTTGCAAGAAAAGCAGCTGCCAAAGCTCAGAGTCAGAAGGCACAGGAAGTAAAGAAAGAGACTGTAAAGGTTGTTCCAAAGGCAGAGTCTGTAAAGGATCAGAAGCAGGTAAAGGCTGTTGAGACTCCAAAAGAGGTTAAGGCTGTCAAGGAAGAAGCTCCTGCTCAGGAGGCTCCAAGGAAACGTGTGCGTCAGCGCATAAAGATATCAGCTGCTCCTTTAAGAGAAAAAGTTGAGTTTTTAAAGAAAAAGTAATGAGCAAAGAAACCCAAGAACATCAGTTGACAGAGTACGAAGAGTACTGTCGTATGATGGCACAGCAGCAGGAAGATGAAATGGATGAAACCATCATGGAAGATGAACTGAAGGAATATCAGCCAGAAGGCGTTTTCGTCCGTGGACATTAATAATGAAAACGATAAGGGTTATGAACATAGCTGATTTCATAGATACATACAAAGAAGCCTTTGGCAATGCAGCACCATTGCCTATAGCATTCGGATATAGTAATACACCTGCATCAGAGGTTGGTAGTGTTCCAAGATGCATGATTGGAGCTATCTCCAAGGTACGTGACGGCGAATCACTGACACTCTGCCGAGAGAACGTGAAATGCGGAGGAGGCGGTTTATATACAGCCTTCACACCTATGCCCGAGCGTGTTCCTACATTCGTAAGTCAGGTGGAACACTACAAGCAAACACCTGAACAGATAAAAGAGTACGTCAACGGACTTGAAATAGAACTTACAGACAAAAAGTACCTGAACTTCGTAAGGACAGACAAAGTCAATACTCTTGATGAGGTGGAAGGAATACTGTTCTTTGCCACACCAGATATTCTCTCAGGACTTACCTCATGGGCATTCTATGATAACAATGATACGGATGCAGTTTCAGCACCTTTCGGCTCAGGTTGTTCAAGTATCATATCCTTTGCCGTAAGAGAGAATCGTACAGGTGGACGCAGATGTTTCCTCGGAATGCTTGATCCATCAGCTCGTCCTCGTGTACCAAAGAATGAACTGACATTTGTAATTCCCACATGTCGTTTCAAGGAAATGCTTTGTACAATGCGTGACTCAGCACTCTTCCAACATGCCTTTTCGATAGTAAAGAAAAGAATAAACGGAGAAATACAGAAAGATTCGGATTAGAACAAACAAACGTAGAACAATATAGAATAAGTTACAATGAAAGTATTACTGATAAACGGAAGCCCACGTAAACAGGGTAATACGTACACTGCACTCAATGAGATTGCTCAGCAACTCAACAAGCAGGGTGTAGAAAGTGAAATAATGTGGATTGGCAATAAGGCAGTTCGTGGCTGTATCGCTTGTGGCGCTTGTAAGGAGAACGGTGATAACCGTTGCGTCTTTGGCGATCAGGACATTACCAACGAGGTAATAGCAAAGATGGAAGAGTGTGATGCCATCATCCTTGGTTCACCTGTATATTGGGGACAGCCATCAGGTCAGCTCCTTTGTCTTCAGCAGAGAATGCTCTATGCCGGTGGTGCAAATTTCCAAGGCAAGCCAGCGGCAGCAGTTGCAGTTTGCCGTAGAGGTGGCGCATCAGCTACGTTCCAGACACTTCAGATGCCATTCCAGATGTGTAATATGCCACTTATCGGCTCTCAGTATTGGAACATAGCATACGGTCGTGAGGAAGGACAGTCGGCTCAGGACATCGAAGGTATGCAGACAATGCGTACCCTTGCCAACAACATGGCTTGGACACTGAAGAAGATGCACGGCATTGAGACAACTGACGCTCCTGATCGCGAGCCTTGGACACCTATGCACTTTATCAGATAGGAATGAAGGACTACACAGAGATATGGCAGATGAAGGACTCTATCCCCTCGGTGGTAGAAGCGAATCATTATTCCATCTGGGAACTCAGCCAGTCTGACTATGGTTTTGCACTGGAACTATGCGAGCACTTTGAAGATGATGCCATATCCCTCTTGTGTGGTCAGTTTCCACTTATTGCGGATTACGATGGTGAAGGTTCTCATGGAACAAGAATAACTCTATACAGATAATGGCAAGTAAGACACGATACAAATGCGTCAGTTGTGGTTACTATTGCGACAACTACGACGGCAGAGGATTCTTCGGACAGATTGCTCTCCCCCGATTAACGGGGGAGTCGGAGGGGGTGACTCCATGGTCGTATGTCTGCATTGCCATACTGTTCAGCCACTGACCGTTGGTGGTATGATAGCGGAAGTTGCTCCAAGTTTCTCCACTGAATACGGAAGACTCTGTCCTCAGTGCATGAGTGATGACTTACGCATTTGGGATGGTCATACCTGTCCTAAGTGTGGTGGTAAGATGCAACAGGAGGGTAAAGAAGAGTTTTGGACATAACACATGTATCGTAAGATTATACATATTGACATGGATTCGTTCTTTGCCAGCGTGGAACAGAGGGATAACCCTGAACTGCGTGGCATACCGATGGCTGTAGGTGGAACATCAGACAGAGGCGTGCTTGCTACGGCAAGTTACGAAGCACGTAGGTTTGGTATTCACTCCGCTATGTCATCCAAACGTGCCATGGAACTATGTCCGGAACTTGTCATCGTCCCTGGCAATCATGCGAAATACAAGGAGGTGTCAGCACAGATACATGAGATATTCCATGAATATACGGACATCATAGAACCTATAAGCCTTGACGAGGCGTTTCTTGATGTTACGGAGAATAAGCCAGGAATAGAACTTGCTACCGATATTGCCAAGGAGATAAAGCAGAAGATAAAGGAACGACTGAACCTTACGGCATCCGCAGGAGTCTCATATAATAAGTTCCTTGCCAAGATTGCATCCGATTGGGACAAACCTGATGGATTCTATCTCGTTCATCCAGAAAAAGCAAAGGAGTTTATAGAGAAACTACCTGTTGAAAAGTTCTGGTGCGTGGGTAAGGTAACGGCAAAGCGTATGCATGAACTTGGCATACATACCGGTTTTCAACTCGCGCAATGGTCATTGGGAGGCTTGATAAATAAATTCGGAAAGGTTGGCGAGATATACTACAACTTTGCACGTGGCATTGACGAACGTCCTGTTGTGGCTGAGCGAGTGCGTAAGAGTGTTGGCTGTGAGGTGACGTTTGAAAGGGATATATTCAAGAAGAGTGCTGTCATTATTGAACTGTATCATGTCGTTGAGGAACTGATCCGAAGGCTGGATAAGGGTGATTTCAATGGATATACACTCACATTGAAGATAAAGTTCCATGACTTTGTGCAGATAACACGCAGTCATACCGATAGCAAGGTTTTCCGAAAGATGCAGCATATCCTGCCAACAGCAAAGGAACTGCTGAAGGATGTTGATTTCGATGACGAGCATACCATACGTCTCATAGGTCTCTCTGTTTCCAATCCGAAGGAGGAGATTGAGAAACATGGTATATGGGTAGAACAGGAATTAAAGTTTGAAGAATAATGCCCAAGTTTCAGCGCATAATGGTTGATGGCGGTTTTACTTGTCCAAACCGAGATGGAACCGTTGGAAGCGGAGGATGCAGTTACTGCCGTAACGATTCCTTCGCCCCTGACTATTGCCGTAAGACAAAAAGCATTACAGAGCAGTTGGAAGCAGGCAAACGGTTCTTCGGACAGAAATACAAGGATATGCAATACATCGCATATTTCCAATCCTACAGTTGTACGTATGCTCCAATAGATGTGTTGCGTCAAAGGTATGAAGATGCATTGTCCGCAGGCGTTAAAGGATTGGTAATAGGCACACGTCCTGATTGCTTGCAGGAAGAAGTTCCCGACTTGCTTGAGGAGTTTAAGGCACGAACACAGCTGAAAATAGAAATCGGTGTGGAGAGCTGTCATGATCATGTTCTGCAACGTATTAACAGAGGGCACACCTATGTGCAAGCTGAAGACGCTATTCGTAGAACTTCTGCAAGAGGCATCAAAGTGGGAGCACATATAATCCTGGGACTTCCGGAAGAGACAAGGGAAGAAATGCTTCAGGGAGCAGATTTGCTTTCCGAACTGCCTGTTGACTTCATCACACTGCTCCAACTGCAAATCCTGAAGGGCACGAAGATGGCAGAGGACTTCATGAATCATCCAGAAGTTTTCGTGACTTTTCCTTCTGCAGAAGACTATGTTGGACTTGTAAAAAAGTACCGCAGACATCGTCGCTCTGACATACAGATTGGACGTTACGTTTCGTCTGCTCCGTCAGATTTGATCATTGCTCCAAGATGGGGACTTAAACCTTATGAAATCAAAGCACTTATTGAACAATGAGCAGAAAAGAAGAATACAAAAACAACAACGGGCAATACCTTATAGATCTTGCTTCCAATGAGGATATAAATGCTTTGGGAGGTGGAGTCCTGTATAAGGTGTTGGAAAGTGGAGAAGGTAAAGCTAATGTAACTCCGCGCAGTATAGTAACCTGCAGTTGCAAGGGTTCTCTTATCAGTGGTAAGGTGTTTGACAACTTGTTTGAACGTGGTTGTCCAGAGGCATTCAGTGTGAATGACCTTATTGAGGACTTCCAGATGGCATTATGCAATATGCATATTGGTGATCATTGGGAGGTTTGCATACCTTGGCAGAAGGGTTATGGCAAACGTTCAGATGCTGACATACCGGGTTATTCAACACTCATATTTGAAATTCAATTATTGGGAATAGCATAACAAGTGAAGAACGGACAAGAAAACATAAGTATCTTTCAACGACCTCTGTGGGTGTCAATATTTGCACTCACGGCAGCTGTTGTGTGGGGATGGGCTTATCCTCTCATAAAACTCGGATTTAAAGAGTTGCAGATTACTCCTGACATGACAGGCAGTAAGATGCTGTTTGCAGGAATACGATTCTGTATCTCTGGCGTGATAATACTTGCAATGGCACGTCAGGCGCATCGTCCTTTTGAGGTAAGAAGTAGAAAAGGGTGGTGGTATATCCTGCTTTTCTCCTTATTCAATACAACACTTCACTACCTGTTCTTCTATATCGGATTGTCTCATGCAGAAGGTTCACGCTCGGCAATCCTGAACTCCCTGAGTGTTTTCTCGGTAGTAATCCTTGCCTGCATCTTCTTCAAGAGTGACAAGATGACGATAAACAAGATTATCGGTTGTATTCTTGGATTCTCAGGTATCATGGCATTGAATATTGGAGGAAAGGACAGTGGGCAATTCACTCTTCTCGGTGACGGCTTTATCATTCTCAATGCTTTATGCGGTGCTACTGCATCATTAATGACACGAGGACTAAGCAGACGTATTGATGTGTTCGTAGGTACAGGCTATTCGCTTGCCATAGGAGGAGCACTGCTCATATTACCTGGAGTAATGATTGGCGGTATGATACCAAACGTAAACATGCTCGGAATCATATACCTGATACTCCTTATTGGAATCTCTACCACAGGTTTCGGACTTTATAACAAACTGCTGAGTTGCAACCCTGTAGGCAAGGTGGCAATTTACAATTCGCTGATTCCTGTAGTAGGAGCTGTGACGTCATGCCTCTGCCTGGGTGAAACGTTCTATTGGAAATACGTTGTTGCCGGAACTCTGGCTTCACTCGGCATATATATAATAAATAAAGGGAAGAAATGACAGAAGCAATACTGATATTCATACTCAGCCTCATGGGAGCCTTTGTGCTTCGTGTGTGTGGTTTCGGCTTTGGTGTGTTCACTATGGCATGGTTGCCGTATCTTCTTCCTTCATACGGAGAAGCAACCACACTGTCTGGAATACTTGCAATGTCAGGGTCAATCATGGTGACGGTAAAGAACTGGAAACATATAGACTGGCATAAGCTTACTCCAATTCTCATAACATTCATAGTGTCCTCTTGTGCATCAATACATTTCGTATCAATGACTGACGACCACGTCCTGAAGCGCATCCTCGGAGTTATGCTTATCATTGCGAGTGTATGGTTCCTCATTATCAGCAAGCATGTGAAGGTGATGCCTACATTGCCTATCCAAATATCAATGGGAACCATATCCGGCATCATGGGAGGACTCTTCGCTATGCACGGTCCGGCAGCAGTACTTTATTTCCTGGCTTGCTCAAAGGATAAGGATGAATATGTGGCACTGACTATGAGCTATCTTCTTCTTGGCAACATCATGATGCTCGGTTTCCGTGCTCATGATGGTTTCCTTACGCCAGCCGTTGGTTATGCCTACCTTTATGGCATATTTGCAGTGGCTATAGGCACATGGATTGGAAGTAAGGTGTTTCACCGTCTGTCAACTGATATAGTAAAGAAACTCTCCTATGCATACATTGCCATTAGCGGAGTACTTTCACTAATTCTATAACAATGAGTGTATGAAAAATATAGGAATATTCTGTGCTTCATCCAATGATTTGGACAGCATATATTACGAAGAGGCTGCAAGACTTGGTGCATACATCGGTCAACAGAAGAAGACTCTTGTGTATGGTGGTAATGCCAAGGGACTCATGGAAGCTACTGCCAAGGCTGTAAGCGAGAATGGTGGTAATGTGATGGGCATTATCCCTAAAATCATTTATGACCGTGGAGGGGTAAGCAAGTATGTAAACATTGAGGTTCCATGCAATGACATCACTGACCGTAAACAACTATTGCTTGAACACTCGGATATCCTTATCGCAATGCCTGGGAGTGTCGGAACTCTTGATGAAGCATTTACAGTAATTGCTGCAAATACAATAGGATATAGTGATAAGCGTCTTGTATTCTGGAACATCAACGGATTCTGGGATGAACTCATCGTTCTGTTTGACAGTCTGAGAAAGAAGGGTGTGATGACTAAGGAATATACAGAGGTGTTCACCTTCGTCAATACACTTGAAGAGATAAAAGAAATAATAGGGTAGGGTATGACAATCAAGGAACAGACACTCTATTACATTCTTCAGGAACAAGGTTACAGTCATGGTGCTACCGTGACTGCCATGCAGATTCTTATTCAGTCACGTGAAGCGATGGATGATGCCATTGCTTTCATTGACGAGAAGCATCCTTCTGAAAGTGAATTGGTAGAGTATATTGCACAGTTGTGCTCATAATAGGGATTAACAGACTATAGATAAAGTAAAATGGCACCAAGAAAAAGAAAGAAAAAGATAGTAGACGAAGGACCTTTCCTGTTCAGTGAAGTGGAAATGTCTGGAATGATAACGAATGTCGCTATCTTTGAGACACCAGTTACAGAGAAGGTGGATGTTCCGTGTGAGACTGGCTCTTCTGACTCAAATCCTTTGACTCTTTCTGTCGGGACACATGATGATGTTGTCACAGAAACGGAGAAAGGGGGCGTAACAGATCAGGAATCCTTGAATATATCTGTGCTGTCTGTTGATGAACTTACCACAGATGAAAGGATTGTTGTAGCTATGACCAATGTTCTTTGGCAAATGAAACACATGGATAAGAGTCAGATACGACGTATCGCTTTCTCGATTACAGTCATGTGTCAGCAGGGTCTGGAGTTGAACAAATCTTATTCCGTACCAGTCATACAGGATGAAGAAATGTCTGGATGTGAACTCGCAGCGTGGTGCTACTGTACGTTCCTGTCAGCGTTCACATCAATGCAGGATAAGCTTCAGTTGCCTTATGCAGAACACTATAACAAGGCTATGGAAAGCCTGAATTTAAACTAATGACGATAATGCTGATATGAAACTCGAAGTTATTCTAAATGACACAACCATGACTTATGACCTCACAGAACTTGGGGTAAAGTATTCTGGTGTAGTGAATATAGGGCAGAAATGCAAGCAGGTTTGGAATACCATTGCCGTTGAGTCTGAATCTGTAGATCCATTCCAGTGTCACCTCATCGGAAGTGGTGAGTCATGGCGCTTGATTGAAGGTCAGAACCGTACAGAGTGTCCCAAGGGATTGCTCAGCAGTAAACTCGTTCCTTGCAATGGTTGTCTTGGTAGATGTGTGAACATTCATGCTGGTCGTCCGAAATACTATCTGCGTGATCCTGAGACACCTACTCTTGTAAATGGTGAGAAGGTTGGTCAATGGGGAACAGAGATTAAGTCCGGTGACTTGATAAGCTTCGGTAATGTAAAAATCAATGTAATATCAGAATGAAAATAAATTTCAACAACATATTCAAGGAAGGAACACGATACAAGGCTTTGTTCCTGTCGCTATTACTCTGTGCCATAGGAAGCGGACTGCACAAAGGCATCCTTGATAACTATGTGGCAGAGATGGCACAGATGAATGAGCTTGACCGTGGCATCATGGAGTTCTTCCGTGAGGTGCCAGGATTGCTTCTCGTTCTTATACTTGCCATTTTCTACAAGTCATCTGCTGAGAAAATGTACAAGCTATCAATGGTATTCATGGCTGCAGGTATGGTATTGCAATCAGTGATAGATCCAGTAAAGGCACTTGTAATATTGGCAATATTCATCTATTCAACTGGTGAGCACATACAGATAGGTATGCGCAACACGCTTACCCTCGAATACTCGCACGAAGGACATGGCGGTGTAGCTCTCGGTTGGCAGAACTCGATGATGCAGATAGGCAACCTTATAGGTTATATTGCTGTGATAGGTGCATTCGCATGGGTAGCATCATCAGCATTGTTTCAGCCTGTATTCATGATAGCGGCATTGTTTATGCTGATAGCAATGTTCGTGTCGTTCCAACTTAAAGGAAACAGTAAGGCAAAGAAGGTTAACCGCTTCTATTTCAGGAAGAAGTTTACGAAATACTACATGCTTGAAATGTTCTATGGAGCACGAAAGCAGGTATTCTTCACATTCGGACCATACGTGCTGATTCTGTTTTATAAAGCAGATGCCGGAGTCATCAGTATGCTGTTCGCCATTTCTGCTATAGCTTGTTTCGTACTATCGCCATGGGTTGGCAAACTGATTGACCGCATAGGTTATAAGACGGTGATGATAGCAGATACGCTTCTTCTGGTGATAGTTTGCGGACTATATGGATTTGCCCACCATCTGTTTTCGATGGAAGTGGCATTCATCGTATGCTGCATCAACTACATACTTGATTCGGTAATCTCCCTTGCATCAATGGCTTCCAATGTCTATGTGCAGGATATCAGCGACGATCAGGAGGAGATGCGTGCAACAATCTCAACAGGTATCAGCGTCAACCACCTCATAACAATTTTTATTGCCCTTCTTGGCGGTGGGGTATGGAATGTGCTCGGTATAGAAACACTGTTCATAGTGTCTGCCGTGCTCGGTTTGTGCAACAGTGCTTATGCTGCTACTATCAAGGTAAAGAAACAATAAACATAGAAAGCTATGACTGAAAGAGAAAAGATGATGAAGGGTTTGCTGTATGATGCAAACTTTGATCCTGAACTGCTCAGACAAAGAACAGAGTGCAAGGAACTCTGCTATGACTATAACCATACACGCCCATCCGATGAAGAGAAACGTACAGAAATTCTGAAACGTCTCTTTAAGGCAACTGGTGAGCATTTGACTATTGAACAGCCATTTGTATGTGACTACGGTTACAATATCAGTGTCGGTGAAGGATTCTTTGCGAATTACAACCTCGTAATACTTGATCCTGCACCCGTAACATTCGGAGATAACGTGTTCATTGCGCCGAATTGCAGCTTCACTACGGCTTCACATCCACTTGATGCTGAACGCAGAAATAAGGGACTTGAAACATGCAAGCCTATTCACGTGGGTAATAACGTATGGATTGGCGCGAATGTTGTAGTACTGCCAGGGGTAACTATAGGTGACAATGCCGTAATAGGTGCTGGCAGTGTCGTGACAAGGGATATTCCGGCAGGATATGTCGCATACGGCAATCCCTGCAAACCTCATAGAAAGATTGAAAACCAATAATAATTTCTAAAATAATATAATAATGATACTTACAACGACTCCTCAGATTGAAGGTCACACAATCCGTGAATATAAGGGTATAGTGACAGGTGAGACAATTATCGGTGCAAATTTTGTGAAGGACTTCTTTGCCGGCATCCGTGATGTAATCGGTGGACGTAGTGGCAGCTATGAGAAAGTCCTCATAGAAGCAAAAGAGACATCGATGAAGGAAATGACAGAGCGTGCCCAGAGTCTTGGTGCCAATGCCATCGTCGGTATTGACATAGACTATGAGACCATAGGACAGAATGGTTCCATGCTCATGGTAGCAACGAGTGGAACTGCAGTAGTAATCGACTAAAGAGCAAGAACTATGATAGGTGCAATTATAGCAGGTATAGTGATAGGCTATATTGCCAACCGCCTGTTCGGTGGTGAAGGCAAGGGATGTCTTATGAATTTTCTTCTCGGTGTAGTGGGAAGTGCATTCGGAGGATGGATGTTTTCTCTCCTCAATATTTCTTGGGGAGGAATGATCGGTGAAATAGGCACTGGTGTTGTAGGTGCTATCGTATTCCTCTGGATATGGAATAAAGTGTTTTAACCAATAACATATATACAAATGGAAAAGAGTCAGAAAGAGTCAAGGGGAAGGCTCGGAACTTGCTTTTATACCGTGTTGCATCGTCCCGGGCAGAAACCTGTCAATGCCTCTTTTCATCTGCGTTTCAGTTCTGCCTTTGATCTGCAAGAAGAGGAATGGGAAGATACAATCATCCATGAGCTGATACATTATTACCTAGCATTCTTTGATATGAATGACAAAACTTCACATGGTGAGAACTTCAAAAGGATGATGAAGGATATAAATGCACGCTTCGGAAGACATGTGAGTATTTCCTACAAACCTCCAAAGAATGGTGAAGATGTACCAAAATACCGTTTTGCCATTGTACGAGACAGACGAGGACAGACTGGAATAAAACGGTTTGGTGAGGGCTCATACGTTGACTTCATGCATTGTATGGAAGAAAGATGCGGTGAAGGTTCGGTCACGGTAAATGAGAGTAACAATCCTTTCTTCGGTAAGCTTAGTGTCAATGACCGCATGTCATGTGTGCTGATAAGTGAGGATGCACTCATGAGACATCTTGATGACAGCCAGTATGAGACTTCAATATGTGAGGAATAAAGGTTAATATAAAGTATCGGACTATGTATCAGAAATTCATTATAACAGGTGATGGCCATCTGCGATTCGGGCGTGTCTATTTGCACCGTGATCTCCTCAAACATGGTGAAAAATGCGTGTATGGTGGTGGACTATGGAATATAGATGAGGGTAGAGGTGTGATTATACTCTACGGCAGGTCGTTTGATTTCGGACCTCCGGACTTTGATTATGTCAGAGTGATAGAGTGGGGCGCATATGGTGGTAAGCCCCGTCCTCTGTTCCATCAGCCACACTGGCCGAATGATGATACGCTGATTCCTGTTTTCGCAAAACCATAAAGATATGTTCTACATAGAGTTATTCATTTACTACATAATCGCTATCAACATCATCACATTCATTGTGTATGGTGTCGATAAGCTGAAAGCAAAGAAGGGTTGGTGGCGCATACCAGAGGCTACTCTTCTCATGCTTGCTGTAATAGGTGGAAGCATCGGTGCATGGTGCGGTATGATGCTGTTCAGACACAAGACAAAGCATTGGAAGTTCAAGTTGGGCGTGCCTGTGATAATCCTATTGCAGTTTGCCTTACTTGTATATGTTTACGTAAAGTATTGAGACCATTTCCTTAAACCTGATATAAGAGAAGTTGTTTTGCAAACCTTGTAAAATGGTTTTGCTTGTGATGATGAAGAAAAGGGAGTACCTTTGCATCACAGTTTACAAAAAGTAGAACCAATAAACAGTTTGCAATTATGAACACTCAGAAAATTTACAACCTCATCATTCTTGATGCTTCAGGCTCAATGTCATCAATCTACACACAGGCTCTGACCGGTGTGAACGAGACCATTGCTACAATCCGTATGGCACAGGAGCAGCATCCTGACCTTGAGCAGTACCTGACTCTCGCTTCTTTCAGCGCAGGTGAGAACTTCATCAACCGTATATACACTGCAGTGCCTATCGCAGAAGTAAGAGATATAACGGAGAAAGATTATCCTCTTCTCGGTTGCACGGCACTGTATGATGCCATGGGCACAACCATCAGTGAACTACAGCAGAAACTGAGTCATGATGACCGTGTACTCGTTACAATCATTACAGACGGTTATGAGAATGCTTCACGGACTTGGAGCGGCACATCAGCGGCATACGCAAGGTTGATGAAGAATGGTTGTCTGCACATATCGGACAGTCGTTTGAAACAAACGGTCTGTTCCGTGAGTCAAGCAATCCTGAACCTCCCGAAAGTTATGCTTGCCATGAATATTATGAGCCTGATCTTAGGGAGAGGATTCGGATGCGTAAAGCGAGTAGGACAGAGCAATGCAGGTTGGAGGAAGAAGAGCGGGAATCTCAGATTAAACGCTGAGAGGAATCTGCCACAAGACCTGCCAGGGAAAGACTTACTGAACGCTTCATGGATTTCTTTTCTTCTTCAAAGGACGAAGATATTTGTAGATCCGCTTCCGTTGCGGAAGACATAGCTGTTGATCCTGATGAAGAAAGAAGTCTCATCGACACGGAACGTATTTTGCGGGAACTCCGTGAGAATGTCCGGAAGTTACGACTCGAAGGTGTGTCGTTGATGGCAATTCCATTTTTATTATAAGTTCCGATGATGAGTACCGAACCCTTCATCTTGCCTTCATCATCAAGCAGACCACCTGCACAAATGACATGTTCCTTTATTCTTTCGATGCCTTCCAAGTGACGAGGGCGAACCTCCATTCTCTTGTCAAGCATTCCCTCGCCGTCATAGGCTTTTACTATGAATTGCATAATCTTATGTGTATTTCTTCTTGGTTTATAATCGTTTTTTTTATTTGCATAATTGCAATTTATTCAAAAAAACGTTCTATCAGTAGCAGTGTCATGAATCCGAGCAGAAGGGCGTAAGTTGCCTGTTTCTGATAACCATGAGCGTGGGTTTCGGGTATCATTTCATCACTTGTGACATACAACATTGCACCTCCGGCAAAGCCGAGCATGATAGGGAGGAAAGTTGCAGACGCAGTACCCAATGCAAAACCGAGCCATACGCCTATGACTTCAAGAAGACCGATGGCGACGGAAATAACCATTGTTCTCATTCTTGAAACACCAGCAACAAGCAGAGGAGCGATGATAACCATGCCTTCGGGAATATTCTGGAGGGCAATGCCAAGGGACACTGTCCATGAAGCTTCGCCAGAAGATACGTCGCTCATGCTGACACCTGCAGCCATGCCCTCAGGCAGTTTGTGGAGAGCTATTGCCATCACAAAAAGAAGGATGTGGTTCAGCGAAGCATTGTTGCGATGCTCCTCTTCGTCAAGACCCGTGATGTGGTGAAGGTGTGGGGTTACGAGATCAAGAACGTTAAGAAACAATGCACCTGCCATCACGCCTATGACAACCATCCACCAACCGGAGTTTCCGGCTTGGTCGAAGGCTGGTACGATGAGTCCTAATGTAGAAGCGGAAAGCATTATTCCGGCACAGTAGCCAAGCACAGTGTCATTCCATTTATGTGGCAGTTCCTTGATGCCGAAGCCAAGTACCGCACCTATCAATGTTGCGCCACAAAGTCCGATGGCACTTATCCAAACGCTATTCATTATTGCTATATTATATCTTTTGCTATGTACTCTGTTATAAACTTACTTTGTTACAGGCATTCCTTTTGCCAACCAATCGTTGTAACCAGCATCAAGTTCTATGACTTTGAAACCGTTTTTAACGAGGATTCTTGCTGCGTTCTGTTCTTTTGGCTGGTTGCAACTTGCAAACATAAGTGTTGCGAGTGCAAATGTAAGTAACGTCTTCATATTATATATTCTTTATTTTCTTATCTCCAATGTTATGTCAATATACGACCGCTTCCCTTCTATATAGTCAGCATAGAGGGTTTCTGCATCACTAAGGCGATGTCATGGACAAGAGCAGCACTTTCAAGGATGAATTGTGTTTCTTCATCCAATCCTTCACCAATGCCTATCAATGAAGCATAGGCATGAACTTTGGTAGTATGTTGTATTCGCTTTGGATCGCCATTGTCATAGTTGATCATGGCAAGAGCCAGCTCTTGTATTTTTTTCATCTTTATATCATTAGCATTATACGTCCTGCTTCCTTAGTGTACATCTCTGGGAACCTACAGATTAAGGCATACACTTGTGCACTCGTAACAGGCTTTCCATCCTTGCGGATGTGTAGCCTCTGGCGATTGATGGCATCTGCTATCTGGTCGGTTGTCATACCTCCATTTCGTTGTGCCATCACGTAAACTATGGCTTCTTCAATCCTCCTGGCTTAATGAAGTGCGCATCCAGATGGTTTTGTCAGTTCACCAGCTACCACAGCTCCAGCGTGTTTCTCGCTGAACTCTCTGTTAATGTCCGCGAGTTCTTTGAGTCCGTAAATATAGTCATCGTACATATCAGAGAGGTCGATACCTTCGCAATCTCCGTCTGCACCAAGGGCTTCACGTACTATCTGAGCACGCTCTGACACGGTTGTATCTTTGATTAAAAGCGATTTCATATTCTTTATTTTGTTTGAGTGTAACATTCTTTTTTGAGTATTTCAACTAATCGCTGACGATGATCGCCCTGAATTATGATTTCGCCCTCTTTTACAGAATCACCAACGCCACATTTCTGCTTTAACAGTTTGCAGAGTGCGTGTATATCTTCATCAGAACCAACAAAACCCTTCACAAGTGTGACATTCATAAATATTCCGAAATGTTCAAGTTTGTTCAAACAGGGCTACTTGCCGATGCAGGAAATAAATATCGCTGATT
>OBLI01002484.1_pt1 | contig 15591 bp, 21 predicted proteins | sample 1519701 | NCBI WGS metagenome assembly OBLI01 (sample SAMEA3663005, study PRJEB22513) | pig gut metagenome | biome: pig gut; feature: pig-associated habitat; material: faeces | place: France | collected 2012 | reverse complement strand
GATGATTCCAATCTAACACCTTACAACACTCCTCATAAGTTTTCGGATACTCCTTCTTCTTCTTCTCCAAGACAATCTTTGTTGCGTTGATTATATTGCCGTTCTCATCTTTGAAGATGTAACCTTCGGGAAGACTAAACTCATTAACCCATCTGCTTGAAAGGGTATCAACTAATCCTACTTCCTCTTCAGCAAGTGACATACTTTCTTCTGGAACAATACCATTGGGTTGAGATATATTATTATAAGATTCAAACTCTACACGATACCAACCTTCCTCAACATCCTCAATAATTTTACCTTTCATATTTGTATCTGTGATTATTCTATCACCGACCTTAAACTTTGGTTTAGTTTTCTCTTCCACAAGTCCTTCAATCATTTCATCTGTCCAGAAATATTCACCAGCATCTTCTACCATATCGTAATAATCACTATTGACACTTGAAATTGTCATTACTTTACCGCAAAAGTCTTGCATTATTGCAATAAAGTTATAGTAACTATTTGTACTCTCTATTAACGAGACATCCTTATTTTGATTATACCAATCAAGGCTCTTGATTCGTACTTTATCTCCTACTTTATATTTCATAACTAATAAATGTTTAATTCCGTTGCATCAATTGCTAATCCCATAGGAATTAGATATCTGTAATCAAAATGATTTTTATTAAGCCAATCAAAAGTTTCTGTTGATGAAATTATCTCATTATACCAAATTGTCTTTCTTTCAAAACTACAGAAACCATCGTCAACTTTAAAATCTATATATTCATCTGTTATGTTTATTGATAAAATGTCTTTAATACCATATAAAATAGAAAGTTCTTTTGCTTCTTCCTCAGTCATACTTGAAAGGGGGAATAGGTATGGTTTAATGAGTTCTATCGGAAAATCATTATGACAGCCTTCTACTTCGCAAGTGGTGAAAACTCTTTCATTTGTTAAACCTAATAACGTGAAATCTCCTTGTATTGTATTAATTTTCACTCCATACGGCAACCTTGCACAAATATCCTTCAAAAGGAGTTCTCTGTTTTCTTGTCTCATATCTATTCCTCCCATTCTACTTTCACAGTTGCAATACAACTGCTACAACTTAAGGCTTCTGCTTCCTCCTTAGTTTTGAATGTATCCATGGAAGCATAAACACCATTACTATCTTTATATAGATTTATCCACCTTTCGTTCTTCTCTGGAGCGAAGAAAAGGTCATATTTAGTTGTAGTAGTCCCAAAAACCTCACCATTTTCTTTATATATGATAGTTTCTTCAACAACAACATCAGATTTTTCTATTAATGCGACAATGGGACAAACACCCTTCTTATCGGTACAGATAATTCTTGCATTTCTACCATCTCTTGTCACTATCTTCCTTGAAGGATTTTCAAGATATTCTTTTAGATTAAATTGTTTCATAGCTATTCTTCATCTTCATTTTTATTTGGATCATAAATGCACATTAGAACCATTATAGCTCCAAGAAGAAAACCTCCCAATGCTCCAGCCATAGATAAACAATCAGCTACAGATAATAGGAGCATCCAATACATTATAGTAACAAATACCATTACTATTCTAAGAACGTTTATTATTGTATTCCACATAATAATCTTTAGATTATAAATTGTTTATAATATTTATTTTTAGTAGAAGCAAGAGGAATCGAACCTCTATTCTGAGAACCAAAATCTCATGTATTACCTTTATACGATGCTTCTAAAGAGAGTATTCAAAAGTTAGAGAAGAATAAGTAACAATAAACCCTTTAATACCAACGTCAACACAATTTATTTTAACTGTATATAGAAATTCACATCTGTATATACAATTTCTTTTGAATACTCTGTAGTTCTACTCAGATTTGAACTGAGATATACCTTGTTAGGGTCTCCACCTTATAAGGATGTGGCTTTAACCTGTTAAGCTATAGAACTGTTATTTGATTTATGTTTTAGATTGGAATAGAATAAGTATTATCAAAGCTATCAAGAAAATTGTTATCTTTATAATAGAAGGTAGTAGTACTATTATCCATTTCCAATCTATAATATTACATAATTTAAGAACAATAAATATTATTGTTAGAATATGTAATATACTAAAATTATATTTTATTGTAATATTATTCATACTTATATAATGTTAGTAAATTTTATTTAAATTCTGTATATGACACTTCTTTTATTATTTTTAATTTTCTTGAAGCATATTCAATAGAATTATCACTTTCATAATAATAAGTGCCTCTCGGTATAATACATTTAAATACTCTCTGATTAAATTCCTTAAGATATTTAGACAAAAATCTTGAAGAAAAACTTTTGTAAGTATGTATTAATCCCACACTATACCAATAACATATTGGAAATTCTTTACATACCTTTCTAATAATAGAATCTTTAATATCTATTAATAACCTGGATAAATCATTTGCTTTGTATTCTCCCAAATCATATTGAAATCCAGTACAAGGAGCAGTCATATCATCATTTAAAAGTTTATAGCAAACTATATCAGTTTTTGCTCTTTTAGGAAATATATTTTTTACTCTTATACACATAATTTTAACTATCTATTACATTTAACTCTCCAATAATTTAACTGAGAATTCAAAGAGTCAATTTGTGTATTATTACTAATATATTTGTATTTATATCTTAATCTCTCTTCATAATTTTTATCTGAAGCAAAACGATTACCATTATGATCTACAAAATTTTTTAATAATCCTTCTTCTGCTTCATATGTTAAATATTTCTTATAGAGAAGTTTTAAATAAGGTTCTATACTCATATTAGGATGAGGATATTTATGAATAGTCATTATATTAGAATAGTAATAACCATCATAAGCACCCACATTCCAAACAGAGTTAGTCTTAGAAGCCAAACCCTTTGTTCCAAAATGTGACTCAAGTTCTCCTTGAGCAAGAACAAATTTAACTTCTATATTATATTTTTCACAAGCATCTATAAGAACACAAGCTCGCAGATCTGATGTTGGAGCAACTGTATTTATATAATTCTGAACTTCATCAACTAATTGAGATTTAGTTTCCCAATATTTAAGTTCACACTCTCTTATATAGTCTGCTTCAATATCATAATAAGTTGTTTTAGTTTTAGTAAATAAACCTACACTAAACATAGCTACTATACCTAGTATAATAGTTGTAATTACTTTTTTATTTATTTTCATAATTAAATAATTTTAGTACTCCCAAAAGGATTCGGACCTCTATTTCTTGACTGAGAATCAAGGAGCCTGCCATTAGCTGATAGGAGCATAAATAGCCTATAAAATTTAAAAACTTAGCTGTATGCTATTGTACCGATAGAAGTTTTAGAGAGAAAATCGCTCTGTAAGTATCTAACTTTAGCTCAGCGATAGGGTAACGCAGTGCACGCCATTACCAGCTTAGTGCCGTGATACACTTAAAATAAACTACCTCCTCTATCACGTTTAGAGTAAAATGTTTCCGGACACATCGGTAGACCTGAGGTACAACAGGATTTGTGGAATTTCTACAAAGAGATAACTGAGTATCTCTCAGCATTAACAGTATTAAGCATAAGTTCCATTGGAGAAAGAACTTTTGCTTGAAGAACAGAATTAAGAATACTAGGAGAATAGCCAGAAACCAATCCTACATTCTGATCACGCATAGTAACAGGAACATTACCAGCATTACCATTTACATTCCAGAATATAATACCAGGCATCTCATAACCAGCAGCTACATATTTAGCTTTAATTGCTTCAAAGTTAGTAGGTTCTGAAGAACTTCTAAACCGATTATAACCAAGAGCACAATCAAACTGCATATCACTGATAATCAACAACTTAGTTGGCATTAACTCTTGAGCCATATGAGTTTCTTGAGCTCGTCTAAGGATTAGATCGAACACAGCTTGAAGATTTGTATTCATTCCCCAAGGAGCCCTTCTAAGTTGTCCAAATCTTGAGATTATATCTCCCGACAGAATCTGAAGTTCTGGCTTTGAACTAAAGGTAATAAAAGCATCCTTAAATGGGCCTTCATTACGTTCAGAAATATAACAGCCCAGTGCTACTGAAACTTCCATAGGAGTACCTGTCATTGAACCAGATACATCACATACTGGAAGAATGCGATCTTTACAACCTTCCATAAAGTTTGGAAGATTATCCCACATAGCTTTTATAGCATCAGCACTAGTTGCACCATTTAATTTATACATATAATCATGGTACAAGTTATTTGGATAAAGAACTGAAGAATTAATCTTAGTTTCTCCCTTAAGTACACTCTGAATATACTGATTATATCTTATACCATCATGCTTGATAAAAGTATTCTTATATCGAAGTCCTGCTACGGAAGGAACTTGTTCATACTTTATAGAATCCCACTTATTTGCACACATAAGATTCTCTACAACCTGAGTTTTAGATACTATAAAATGCCTAAACTCAGAAGGAGTCATTTTTAGGATTTTTCTAAGAAGATAAAACCATACTCCTTTACGAGGACAATATTTTGCGCACAATGAATGATCACTCTCGTTAATAAGAGTATCTGCAATAAATTTAGTTACTTCTAGGGTAGGTTCAAGATGATAAACATCCTTCCAGTAACCAAACTCTGGAATAAACTTAAATACTTTTGAAAATACTGCAGGTCTCTCTATCTGCAATTTTCTCATAATAGTAATAAAGTTTCGTCTCGCTCCTGCTCCACCTCTACAGTCACGAGACCAGAATAGAATTCTCATAGCAAGTTGAGGATCTTCTCCAAATGCAGCCTCAAAAGATTCTATATTTTCTCTTGGATTACCAGCAATAGAAAAGAAATCAAGACACTTATTAAGAGAAGTGCTATTAGTAATTGCACCATTTGCTGTTCTAGCATTTTTGGTGCTTAAGGCTTCAAGAAATGTATTCATATATTTTTCTTTTTTAAATACAACAAATGTAGAGGAGACTTTATTACGGAATAGGTCAGTCCCCTCCACATTTGCACTCTTTCGAGAAAAAATCATGCTAAATTGATTTTTTAAATGTATGCTGAACTATTCCAAAATTAAACAGGTTAGATTATTAAAGCCAAATTCTAATATTTAAAAATAATGCTGAACTAACCTTAATTTGTAGTCGGAAGAGGACTCAAACCTCTATTATTTCTCTGAGAAAGAAATGTCCTATATTATATTAGACGATCCGACCATTATACTTATTTATACTAATCTTTTGTATTTTGTTTTAAATATACTTCTACTTGATTACGCTGAGCTTTTGTTAGTTTATTTAAGTCTAAAAATCCATCAGGAGTTGAAGAATTAATTTTTTCAGATAAATCAGCTACTTTTTGAGACAAAATAGTTAATTCTGTTTTACAACTATTCATAGGACGAAGACCTATTGCCATAGAATCGGCTGCACGGATAGTTGCTTTTAATTCTGCAAAACTATTTACTAAACTAACAGAATTCCTAAAATGAATAAGTATATTCGATGCTGATTGTTTAATAAATACAATATCAAACACATCTTCATCACGAGTACTTAAATGATCCGAAATACGAATATTTAAATCTAGGCTACTCGATTTATAATACCATGATCTTTCACCTTTATTAGTTAAAGTACAATTTAACTCGCCTACAAGATATTTATGTAGGCGAGTTCTAGCAGCTTTGAAATACTTATTCATTGTCTACTGTTTTTACAGGTTCAGGAATAATTATTGCTGCAGCTTCTTTTTTATGACCATTTATTTCAAGCCAAGTTTTGGCACTTCTAAGATCTACATGGAATCCATCGATGAAATATCCACGATTGGTTCTTACCATTACACCAAAAGATTCTTTAGAAGCCTTTTTGAACCTCTTGTAGAAGTTCTCGTGTTTGCGGACAGTTTTATTGTCCACTACGTAAAATATGTCGTAAAGTTTCATAATAAATTATGATTTAAGATTAGATGCACTTTATTAAAAATGCAATTGAAATAAAAATTATAGCAATCTTATATAAGGATTGGTGAGAAATTCATTTGAGAGAGATGGTTTTTGATTTGGATTTTCTACAAAATAGTAGTAATAATCCTCATCATCATAATCTTTTGTTATAAAAACATGATGATTATGATCTACAAAAATTACTCTTTCACTATCATATAAACCTACATAATCACCGACTTTAACAGATTTAAATGACTTCTGCATATTAGAAATCGTGCGATACTCCGGTTCATGTTTAATAGAATTTCGGTATTCAGTTAGTAGTCTAGTATATTCATTATCATCAGGATAATCGTAACGACTAGGCTTTTTCTCAAATGCCTTGAGATCTGCAAGGAACTGATTAATTGAATAGTCACGAAGTTCATCTTCATTGCGAATAAATACACGCTTAGTTCTATAAGTATAAGCGGCAGTCTTAACATTGAAGAATGATTTATTCTCCATGAATTTATCAAATCCGAAGATATTAATTTCTTCTACAACTGACTTAAGAATATCAATTGTTGAAATTTGTAAAGTATCTACAAAATCAATTACATCTTCAATACGAGATTTGTCATTAAGAGTATCATTAAGATATTCTCTTGTTATCTCCGGTTCAAGATTACCAAATTCATGAATATATCTCAATCTAGATGGTCTAGAAATAAGATTATCATTAATATTTGTTTCGTTGGTTGTAAGGAGAAATATTCTACGATATTCAGATGTATATACACCATCCATAATCTGCAAAATAGATGAATCTTTATCTGAAAAATTCTTCTCGAATTCATCAAAGAAGAACACACAGTCAAAATTGAAAGATGCTAAGAATTCAATTAGACCGGTATTATTTTCTCCAAAAGATTTAACAACTATAACAGGAAGATTAAATTTATTTGCTAAAACCTTAGCTGTTATTGTTTTCAGTTTTGTTATCGTTGATCTTTTTATATCAACTTCTATAGATTCATATTCTCTATAGCTCAGCGTACCTTTTCACCATGCAATTTCTTGTTTAGGTAAGGACACTCTTGGGAGTATTATATTCTATTAATAGTTTCAACTCCTACGCGTTACACTGCTGCATTTCTTTAATATATGCAGTTAGCTCGGGATTAACATCTCAGCCTTCCCCGATTTTGCCCTCTAATAATTTTAAAGCTTTCGCTTTAAAACGGCAATTTCGAATTTGTAAATATTTGTTATATTTTCTGGTTAAAAAGATATTAGCCTTATAATAGATAGCTTCTATATTTGCGATAGCAGGAGTACATCCATATCTAACACAATGAACTTTACTTCTTTTATCGTGTATTATAGACCTAGAGTAAGGCAAATATTGTTGAAGACTATTTAAAAAAGAAACAGTACCAAGTATCTCAAGTATAGGTTTATTTACCATAATACTACCATCTCCATCTATATAGCCTCTTATAAAATGTCTTACTAAGGATTTAGAACTAAAAATAGATATATCAGGAAATTTTAAAGTTAATGACTTTCTAGGAGTGCATCCATAATTATTTAAAGTTTCCCATAAATGTTTATTAACAACTGATCATCGACATCTAAACGAGTCTGTTTTTACGTTATTATTTTCATGTTGCATAAAAACATTAAATTTATCTAAATGTTCTTTGTCTTTTAAAGCTAAAGATAACTCAAATGTATTATCTCTTGACGATATATAACCATCCGCATAAATAAAACCTAATCAATAAGCTTTTTCTTCAGAATCTATATTATCAAAAATAGATTCATTAAATTTGGTTCGATTTTGTTTATTAACAATAGTTATACTATTTTTATCAAATATCTTTTTAATTGTATCATATGAAGTATGATATTTTTTCATCAGTCTAATAACTGACATTCCAGAATTATAATCAGATATTATATCTTTAGGAGAAAATGTAATTAAATTTTGTTTATTTATAACATTAACTCCATTATCTTTTAAAAGTTTACTAATAGTTGCTGTAGAAGTATTAAATTCCTTAGCAATTTTAGTACAACTTATATCTTGATTATATTTATCAATAATTTGTTTAATTTGTGTATTAGATCATTTCATATTTATATAAATTTATTACACAAATATAACACATTATTAATTAATAAACAAATTTATTTACAGAAATTACCAGTTCCTTTTGTACCATTAAGAAGAATACCAAAATTTCCTTTAGTATTTTCAAATGCAGTAAGAACATGCTGCATAAATTTAGACTGCAATCCATAAATCTTATGACTAAATACAAATTCATCAGCAGTTCTTTCCAAATACCAGCCTGTCATTGACAGACCTACATTATAAATTCCTTTAGGAACAGTATCTACATTAGATACATTTCCTTCAACTCTTTTATAATTAGAGCCATTTTGAATCCATGATACTCTTTCCATATTATATTTTTAATTATACTTTGTAGCGCGAGCGAGAATTATATTTATACAAATATTTTTATTTTATCTCAATAGATTCTAATACTTTATATAATTCTTTAGAATGTATAGGTAATTTATATAATTTACACCATTTTCTAACAGCGTTATCTGTTACTCCAAAATACGATCCTACTTTAACAAAACTATTATATTCTTTAAAAGCTTTTAATAAAGAAATAATATCAGGACGATTATCATTTTTATTATGATAACATTCTGGAGAACAATATTTTTGTTTTCTATCGGAAGGTTGAAATTCTTTTCCACAAGAAGGACAAATTTTAGGTAAAATCGGAGTTACTTTTCTTAAATTCTTAGGTACCCTTCTTTTTTCTAATTTTGCCTGGTGCCTTTTTTCAGCTTCCTCATCTGAGATAAATCAATCAGAAGCAGCTTTATGAGCACGAATTCCTTTACCTCTAAAATTATCCGTTTTTCGATGACAATTCGCACAGAGAATTTGTAAATTCTCTAATCTATTATCCTGGTGATTTCCATTAATATGATGAAGTTCTAAAGATTCAGTACATCCACAAACTTCACATTTACTTTCTTTTAATCCTTCTTTAATAAGCCTAACTCGTAATTTACCAGAATTTGTATGAGGACTATTTTCAATTAAAATTTGTTGAATAGGAGCTTTTTGATAAGATGCCGATTTTATTTTTCTTCCTTTATTTCAGGCACCTTTATTAAAATGACTAATATCTAAATCTTTTATTAATTTTTTTACTCTAGCATAATAACTACCTCTTGGCGGCACTTCTAATGCTCTACAAACATCAGCATAAGAAGATGATTCCTTTACAATTTGTTCTAATTCTTGTTTATTTACTTGTTTCATAAAAATATTATTTTTTTATTTATCTTTTATTAACACGCAAATATACAAAATAAATTGTAAAGGTGCAAATTTATTTGTCCCCCAGACGGGATTCGGACCCGTAAGCACCATGCGGTGCCTCGGTTTTTAAGACCGAGTTGTATACCAGTTCCAACACTAGGGGTTAATAAGCAGTTTAATGACATGCTCAGGTCATTTTACATAAGGAATTTTTGTACCACTACTAAATGGAGCTCTCTTAACGATTTCTCGTTCACCGGGTCATTAGCCTAGTATGGGACTCGCACCCATCGCATTTGTTTGTGGTCTGGACTTTCTCTTAACCATATTGAAATGTTGCAACCATAGTGTTCTCTTCAAATTTGAACTATAAGTTTTTCATTCCGTCTCTATATTTCAACTTAGGTTCCTCCTGTATAGTCTTTGCACACTGTATAAAGGCTAACGCAGACAAGTATAAATAAAATACTAGACTTGCTATTTAATGAGCTACTCTGCCGCTATTTCATCAGAGATACTCAACCTTCTAAAATGATCCCAGAGGGCAGGGCTCTTCAGTCCCGAAACTTTTTATTATTTAACGTGGAGATTAGCATAACTCCATTACAGTTAATTTTTCGTATCGATCATTATAGATAACATTGGCTCAGGATTAACATATTAGATTTACTTAGTGTTTCAGTATATTGAAAAAGAACGCATAATTCACGACTTTCTCTCACATCATTTTATCACATCTCAGTTTCTTCAATCTAACTTAGTCTTTCCTGCAATTCTCAAAGACGTTTGACGACTCATTGAATTGTTTGATTAAGAAGGTTCTACATCTAAGGTTTCCCTTAGTGCATTTGACTATAACTGATTAAAATACAATCAATTAGAACAAATCCCTTATGACTTTCATTTCATCATCGCGACGTAATAAGTAGTTTAACGACATGCTTAGGTCACTTTACATAAGATATTTTTACTACCACACACTAATTCGGTTTCTGCCCCGACTATTATGGCTGTACGTGTTTGTAGTCTAGACTTTCTTTAAACCATATTGAAAATGCTGCAGCTATTCAAAACAGTAACTTCAAATGTGCACTTCCCACATTACGGCAATCTTTATAGATTCGTGAATATGTATTGAATATTTTCAATTTAGTTTATCTACAACTCCACCTCTAAGGGAATTTAACCCTACCTTATTTATTTAGCGTTAGTCAACTAAGGCGAAAGTTGCTTAATTAGAAAGTTTATTAAAAATTCTCTTATGTTTATTTACCTAGAATTTTATCTACAAGCCCATAATCTATAGCTTCTTGTGCAGTAAACCAATGATTTCTATCCATATTCTGAAATACTTTATCAAATGGTTGTTTTGTATGTTCAGATAGGATATTACAGAGTTCGTCTCTGCATTTTCGAATCTCTTCTGCTTCAATAAGAATATCAGAAGCTTGTCCCATAGCACCACCAAGAGGTTGGTGAATCATTACTTTAGCATGAGGAAGAATAGAACGTTCCTTTCCTGCTGCAAGTAATATACTACCCATTGAAGCTGCAAGACCTGTACATATAGTATTGACATTAGGCTTGATAATTTGCATAGTATCATAAATTCCAAGACCAGCAGAAACTAGACCTCCTGGAGTATTAAGATACAATGATATATCTGCCTTGTCATCTAAAGACTGAAGATAAAGAAGCTGTGCTTGTATAACATTTGCTACATCATCATCAATTTGAGTTCCAACAAATATAATCCTATCCATCATAAGACGGGAAAATACATCCATTGAAGCTACATTAAGTTTACGTTCTTCAATAATGTATGGATTAAAATATCCATGAAAAGTATTGCTAGAGATACCTTGATCTCTAGCAAATAGTTGAAAATCCTTAACTAATCGGTCCATTAGACTTTATTTGGAACATAAAATTATCAACAAAATTTTCTGAAGAAGAATTTTCTTTCTCTGTTTCTTTCTTTAGCGCTGCTAGAAATTCGTCAATAGCAGGCATGAGTGGAATCATCAGCATTGCTATACTTATACGATCCCTTTCATCTTCTGCATTTATTGCATTATTTATTTCCTTCGTTACTGTTCTGAACGCTTCTATCAGATTGTGGATTTCTTCCTTTGTTTTCATTATTTTCTAAATTTACAAATTGAACAACTTCTATATATTTTTCTAAAACTAAATCACGAATTGATTTGGATTTTTGTAGTGATTTAATTCTTAAGAGAAAGAATGCATTAGCAAGATCTAAATAACTTAAAATACCTTCACTTTCAAGTCTTTTATCTCTTGTTTGCTTTTTTATGTCCCACGATTCAGGAGCGTGAATTATTTGAAGATTACAATACTCTTTTTTGCCTGGATCTACATCTTCTTCTACTAATTCTGCGTCCCAAAGTGGACTAATAGAGAGTTCCTCACCATCATTTGCATAGGCAAGGAACTCTGTGTCATTTTTAAGTTTATATTTGCTACATTTCATTAGTTTAGTTGTTCTGAAGTAATCATGCGGTGATTATTTGGAACTGCCGCATTAATACGACATGTGAAAAATCCTCTTTTAAGTACTTCTTCACCTTTGTTGTTAAGAGTACGTACTTTACGAGAAATAATAATGCCACGTGTTTTCATATTTATTTAGTTTATAAATTAGTTACTTTCTAAAAGTTGGAAAATAAGATTTTTCTGTTTTGGATTTGCATTTACTGTAGATTGAAAATCACTATCAGTATAAATCTTACCTAATTTTGGATCATATTGTCCAAGATAAGTTTCTGGTTTTGCAAGTATAAGATGCTCTTCTTTAATAATTTCAAGAGCTCTTTTTCTTTCAAGTGGATTAATGATTACACTGTTATCTTTGCATATTATATGAAAATACTCTGATCCAGTAATACCTATAAAATTAATTTTAGATATTAAAATTGCTTGAGCCATATATCATTATTATGCTACTTGTTCAAAGTAAAGTTTCTTTGGATGATCCCCGAATACATATTTAGTTACATTACACAACCAAATTGTATCTCTTACTGTACCATCAAATGCTTCAAATGGTTTGGATAGTTTGTATGTTCCTCCGAAAGAATCAAGATGAATAAGTTCTGCCTGATATTCAAGCCCTATATTATCAATAGAAATTTCCAAAGTTACAAAATGACCATTTACACATACATCATCTAGAAAATCATCACATCCACTTACCATCTCAAGAGAAGCAATTGATCCTTTCCATCCTGGAACATCTGCATACCATTTTCCACCTAACTTTACAAATGTTAGACTAATACATTTAGAATTTAATGGTCTCTGAAGCTTATGATTGAAAAATCTTCTTATTATCTTTTTAAACATTGCTTTAATTTTTTATAGTTTATTATATTTAATTTGTGGGGTTAGAGGTAATGATCCTCTTAAATCCATGCAACCCCTAGTGTGAGCTGAGTCTTGACTCACACGCAATCCTTTTTCATCTATTTCTAGACTAGAACACACCAATATTTCTATTGGTAGGAAAGATACAGACGAGTTTAGGTCTCGCAACCACTACACTTGTAGATATAATTACTTCTTTTATTCCTTAGCTCTTGCGGATGCGGAAGGTGCCCCCTCCTACTAATTGAACTACTTGGTTCATTCTATAGTTTCCTTGCGGTACTCCTATAGCCTCCATATTCCAGAAGGATAACTGTATTGTTATACAAGTGTGCATAACACTCTTGGCAACTGATAAAATTAATTAGTAATTAATCTTACGAGGTTTGGATGATAAAGGTGGTTATGCTTGTACAGAATGCTCACTTTTGGCGAGTTTACCTGTCTACCTTTATCTGTTTTCGATACCGCTATCTACTCACTTTACTAAGTCTATTATCCTATCATTTCTGATCTCGGCACCACCCGTTAGAGAAGTCTGGTAACTTCCATTAGGACAACAATAACTGTTCATCAAGAACTCTATAAGGACTGGTAATCCTTTTGGAGTTCTAGCAGTTGCAGATTGTCGGGATTACTCCCCAAGTTGATGCAACCAACACCAACCAATATTACACGTACTTCATCGCTCGACGCGGTACAACATAATACTGTATACAACTGGTTTTCTGACTGCCAGATTTCTCTGGGCAAGGAGTGTCGTAAAACTTCTCCTCACTTTATCCTCTTGCGAGTTTATCATAACGACACGAAACCTGCCGTGAATATTTAGTTTCAGTCTTGCGACTTACTTACGACACTGCCAACGAGAAGGCATATTCAATAGTGTCATGCTCATACTACTTAATTACCTCGGCTTTGGATGCTCTTATACCGATATCGTGCTGCAGCACTAAGTAGTAAGTTGTTTAAGGGGTTCCACTCCTTCTTAGGTAACTAACCTGATTCATCTCTTAACGCATCTTAGGGTAGCAAATCCTCATAGATGAACCGTAAATTCGATGTTGGAATACAGCCTTATGAGCTGTCATCTTATTACGTAGCTATAGCCTCTCGGCAATCTGGCGCTTATCCCAGGCAACTCCCATTTTACTAAATTATAGAAAAAAGGAAAAAGAAAGCATATATAATTGCTACATAGAATATACTATGTAGGTACATTGGATTGCACAGAATGTACACTGAGAGCTTCTACCGCATTACACAGGAAGCTACTGTGAGTATATACATTAAAGATTTACTATATTATAGATAGAGTGAGTTTGCGATTCTCTACTTTTAATATTAGTAAATCTTTAACTTAAATACCAAAGATTAATAATTTTGCATTTAGACACTCCTAATGACTAACCATGTTCTGTTTATACTCTTATGCCGCAGAGTTAATATTTCCAGTTATTGAGGATTTTATTAAAATGCCCATTTATCAATGATACTTATTGTATCCTGAGCATCTTGGATTGTTTTCTCAATATCCTCAATAATTTTTGTATATTGTGCTACTGTTTCATCAGCACCTGGGATAAGTTTAAGTCTTCCCAAAGTACTCTTGGTACGCATTAAAACAAGATTTTTAGAATTCATTAAACGAGTAAGTTCTCCACGATATTCCTTAACCTTATCTTTGTCTCCGTCAATAGCAAGACTTGTAAGTTTTTTTGTATCCATGAGATGTTTTATTGTTTCTGTTGGATAGAAATTTTGAGTATGACAAAATGTCAGGAAAAAAGAGGAGAAATGACAGTCCGTCATTCTTTCTCCTCTCTACACTCTCGTTTATGGAGTTACTGTACTTCGCTCCAATGGAAGAACTTTATCAGTCCTGCTCACGCCACCAATCTACATCGTCCTGACGACGATCTGGTGTCCAGTTCTTGTAATCTGTCATATGTATATAATTTTAGAAGTTTCTATTAAAAAGCAGGACTTACGTCACCATTGGCAAAATCCTAGATGGACCGCCTGCTTATAAAAACGATTTATCGATGCATCCTTGCAGCTCTTGAGTTGCGATAAATAGCGCAACAACAATCATACAAGTGTTCAGCTTCAGCACGAGGAAATCCGAGCTTCAATGCTGGAGCAATAACGGTATTGAAGGTAGGGCATGTATTTACTGCACTAGCAGCACACATGCAATAAAAAGAGATTTTGTCCATGTTTTTAGGATTTAGAGTTTGGAACTTTTACCTATAAGTGGGATTAATCCTCCCACTCATAAATAGTTGTTCTGTATGCATCTCCGAGAGGATCAAGGTCATCCTGGCGTACTTTAAGCTTATGGGAGAATTCCCCACGGATTTCGTGCTCAACTAAGTTGATACAACGTGTTCCGAGAGAATCTTCTTTAGCTTTTATAAACGCCGCAACGTCCTCTACCTCAATTAATGAGATGCTCTTCTTAAAAATTGAACGTGCGTAATCTGCTTTAACAACAGTCTTCTTTACTTTCATATCGATCGATTTTATTGTTACTGATTCTGTCCTCTGTATTTCTCATGACGGCTTGGAACGTCCATAGGCTACATTACAGACTCCGAGTAATTATAAACTCGGAGTATAAAAGCTGTCATTTAAGGTTCACAGCTTAACACTACCCGGTCTTTCCCGGCGCCACTTAAAACCTTGAACTCCGTAGAGGAATCGGACCTCTACTAGTCACCAGACGGAGTTATTAGATTGACTACATGATACCAATCTTTATCTCATATATGACCATAAGGTATTAATACAAAATAAAACTCAGTATCATTAGGAATATTGTGGTAATTATCTATCTGATATTCACCACAATTTCCTTTGATAGTTCAATCTGAAAGTACCCCTTTGAGGGTAATGATTGGTCTAGAGAGACCAA
>OBLI01002483.1_pt1 | contig 15596 bp, 12 predicted proteins | sample 1519701 | NCBI WGS metagenome assembly OBLI01 (sample SAMEA3663005, study PRJEB22513) | pig gut metagenome | biome: pig gut; feature: pig-associated habitat; material: faeces | place: France | collected 2012 | reverse complement strand
CTTATTCTAGTACTTAATCCCTCATCAACATCTAAGTATTTTTCTAAATCACTTTCAGAATTAATTTTATATTTTAAAAATTCAAAATATTTGTTATTAAACTTAATATTTTTAAGTATATCATAAACATCACTTGGAACTTTATCTTTAATATCAATATTATTAATTAATTTATTTCTAATATTAGAGGCAGAAACAATACTTTCATTAGATTCTATATCATGATAATCATTAGTTCTTTTAATATTAAATATATCTATATTTAATTTATTACTTATTATTTCTTTAATATAACTAAGTGCAAGTAATTCATTTGGTTCAGTTATTTCTATATCCACAAGACTCTTTAGTGCCTTATTTAGAGCAGTAGGATAGTTAAAACCATCATTTAAATATTTTTTAACAAGAATATCATATTCTGGATTATTAAGTTGTGTTTGAGCACAAATTTTTATATCATCAATGTTATCTCTTTCAGTTCCAAAACATAAAGTATTTATCTTTAAATAATTTAATATTTTAATAGCAGCACTAGCAAATATATCACTGCTTTGAGTACTATACACATATGGAAGTTCTATTACTAAATCAACACCATTATTAAGTGCAACCTTAGTCTTATCAAACTTATTTAATAGAGAAATTTCTCCCCTTTGAGTAAATGAAGATGAAGACACCACAACAATAGTAGCATCTTTATACTTTTCTCTTATTTTTTTAATTTGATATAAATGTCCATTATGAAATGGATTATATTCTGCGATAATACCTATAATTTTATTCATGATTTCTCCTTTCTATTTTTCTTATTAAAGTTTTAACTGAAGAAGTTAATTTTGCTCTACTAAATAGTATTTCAGGATAAGAATATGGCATCTTATAACCATTAAACTCTAAAAGCATTCCTTTATCATTAGATGCATCTCCTATAGTATAAATGTCTTTATTATCTATTCCTTCAATTTCACTTACTATATATATACCATCTTTTTTATCAAACTCTTCTTTAAAAATAATTATATTCATAAAAGAAAAACTACTTAAAAATGATATTTCCCTCATAACCTTACGAGCATCTAAAGAATTTCTAAATTTGAGAGTACAAATAATTTCAATAATCTCATTATAATTTATTGTATTTCTACCATAAGCATCTTTAAATTCAAGACTTTTTATAAAACCTAATTTGTTTAAATATATTAGTGTCTTTTTAATAGTGTCTATTAGAATAGTATTTTGAAATATAAGATTATCATCTCTGTCAAATATAGCAGAACCATTATTACAAATTAAATAATCATAGGGTATTTTATAACGAGAAGTTTCTTCTTTAATTGAATAAAAACTTCTTCCTGTTGCAAATGCAAATAGGTTACCATTACTCATAAATCTTTTGACCGCATCTATATTACCATTTATTTTAGAAATACTTTTATCTTCATTAAATGTACCATCATAATCACTAACTAATAGTTTCATAAGTAATCCCCTCGTGTAAATTATAGCAAAATACTAGTGTTTATACAAATTTTATAAGAAAATACTAAAATTCACTTGATATTTTTATCTTTTTATGAGAAAATACTTTAGCGAAGTGAAAAAGATATTTTTACGACCTGATATAAAAGGAGGAATAAAAATGAAATTAGACATTACTTTATTTGGTGCTTTACCATTTAGAAGAATTAGTAAAACAGCTAAAAGACAAAGAAGAACACATTTAAAGAAAACTGCTCCAACAGTTACTACTTGTACTAATTGTGGTGCTGTAGTTGCTCCTCATAGAGCTTGCACAAAATGTGGTTATTACAAAGGTAAAGAAACTATTAAAGTTGCAAAAGAAGAAACAAAGTAGTCAACTAATGTTGGCTTTTTTTGTTGTCTATGTTATACTTACGTTAGGATGGTGAAATATGAATAACGTAGTAGAAGCTATAATAGAAATTCCCTATAGAAGTAGAAATAAATTTGAAATAAAAGAAGGAAAAATTAAACTAGATAGAGTTTTATATTCTGCAATGGGCTATCCAGCAGAATATGGTTTTATAGATAATACTCTTGCAAATGATGGAGACCCTCTTGATATACTAGTTATAGGCACAGAACCAACTTATCCAGGATGCATTATTCCAGCAAGAGTAGTTGGATGTTTGAAATTAATAGATAATGGTTTTGAAGATTATAAAATTATATCAGTAGTTAATGTAGATCCTAGATATAATGAAATAAACGAACTCAAAGATTTATCTGAGTTTATACTTGAAGAAATTAAAAATTTCTTTGAGAATTATAAATCATTGCAGAATATAAAAGTTGAAGTAGGAGAATATTATAATAAAGAAGAAGCTTTAAAAGTTATTGAAGACTCTATAAATCGTTATAAAGAAACTAAATAAGTTGCAAAAATACTAAAATCGTGCTATAATATTAGCACTTTTTTATTTGAGGGGTGAATAAAATATGAAAGGAAAAATAGAAAAAATAGATGCAATAACTAAATTTGCAAAAGAACACTTTAAAAAAGGAAATACTACTATACAATTAAAAAATTGCAGAGAATTATCAAAATTTTTATTAACTAATAATATTTCATTAAATGTAGATGATGTTCAAGATGTTGTAATTGAAAGTACTGAATTATGTGATATGTTATCTGAAATATCTACAATGGAAAATGCTTTTGATTTAGTGAACAATAGTACAATTAGTGCTATGTTAACAGCATATTGTATGATGACAGGTTCTCAAGTTAAAGAAACAGATAGTACACAAGCTGGAGAAGAATTTGTATCAAACGATTATGATACAAGTATAACACCTGAAAATGAAAGATTATATTTAAATGATATAAAAGGAGAATTATTAACTCAAGAAGAAGAAATAGAACTAGGAAGACGTATTTCTGAAGGTGATGAAAAAGCAAAAAATGAATTAGTAGAACATAATTTAAGATTAGTAGTTTCAAATGCAAAACATTATTTAGGTAGAGGAATGTCATTACTTGATTTAATTCAAGAAGGAAACCTTGGTTTAATAAAAGCAGCTGAAAAATTTGACTATACAAAAGGATATAGATTTAGTACTTATGCTACATGGTGGATTCGTCAATCAATGACAAGAGCTATTGCTGATCAATCAAGAACAATTAGAGTACCTGTTCATTTACATGAAACAGCTCTTAAAGTAAAAAAAACAATTGAAAATTATGAAAAAGAACATGGAGAAACACCTTCAGAAGAAATGATTTCAGACATACTAGGAATACCACTTGAGAAGGTTAGATCAAGTCAAAGAATTATAGCAGGAAATACAATATCATTATCACAAACAGTTAAAAATAGTGATGAATCTGGGGATAGTGAAATTGGTGATTTTATTGAAGATCCTGAAAGTAAAGGAAAAGATTTTTCAGATAGATTATTTTATGAGCAATTTAGAAATGCAGTATTTAATAGTGGAATACTAAATGAACGTGAAAGAATTGTTATAGCATATAGATTTGGTTACGTTGACGGCAGAACCCACACACTAGAAGAAGTTGGTCAAAAACTAAATGTAACTCGTGAAAGAATTAGACAAATCGAATCAAAAGCATTAAGAAAATTAAGAAATAATAGACAAGTAAAAGCATTTAATCCTAATGAAGATGCCTCAAATATGAAATTAACTTTTAGTAAAAAGCAATGGTAATATAACTAAAGATATAATAAAAACGTAAAAAAAAGTATTTACGTTTTTATTTTGATATATAATTGTAATTTATTTCTTATTTTGTTAAAATATTTCTTATGGAAAGAGATAAAATTAAAAATTTTTGTATAATTGCACATATAGATCATGGTAAGAGTACTCTAGCAGATAGAATACTTGATATTTGTCATGCAGTAACAGAAAGAGAAAAGAAAGAACAAATACTAGATTCTATGGATCTTGAAAGAGAAAGAGGAATCACTATTAAATTGAATGCAGTAGAACTCAAATATAAAGGTTACACTCTTCATTTAATAGATACTCCAGGACACGTAGATTTTAGTTATGAAGTAAGCCGCAGTCTTGCAGCTTGTGAAGGAGCTATTCTAGTAGTAGATGCGACACAGGGAATAGAAGCTCAAACTTTAGCTAATTTATACCTTGCATTAGAAGCAGACTTAAAGATAATACCCGTTATTAATAAAATAGATTTACCAAATGCAAATCCTGAAAAAGTTAAAGATGAACTTGTTAAAACAATAGGATTTGATAGAGACGAAATAATTTGTTGTTCAGGAAAAACTGGAGAAGGTGTAGATGAACTACTAGATGCAGTTATAGAAAGAGTACCAAGCCCAAAAAGTGATAGTAATAAACTAAGAGCTCTTATATTTGATAGTTACTTTGATCCATATAAAGGAGTAGTAATACTTATTAGAATAATGGATGGTACTGTTAAAGTTGGAGATAAAATAAGATTTATAAATTCAAACGCAACATACGAAGTACTAGAGCTTGGCAAACACACACCACATGAAATAAAAAAGAATAGTTTAAGTGCCGGAGAAGTTGGATTCTTAAGTGCATCTATTAAAAGCATAACAGAAGTAGAAGTTGGGGATACTATCTGTAAAGAAGGAGAAATAGTTGAAGCACTTCCTGGTTATAAACCAATGAAACCAATGGTATTTTCCGGAATATATCCAATTGAATCATCAAAATATCCAGATTTAAAAGAAGCATTATTAAAATTAAAATTAAGTGATGCATCACTTACATTTGAGCCAGAAACATCAATAGCTTTAGGATTCGGATTTAGATGTGGCTTTTTAGGACTTCTTCATATGGAAATCATTCAAGAGAGAATAGAAAGAGAATTTGGAATAGATATTATCGCAACAAGTCCATCAGTTATATATGAAGTAATTCTTAACGATGGAAGTAGTATATCAATAGATTCACCATCTAAAATGCCAGACCCATCAAAAATATCAAAAGTATTAGAACCATTTGTAAGAGCAAATATATATGTTCCAAGTGAATATGTAGGTCCAATAATGGAATTATGTCAAGACAAAAGAGGTATATATAAAAACATGTCTTACTTAGATGAAACAAGAGTAAACATAACTTATGAATTACCACTATCAGAAATAGTTTATGATTTCTTTGACAAACTTAAAAGTTACACTAAAGGATATGCATCATTTGATTATGAATTTATTGGAAATAGAGAAAGTAAACTAGTAAAGATGGATATATTATTAAATGGAGACATAATTGATGCATTAAGCTTAATAGTACACAAAGACTTTGCATATAAACGTGGTAAAATAATATGTGAAAACCTAAAAAAAATCATACCAAGACAAATGTTTCAAGTTCCAATACAAGCATGTATAGGATCAAAAGTAATAGCTCGTGAAGATATATCAGCTATGAAAAAGAATGTACTTGCTAAATGCTATGGTGGAGATGTATCAAGAAAAAGAAAACTTTTAGAAAAGCAAAAAGAAGGTAAAAAGAGAATGAAACAAGTAGGTAGCGTATCAATACCTCAAGAAGCATTCTTAACAATACTTAGTACAGACGAAAGAGAATAATTATTGAAAGAAAGTAAGAGTATCATTATAAGAAGCAGATCTGTTTTCAGTTTTGATAGGTTTACTTTCTTTTATTTCATCAATCACATCGGCGACTTTTTTCTTACTAAAAATACTTTTCTCTTTTAATAAATAAGGCTTAACCTCCCTATAGACAGGAATTGTTTTTTTAATAACACCAAGAGTTTTATTAGCTCCTCCCATAATACTAGATAAATTTATATTTTTAAAAATGGATAAAAAATCTTGATTCATATAATCACCTATTAATATTATATTAATTTAATTAAAAAAAGTTAAAAATGTGTTTTTATTTAAAAAATTATATGTTATAATCAATATATAATAGAGTAAGAAGGAAAGATTAGTATGGCTAAAAAAGATACAATTAAGAAAAACAAAAGTACTAAAAAGTCATCTTTTAATATATTGGCACTACCTAAAAATATTATTTCTGAAATAGCTATTCTTATTAAAAGTATAGGTGTAGGAGTATTTGGTGTTGTTGATATGATAATATCATTTATTGTATCATTCTGCAGCTACCTTATATGGGGTGTTAAAAACATAATTGAAGCAATTTGGAATTTTTGTTTTAAAAGTATTTGGGGAGAAATATATATTCTTGCAGTTTCTATATATGAAGGTGCAAAGTATATAATAACTATATCTTTTTATGACTTACCATTATTTCTATATAATAAATGTAGTAAATATGTATATGATGTTTACAACTATATAAAGAGATATATAGAAACAATAAAAGAAAAAATTGAAAAAGAAAAGAAAGAAGAAACACAAACACTAAGCCAAAAATTAGAAAACTATATCAAAGAAAAATATGAAAACCTTTCATTTGTAAAAGCTGCTCGTGAGAAAAAAGAAGCAAGTCTTATCATTTTAACAATAAATCCAAATGGAAACGACGCAGTCAGAACGGAAGCTAAACAAACATATAGATATTTAGCAAGAAATAAAGATGGAAAATTAGTAAAGGGATATTTTGCAGCTCTTTCAAGATTAGATGTTTATTCATATTTAATTGATGAAGGAATGACAGTTTATGAAATAGTAACGAACTGGGCAATTAACTTCTTTCATACTGAATCAGCAAGCCTTAAAAAGAAAATGAAAAACAAAGACCTAGTATTTTGGCTTGCACAATTGTCTACTTATATAAAAGCAGGTATTCCATTAACAGATGCTGTTAAAGTATTAGCAGAGCAAGATAAAAGAAAAAAATATAAATCAGTATATGATGCAGTAATATATGAACTAACAATGGGAGAAACATTTTCTGAAGCATTAAATAAACAAGGAAATGTATTCCCAGCATTATTAGTAAATATGATTAAGAGTGCTGAAATGATTGGTAATATTGAAGGTACATTAGATGAAATGAGTGCATATTATCAAGAAGTTGAAGACACAAAACGTGCTGTTGTTAGTGCTCTTGCATATCCATGCATAGTATTAATATTTGCAATAGCTATAGTTGTATTTATGCTAGTTTATATAGTTCCACAATTTGTAGATGTTTATGAATCAATGAATGCAGAATTGAATCCAGTAACGGTAATTACATTAAATATTTCAGCATTCTTACAAAATGAATATATGAAAATAATAGAAATAATCTTAGCAATAGTAGTAATATATACATATTTATATAAGAAAGTAAAAGCATTTAGAGCAATGATGCAACATATATTCATGAAATTACCAATTATAGGTAATCTAATTATATATAAAGAAATTTCACTATTTGCTCGAACATTCGCAACATTAAATAAAAATAATGTACTTCTTACTGATAGTATTGATATATTGGGAAAAATAACATCAAATGAAATTTATAAAGGAATAATGTATAGAACAATTAATAACCTATTAAAAGGTGAAAAAATGAGTGAAACATTCAAAGATAACTGGGCAGTTCCTCAAGTAGCATACTATATGATATTAACAGGAGAATCAACAGGAGAACTTGCAGAAATGCTTGATAAAGTTGGCGATTATTATCAAAAATTACAAAAGAACTCAGTAAATATGATCAAAACATTTATTGAGCCAATTATGATAATTTTCTTAGCTTTAATTGTCGGATTTATATTAATTGCAATAGTTGTTCCAATGTTTGGAATGTATTCAACAATAAGTTAGAAGAGGGTTAGGTAAAATGAAAATAGAGATAATGATATTTTTAACAATATTAGGTGCTGTAATGGGTAGCTTTTTAGGATGTATGGGATATAGAATTCCAAACAAAATAAAAGCTACTTTCCCTAGTAGTTTTTGTAATGAATGTGGTAAGCCATTAAAATGGTATATGAACATTCCAATACTATCATACATATTTCTAAAAGGAAAATGTGCTTATTGTAAAAAACCAATAAACTTTATTTATCCTTTTGTAGAAATAGTATGTGCATTATTATTCTTATGTAATTATATAATGTATGATTTCACATTTGAATTTTGGATAGCAACAATAATAACATGTGCATTAATGGTAACAATAATAAGTGATTTTCTTTACTATTATATTTCTGATAGAGTATTAATAATATCAGGAATTTCAATAGTGATTACATTATGTTACTATTTAGAAATGAGTGATGTATTTAAACATATAATAGCATCAGCATTATTATTTGTTATAATGTATGGACTAAAACTTCTAGGAAACTATATGTTTAAAAAAGAATCACTTGGAGATGGTGATATTAAACTAATGGCAATAATAGCACTTGCTATTGGAAGCATAAATAGCTTTGTGGCATTATTTATAGGGTCAGTAGTAGGATTAACTTTTTCACTAATAATAAGTAGAAAAAATAAAGATGGAATTATCCCATTTGGACCATTTCTTTTAATAGGTGCACTTATGACATTATATTTTTCAAATATTATAAGCCCAATAATAACAAAATACTTAGTATTCTAAAATAAAAGATATTCAAAATTGAATATCTTTTTTATTAACTAATTATGTACCAAAACTTTTGTACCAGTACTTACATTTTCATAAATTGTTTTAGCAGCATCATGAGGCATATTAACACACCCATGGCTTCCATTATTAAAATGAATATCCCCGCCAAATTCATCTCGCCATGCAGCATCATGAAGTCCAATGCCACCATCAAAAGGCATCCAATAATATACATGACTATTATAGCCTGGACCTTTTAAATAAGTATCATAGGTTTTATATTTAATAGGAAAATAGCCAATTCGAGTAGGTGTGCTATCTTTACCAGTAACACATAGAGTGGTTAAAATTATATCATTATCTTTATATAAATCTACAGTTTGATCACTTAAATCAACTTCAACATATAATTCAGGTAATACTTCTAATTTAGAAGATTCTATGTATCCATATTTCATATCTTCTGTTTGTACAAAATCATAATTACCATCAGTACTTAATCTTAAAACTTTTTGATATTTTTCTATTTTTTCAACTTCAGTTTTATCTTCAGTGCCACTATCATACAAAGATGAATTTTCAGTTAAAAATGCAAAATCATTTAAAATTTGATAATTTTCATTTACAGGATTAGTTTCTTCAATAGCTGGAACCGTAGATTCAATTTCAGGAACTTCGATTTCTTCAGTAATATCAGGTTTAGTAGTTTCATTAATTACAGGTTCATCATCAGGTTCACGAGTTTCATCTTCATTTTGAATAATAGAAATATTATTAGAATTATTTGCATCTTTATTATGACAAGCAGAAAGTCCATAACCAAGTCCTAATATAGTTGTAAGTGCCAAACCACCGGCTAAAAATTTAAAAAATAATTTATGTTTAGGTTTAGTATGTGAAACAACTTCGATTTCTTCATCTTGAGTTTCACTCACTTCAGCATTTAAATTATATTTAAAAAGCAAACTAATTTGTAATGCTATAAATGAATCATGAGCATCTTTTAATTTTTTATCATTAGCATCTTTATCTTTTAATACTTTCTTTCCTGCTTCGTTAGCATAAATATTATATTTATTAGTATAATCAGCTAAATCTTTCTTTAGTTCACCACATTTATTAAATAAAGTTTGTGCCTCTCTTGCTACTTTATTAAGTTCAGCTACACTAGCACCTTCTTTTTGCATTCTATTATATTTTTCACGTAAGTCATTAATTATTGAATTATATTTATTAATTTCGCTTTTAATTCTTGAAACTAATTCTTCATTCATATAACTTATCCCCCTTTTTAAAATTAAATAAATTATACCATTTTTTATAAAATTAGTCAAATTTGATTAACCATACAATTGACTAAAAAAATCAAATATTATATAATTCTAGTAGAGAATAGGTGAGTAATATGTATATTGATAAGATAATAAAAAAAGAAGTTATTACATTATTAACTTCAGTAGGATTATTATTGATTATATTCATTGGTGTATCTTTTGCATCGTTCTTTTCAATTAAAGAGGGACAAACCAATGTAATTAAAACAGGTGATTTATCAATATCATTTTGTAGTGATGCCGATTGTGATACAACATATTCAAATATAGGACAGGTGATAGGTACCACAAAAGTAGATGGTGTTTCAGTCCCATCATCAATTTATCCTTATCCAAATGACGGAACATATTCAAATTCAACACCTTATATATTTAAAGTAGAAAATACTGGAAACTTAGAATCAAAAGTAACAATTAAATTAAAAGAAGATACAGACTTTTTACCAACTGGAAATTATGCAGAATATAGAAGACTTACAAATCTTTATTCAAGCCATTTAAAAGTAGCAATTAGAAGAAGAGTACTTGCGCCAGGATTAGAATATCAAATGGGTGATGTTAATAAAGATGGTATTGTCAATCTAGAAGATGCAAATCAAATCCAAAAAATTTATGCAGACATTGTTGAGATCACAGAAGAAGATAAAATTATTAGTGATATAAATGGAGATACTAAAATAAATGGAACTGACTCACTGATATTAAGGCAATCAATTAATGGACTGAAATCAAATGATAAATTACCTAAAACAAATATTTATTCATTTAATTCATTAATAGATGGAACTATTCTTGCAAACGACCCTTTAGCTGCAGGAGAAAATGCAATATATTTTTTATGGCTATATTTAGATGAAACAACACCTAACCAAGCACAAAAAACATTTTTTGTAGGAAACTTAGATATTAAAGCAGAATACATTCCACAAATATGTGCGGTAGCTAATGGAACTGGAAAAACAGTAGGTGACACAATAAAGTGTGGAACAGAAAGTTTCTATGTTATATCAAATGATGGAACAAATATAAAAATGCTTGCTAAACATGAATTAATGGTTGGAACTAACGCTGATGAAAGTAATGAAGGTTATGGATTGCAAATAACAAAAGATGATCCAAGTGGCATTGCACAATATCCAGCAATGTTTGATCCAGGAACAAATGATTATGAACAAAGTACCATAAAAAATTATGTAACTAAATATAATGAATTATTAATATCAAAATTTGGGCTTTCAAGTTCCACTGTATCATCATTAATATCCTTTGAAGAATTATTAGAACTTGGATGTAGTAAAAAAATTCAAAATGGTCCTTATACATGCACAACTACAAATTTTCCATGGTTATATAGTACATCATATTGGACTAAAACAAGCGGTAGTGCTGATTCAGATATTGCATGTGCAGTTAGGAATAATAAAATTGCTAATAATTTTGGATATTTAGGTTTTGCAGATGGTGATTTTAACTATTATAAATATATGGACCAAGTCTTTAGTGTAAGACCATTAGTAACAATATCAATAGATGATTTATAAAAAACTTTACAAACTAAAATACTAGTGTTATAATTAGTTCATTCAAAACAAATGAGGAAGACGTTATATAATGGATTTTATAGAGAACTAGTGGTTGGTGGAAACTAGAAAATGAAATTATATATAAATCACTTCTGATGTTACCTATGGAGAAGATAGGTACGCAAATATTGCGTTATAAAAATAAAGATAAATAAAGGGATGGTACCGTCTTATAGACTCCTTGCGTACCATTCTTTTTTTATTATTTGAAAGGAGAAATAAATATGGAAAAATTTAAAAGCTTAGAAAAGGGAAATGTTAAAGAAATAGAAGAACGTCAAATCGAAGCATGGAAAAAAGAAGATATATTAAATAAAACAATTGAAATTAGAAAAGATGCTAAAAATTTTGTATTCTATGACGGACCTGCTTATGCTAACGGATTTCCCGGAGTACATCACATGCTTGCTAAAATATTAAAAGATGCAGTATGTAAGTACAAAACAATGAAAGGATTTAAAGTTGATAGAAAAGTAGGATGGGATACTCATGGTCTTCCAACTGAAGTAAATGTTGAAAAATTATTAGGCTTTAAAGACAAAAAAGACATTGAAAATTATGGTGTAGAAAAATTTAACGAAGAATGTAAGAAAAATGTTAGAATGAATGAAAAAGAATTTGTTCGTTTAACCGATAGAATGGGTCAATTCATTGATACTGAAAATGCATACATAACATTTAAAAATGAATACATCGAAAGTGAATGGTGGATTTTAAAACAATTCTTTGATGCTGGACTTGTATATCATAGTCATAAAATACTTCCATACTGTCCACGATGTGGTACTGAATTAAGTACACATGAAGTAGCAGACGGGTATAAAGAAGTAGATGTAAATTCAGTAGTTTTATCTTTCAAAGTAAAAAATAAAGATGAATATTTTCTTGCATGGACAACTACTCCTTGGACATTAATTGCAAATGTAGCACTATGTGTTAATCCAGATGAAGAATATGTAAAAGTGGAAAGTAAAGGTTATAAATTTATATTAGCACACGCTCTAGCTGATAAAGTTTTAGGAGAAGATTATAAAGTTATTGAAACATTCAAAGGAAAAGATCTTGAATATACTGAATACGAACAGTTAATGCCATTCTTAAAACCTGATGGAAAAGCATTCTATGTTACATGCGATAACTATGTAACTATGGAAGATGGTACAGGTGTAGTACATATTGCATCTGCTTATGGAGCTGATGATAATGCTGTATGTCAACGATACAATATTCCTATGCTAAATCCAGTAGATTTAACTGGTTGTTACACTGAAGGACCATGGAAAGGAAGATTAGTAACTGATCCCAAATTAGAAATTGAAATCATTGATTGGTTAAAAGAAAATGATAAATTATTTAGAAAAGTAAAATTTTCACATAATTACCCTCATTGTTGGAGATGCAAAAGTCCACTTATCTATATGGCAAAACCAGCTTGGTATATAAAAGTAACAGATTACAAAGATAAACTTATTAAAGCAAATAAAGAAGTTAATTGGTATCCAGATTATGTTGGAGAAAAAAGATTTGGTAACTGGCTTGAAAATGTTCAAGATTGGGGAATCTCAAGAAGTAGATATTGGGGATGTCCAATTCCACTATGGACTTGTGAATGTGAGCATAAAGAAATGATTGGTTCAATAGATGAATTAGTAGAAAAATCAATTGAAAAGATTGATAGAACTATAGATTTACATAAACCATATGTAGATAACGTTCATATTAAATGTCCAGATTGTGGTAAAGAAATGACAAGAATACCTGATGTAGTAGACGTTTGGTTTGATAGTGGAGCAGTTCCATTTGCTCAATATCATTATCCATTTGAAAACAAAGAATATTTTGAGTCACACTTCCCAGCAGACTTTATTGCTGAAGGTCTTGATCAAACTCGTGGTTGGTTCTATTCTTTAATTGCAATTTCAGTATTTTTAACAGGTAAAGCTCCATATAAAAATGTATTAGTTAATGACTTATTACTAGATAAATATGGACAAAAAATGCATAAATCAAGAGGTAATGCAGTCGAACCGTTTACAGTTTTAGATAAGTATGGTGCTGATGCTACTCGTTGGTATATGTTATATACTAGTCCAGTATGGACACCATTAAAATTTGATGAAGATGGTATCAAAGATATTAATTCCAAATTTATAAATACACTTAAAAATACATATACATTCTTTGAAATGTATGCAAACACAGATGAAGTAGATCCAAGAACTTTTGAAGTTAAATACAAAGATTTAGAGGATATAGATAAATGGTTACTTTCTAAATATAACAACCTAGTTAAAAATGTAACTACTAATATGGATAAATATGATTTAAATAAAGTAGTACACTTAATTCAAGACTTTGTATGTGATGACTTAAGTAACTGGTACATTAGACGTAATAGACGAAGATTCTGGGGTAGTGAACTAGATAATTCTAAAAAAGCAGTATACAAAACTACATATGATGTTTTAGTAGGATTATGTAAAATGATTGCTCCAATTGCTCCATTTATTAGTGAAGAAATATATACTAAATTAACTGGTGAATTAAGTGTTAACTTAAGTGATTATCCAGTATGTGATGAGAAATTAATAAATGAAAAATTAGAAGAAAAGATGGACTTAGTAATAGAATTAATTAGTTATACTAGAAACATTCGTGAAGAAGCTAAGATTAAAGTTCGTCAACCAATCAAAGAAGTAATATTCGAAGAGAAATATAAAGAATTAGTTGGTGAATTCGAAAGTCTATTTAAAGAAGAACTAAATGTTAAAGAAGTAAATTGGACTAATGACTTATCAAAATATTTAACTGTTACTTATAAACCAAACTTTAAAGAAGTAGGTAAAGTATTTGGAAGCAATATTAAAGCATTTGGTGAATATTTAAATAATATTAGTGAAGATGACAGTAAAAAGTTAGAAAATGATGCACTAACTATTAATTTAAATGGTACAGACTATAATGTTGATACAAGTTATGTATTAAAATCAATAAACGCTACTGAAGGATATAAGGCAGTAATGTTAAATTACAAAACAGCTATTATAAATACAACATTAGACCAAGACTTAATCAACGAAGGAATAGCTCGTGAAATAGTATCTAAAGTACAAAACTTAAGAAAAACAAGTGGATTTGATATTTCTGATAGAATAGATATGAAATATAATGGTCCTAAAGAAATAGTAGATGCTGTTAATGAATTCAAGAGTTATATTATGGATGAAGTATTAGCTCTTACACTTAATGAAGACGAAAGTGCTTCTGAAGAATTAAAAATCAATGATTATGATATGAAAGTATCTATTAAACAAGTTAAATAATAAAAGTACTAGAAATAGTGCTTTTAATGTGCCTAAATTGACTTATAACACGTTTTTTGGTATAATAAAGCCCAATCAAATGAATTAATTTGACTATATATCATTGATTAATAATGATTATTATTAGGAGATATATGAAAGAAAATATTTTAAATATTTAATCTTTAAGAAGGAGAAATTGATTACCAAAATTATATAATTTTTTAAATTAAAAAACTGTATTAAAAAGGAAAGGTAAGAAATGAATTTGAAAGTTATAGTTATTAAAACTATAGAAGATTTAGAAAAGATAAGAAAAGTAAAAAGTGGTAAGGTTATTATAATATTAAAAGGAAATTTAGATTTAAAAGATATTGAAAGTTTTAGAAGTATAAATATTCCAAATACTAGTGTAATTATTTATGGTGGAGGACATACAATCTACAATATGACTATTGATTCTAATTTAGATTCAGTAGGTATGTTTAGTGAAGTAAATAACTTATATGTAAGAAATATATTATTTGATAGTGCAAATGTTAAAGGTAATACTGAAGTTGGAATTTTAGCTGGACATGTAAATGGAAAACTAGATGTAAAAGATTCATTATTCAATGGAAAAATTGAAGGAAATGCATTTGTAGGAGGGATTGCTGGTTTAACAGAAGAAGCTGAATTCAAATCAGTTGATGTATTTGCTGAAATAAAAGGAGAAGAATTTGTAGGTGGATTAGTTGGATTAACTAGACATTATATAGGTAATAGAATCGGAAACTTTGAAAAAATCGATACTAATGGAGAATTTAAAAATAGAGAATATGGTTTAGTAACCGGAAAAATATTAAAAAAATAATGGCTTTTTAGCCATT
>OBLI01002482.1_pt1 | contig 15598 bp, 13 predicted proteins | sample 1519701 | NCBI WGS metagenome assembly OBLI01 (sample SAMEA3663005, study PRJEB22513) | pig gut metagenome | biome: pig gut; feature: pig-associated habitat; material: faeces | place: France | collected 2012 | reverse complement strand
ACAAAACGTCCGACGATCATGGTATCTACCATAGTATAAAATTGTTGAAATAAACTTCCTAAAAAAACAGGGACTGCAAAGAACAGAAGATGCTTTGCGGTAGAACCCTGGGTCATATTATTTTCCATATAGGTCTCCTCCGATTCGTTTATAATTTCATATGCGTTACGTATTACTATAACGGAAAGCGGGGCGGGAATTCAATAGTGGATTCGTCGAAATTGTAGAAAAATGAAATGGAATAGTCTGAAAATTCAAAAATATAAGAAAAAATAGGAATTTAGTAAAAATCTCTAAGATTAAGGCATGAAGGTAAAGTATTCAGATATTGCACACTTGTTATCCACGTTTGTATAAATAGAAAAATGGCTTTTTTAAGGGAAAAATGGGTTATACACAAAGTTATCCACATTATCCACAAAAAAAGGCACGAATTTCGTGGATATCTTTTTGGGAGAAAAGAAACATATGTTTTGTGTAAATGTAATAAAAAACAGTTTTTAACAAAGAATTTATATTTTCTTAATATTAAAAAAAATATAAAATTGATTGAAAATAATAAAATGTGAAAAAAGTTTAAAGAAAAATATTCATGGATGGTTAATCATTGGAAAAATCAACTGGATATGGTATAATAAATCTATCTTAAGACAAAGGAGCTGGTTGATATGCGTTTTATTATTAGTGGAAAAAACATCGAGGTAACAGAAGGAATTCGCTCAGCTATAGAGCATAAATTGAGTAAACTGGACAAATATTTTTCTGAAGATGCAGAGATTTTTGTTACTTTGAGTGTTGAGAGAAATAGACAGAAAATTGAAGTAACAATTCCAATGAAAGGGCAGGTTGTCAGAGCTGAGCAAGATAGTACAGATATGTATGTATCCATTGATTTAGTTGTTGATATTATCGAACGTCAGATTCGCAGATATAAGACAAAATTAATGAATCAGAAATTATCTGGAACAGAATTTAAAAAAGAATTCTTTGAAGTAGATGACGATGCTCAAGATGAAGAGATCAAAATTGTTCGTAGCAAGAAGTTTGCGATTAAGCCTATGGATGTAGAAGAAGCATGTGTACAGATGGAATTGATCGGCCATACCTTCTTCGTATTCCGCAATGCAGATACATTTGAAGTAAATGTAGTATACAAAAGAAAAGATGGTACATTTGGTTTGATTGAACCAGAATTTTAAGAAGTCAGATCATAGAAAAGAGGAAGCCAGTTTCGTGCTGATACACGAGGCTGGCTCTTTTTGTTATAGCAAAAAGAGCCATGCAATTTCGAAGGCGCAGAACGCCTTCTCGCTTTAGGGCTTCGCCCTATGATCCAAGAGAAGTGAGCCATGTAATCTCGAAGGTGTAAAACACCTTCTCGCTTTAGGGCTTCGCCCTATACCACAGAAAAAAACAGGCTCAATCATCTGCAAGCACATGATTGAACCATTTATTTTCTGAGTTGCATGGCTCAGTGGGAAAAAGTTTATAATTGTTTTACATTCCGCGCATTGACGGCAATTTTGAGAGATGTTAGAATGAAAAATAGAATTTTTTATTTAGGAGTGAAATATATGGGTTTATTCGATAAGATATTTGGAAGCCATAGTGAAAAAGAGATTAAGAGAATCTCTGGCAAGGTAGATCAGATTGAAAAGCTGGAACCGAAGATGGAAAAACTCACAGATGATGAGTTAAGACATAAAACTGTTGAATTTAAAGAAAGACTGGCCAATGGAGAGACATTGGATGATATTTTAGTAGAAGCATTTGCGACAGTTCGTGAAGCAGCCAAGAGAACGTTGAATATGAGACATTACCGTGTACAGTTGATCGGTGGTATTATCCTTCATCAGGGACGTATTGCCGAGATGAAGACTGGGGAAGGTAAGACACTGGTATCTACGTTGCCTGCATATTTGAATGCGTTGGAAGGAAAAGGTGTGCATATTGTAACTGTCAATGAATATCTGGCAAAGCGTGATGCGGAGTGGATGGGACAGATTCACACATTCTTGGGATTGTCTGTTGGAGTAGTTACCAACGATATGGATACCGAACAGCGTCAGGAGATGTACGGATGTGACATTACTTATATTACTAACAATGAATTGGGATTTGATTATTTAAGAGATAATATGGTCAATGATAAATCTCGTCTGGTACAGAGAGAATTGAACTATGCCATCGTCGATGAGGTGGACTCTGTATTGATCGATGAAGCGAGAACACCATTGATTATTTCAGGTCAGAGTGGAAAGTCTACCGATCTTTATCGGATGTGTGACATGCTGGCACGTCAGATGGAACGAGGCAGCTCTGATGGAGAGATTTCCAAAATTGATGCGATTATGAACGAAGTTGTAGAGGAAGATGGAGATTTCCTTGTAAATGAAAAGGATAAGCATGTGATGCTGACTGCACAAGGTGTGGAGAAAGTAGAGAAGTTCTTTAATATTGAAAATTTGGCTGATCCAGAACATTTAGCATTACAGCACAATATGATTTTGGCACTGAGAGCACATAATCTGATGTTCAAAGATAAGGACTATGTGGTAAAGGGCGATGAAGTATTGATCGTAGATGAATTTACTGGACGTATTATGCCGGGAAGACGTTATTCTGATGGACTTCATCAGGCCATTGAAGCCAAAGAGCATGTGAAGGTAAAGAGAGAGTCTAAGACTCTGGCTACGATTACTTTCCAGAATTTCTTTAATAAATATAAGAAAAAAGCTGGTATGACGGGTACAGCATTAACAGAAGAGCAGGAATTTAGAGAAATCTATGGTATGGACGTTATTGTAATCCCTACGAATATGCCAGTAATCCGAATTGATCATGAAGATTCTATTTATAAGACAAGAGCAGAGAAGCTGAATGCAGTTGTGGATGAAATCGTAAGCTCCCATGAGAAGGGACAGCCGGTTCTGGTTGGTACCATTACCATTGAGGCATCTGAAGAACTGAGTCTGATGCTTAAGAGACGTGGAATCCCACATAATGTATTGAATGCAAAATTCCATGAACAGGAAGCGGAAATCATTTCTCATGCCGGTGAGCTGGGTGCAGTTACTATTGCTACTAACATGGCAGGACGTGGTACGGATATTAAGCTTGCGGATGGAGTAGCTGAAGTTGGCGGACTGAAGATCATTGGTACAGAACGTCATGAATCCAGACGTATTGATAATCAGCTGCGCGGACGTTCTGGACGTCAGGGAGATCCAGGTGAATCCAAGTTCTATTTATCATTGGAAGATGATCTGATGCGCTTATTTGGATCTGAGCGTATGATTGGTATTTATAATGCGCTGGGCATTCCAGAAGGAGAAGAGATTCAGCATAAGACCATTACCAATACCATTGAAAAGGCACAGAAGAAGATTGAGAATAATAACTTCTCCATTCGACGTAATCTGTTAGAATATGATCAGGTTAACAATGAACAACGTGAGATTATTTATGCAGAACGTCGCAGAGTGTTAGATGGAGAAGATATGCAGGAAGTTGTTCGAAATATGATTACTGATACAGTGGAAAATTACGTAACAGCAACCTGTAACGATGATGTTCCGGTAGAAGAGTGGAATATGACAGAACTGAACCGTGAATTATGCCGCATCATTCCATTTGGCGGTATTGCACTGACAGAAGAAGATCAGAAATCAGGAGTGGCTCATTTATCAGACCGATTAAAAGAACAGGCATTAAGCCTTTATGAGGAGAAACAGAAGGAATTTGACCCAGAGGATATGAGAGAGATCGAACGCATCATTCTGTTGAATATCATTGATCGTAAATGGATGGATCATATTGATGATATGGATCAGCTTCGCCAGGGAATTGGTTTGTATGCGTATGGTAACAGAGATCCGTTGGTTGAATATCGATTTGCCGGATTTGATATGTTTGAACAGATGACAAAATCCATTCAGGAAGATACTACTAATGCATTATTCCATGTTCGTGTGGAACAGAAAGTAGAAAAGGAAGAGACTCCAGAAATTACCGGAACCAATAAGGATGAAGAAAGTTCCAAGGGGCCATATCGCAGAAAGAATGCGAAGGTTGGACGAAATGATCCATGTCCTTGTGGAAGTGGTAAGAAATATAAGCATTGCTGTGGAAGAGGAAAATAAACCAAGCGATAGAGATATAAAGGAGCAGATATTGTGGTAGAATTAGATCAGTTTAAGTATAAGATTGGCGGATATGAGGAACCGCTTTGTGAGCTTAAAGAATCCCTGGGGCTAGATTTAAAGCAGGAGAGGATCGATCAGCTGGAAGCACAAATGGAAGCACCAGATTTTTGGGATGATGTTACATCATCCCAATTTGTTATGAAAGAGTTAAAACAACTAAAAGATGTGGTAGAATCTTACGAAACGTTGCAGGAAGAAAAAGACGACATCGAGACCATGATCGAAATGGGTTATGAGGAAGAAGATCCGGAGCTGGTTCCAGAAGTCAAAGAAATGTTAGAAAAATTTGAAGAGGATTTTGAAAATCTTCGTATTAGTACGCTGCTTTCGGGAGAATATGATAAGGAAGATGCAATTTTGAGTCTGAATGCGGGAGCAGGAGGAACAGAGTCCTGTGACTGGGTCAGTATGTTATATCGTATGTATCATAAATGGGCCGAGAAAAAAGGATTCAGGATACAGATTTTAGATTATCTGGATGGAGAAGTTGCAGGAATCAAATCCGTGACAATGTTGATTTCTGGTGAGAATGCATATGGATATTTGAAATCAGAAAAAGGCATTCACCGCCTGGTACGCATTTCTCCATTTAATGCGGCAGGAAAGAGACAGACATCCTTTGCGTCCTGTGATATTATGCCGGATATTAAGCAGGATATTAATATTGAAATTGCGGATGATGAGATTCGGATTGATACGTATCGTTCCAGCGGTGCTGGTGGTCAGCATATTAATAAGACGGATTCTGCCATTCGTATTACCCATCTTCCTACAGGAACGGTGGTACAATGTCAGAATGAGCGTTCTCAGCATCAGAATAAGGAAAAGGCTATGCAGATGCTGAAGGCAAAGCTGTATTTATTGAAGGAGCAGGAAAAGAAGGAAGAATTATCCGGCATCCGCGGTGAAGTGATGGACAATGGATGGGGAAGCCAGATCAGGTCTTATGTGCTGCAGCCGTATACAATGGTGAAGGATCATAGGACAAATGAGGAAAGCGGAAATCCATCTGCAGTTTTAGATGGAGCATTGGATAATTTCATTAATGCGTATCTGAAATGGGAGAATTTAAAGCAGACAAAGCAGGAAGATTAAGAGAATATGAAAAAAACTTGCGAATCCTGTAGAAACGTGGTAATATCTTTTGGTGACGGACAAGTGTATTTCCCGCAAAGACAAAGGAGGAAAGGATGTCTGAAGATACAAAATATTATGTCATAAAACAAAAAGCAGTTCCAGAGGTGCTGTTAAAGGTTGTAGAAGTTCAGAAAATACTGGATGCAGATCCGACAAAAACAGTGCAGGAAGCTTCGACAGAAGTAGGAATCAGCAGGAGTTCCTATTATAAATATAAGGATGATATTTTTCCATTTCACGATAATAAGAAAGGGAGAAATATTACCTGTGTCATAGAGATTCGGGATTGTCCTGGTATTATTTCTACAATTTTAAATATTTTTGCAAAATATCATACGAATATATTGACGATTCATCAGAGTATTCCAATTAACGGAATTGGAATACTGACCTTAAGTGTGGATATACTGTCTATTACTACGGATGTATCGGCGATGTTAGATGAAGTAGAACATTTAGAGAGAATAATCAGCGTGAAAATTATTGCCAGAGAGTGAGGAAACAGATGATAAATGTTGCGATTTTAGGATATGGAACGGTTGGTTCCGGGGTATTTGAAGTAATCAAGACCAACAATGAAATGATTAGTAAAAAAGCAGGAAAAAAAGTGCATGTAAAATATGTGTTGGATAAGAGAGAATTTCCAGCGGATGATCCGGTTAATGAGGTGCTTTGCCACAATTTTGAAACCATCGTATCTGATCCGGAAATCAGTATCGTTGTAGAGGTGTTGGGCGGTATAGAGCCATCCTATACATGGGTTTCTCAGTGCTTAAAGAGAGGAAAGAGTGTATGTACCTCCAATAAGGAGCTGGTAGCTAAACACGGAGCTGAGCTTCTTGCTCTGGCAGCAGAAAATAATGCCAATTTCTTCTTTGAAGCCAGTGTTGGAGGAGGAATTCCAATTATCCGTCCATTAAATCATTCTTTATCTGCAGATGAGATTACAGAAATCACTGGAATTTTAAATGGAACCACCAATTATATCTTAAGCAAAATGAGTGATGAAGGGCTGGATTTTGATTCTGTTTTAAAAGATGCACAGGAAAAAGGCTATGCAGAACGTCATCCGGAAGCAGATGTAGAAGGATATGATGCATGCCGCAAGATTGCGATTTTAACATCGCTGGCATTTGGAAGACAGGTTGATTTTGAAGATATTTATACCGAAGGAATCACAAAGATTACGGACAAGGATATTAAATACGCAAAGGCCATGAATAAGAGCATTAAGCTGCTTGGAACAAGCTGTAAGGCTGATGGAATGGTTTATGCGATGGTATGCCCGATGATGATTGGACAGAACCATCCGCTATATAGTGTAAAAGATGTATTTAATGCTATTTTTGTCAATGGAAATATGGTAGATGATCTGATGTTTTATGGTAGAGGAGCAGGCAAGCTTCCTACGGCCAGTGCAGTAACGGCTGACGTAGTAGAGGCTGCAAGAAATCTTGGTAATACTCTTCCGATATTGTGGAGTCAGGATAAATTAGAATTGGCCAGCACAGGAGAATTTAAGCATCAGTTCTTTGTAAGAATGAAAGAGGAAACATCCAGGGAAGAGATAGAGAAGGCATTCGGCAAGGTTTCGTATGTTACATTGGAAGATGTAAAAGGAGAGGTTGCATTTGTAACTCCGCTGATGAAGGAAAAAGAGTATCAGCAAAAGATTAAAGCATTTGAAACCGTGATCAGCATGATCAGAATGAATGCAAAATAATTCCAGGGAGGATAGGATTATGAAATATGTAGTAGTTTTAGGCGATGGAATGGCAGATGAGCCGATTGAAGCACTAAATGGAAAAACTCCAATTCAGGCAGCACATACACCTGCGTTGGATAAAATAGCTCCAGTATCTGAAATTGGACTGGTGCATACAGTACCGGAAGGAATGAATCCGGGAAGTGATGTTGCAAATCTTGCAGTAATGGGATATAATCCTTCTGCATGCTATTCTGGGCGTTCACCGTTAGAAGCGTTGAGTATCGGAGTAGAGATGGAAGACACAGATATTTCCCTAAGATGCAACATTGTAACCTTAAGTGATGAAGAAGAAAAGTATGAAGATAAAAAGATTTTGGATCACAGTTCTGGAGAAATCTCCAGTGAGGAGGCCACGCAGCTGATCGAGGCGATTAAGCCGGTGATGCAGAATGAGACCTATCAGTTTTATGCAGGAACCTCCTATCGTCATCTGACCATCTGGAAGCATGGACAGGTAGTGGACCTGGTTCCTCCTCATGATGTATTAGGACAGACCGTTGGACAATATCTTCCAAAGCAAAAGGATCTCTATGATATGATGAAGAAAAGCTATGAAATTCTTAACGATCATCCAATCAATGTAGAGAGAGCGAAAAAGGGACTTAATAAGGCGAATTCCTTATGGTTCTGGGGGGCTGGAACAAAACCTTCTCTTGGCGGTTTTTATGAAAAGACAGGCAAAAAGGGTGCCATGGTATCTGCGGTTGACTTATTAAAAGGAATTGCTGTGGGAGCAGGAATGCGCAATATGGAAGTGGAAGGTGCCAATGGAGGTCTTCATACCAATTATGAAGGTAAGGTCATGGCAGCGATCCAGGCATTGAAGGAAGGCAGTGATTTTGTTTATATTCATGTAGAGGCACCAGATGAAATGGGACATCAGGGGAATATGGAGAACAAGATTACAGCGATTGAATATCTGGATCAGAAAGTCATTGCAAGAATGCAGGAAGAGCTTCAGAAGATGGGAGAGGATTACCGTATGCTGGTTATGCCAGACCATCCGACACCACTGGCCATTCGTACACATTCTTCCAATCCGGTTCCATACCTCTTATTCGATAGCCGTAAAGAAGCTTCTGGACAGCCAGAATACAGTGAAGCAGCCGGTAAGGCTTCTGGAATCTATGTACAAAATGGATATGAATTAATGAATCACTTATTAGAAATTTAGGAGGATACAAAACTAATGTTAATCGTTAAAAAATTTGGTGGAACATCAGTAGGAGATAAAGAAAGAATCTTTAATGTGGCAAGAAGATGTATTGAAGATTATAAAAAAGGACATGATGTTGTAGTTGTATTATCCGCTATGGGTAAAATGACAGATGAATTGATCGCAAAAGCAAAGGATATCAATCCAAATCCATCCAAAAGAGAAATGGATATGCTGTTTACCACAGGAGAACAGACTTCTGTTGCTTTAATGGCTATGGCTATGGATGCACTTGGAGTACCTGCCGTATCTTTAAATGCATTTCAGGTAGCAATGCATTCTACCAATAAATATGGAAATGCCAGATTAAAACGAATTGATACAGAACGTATCCATCATGAATTGGATCAGAGAAAGATTGTTTTAGTAACTGGATTCCAGGGAATTGATCATTATAACAACTATACAACTTTGGGACGTGGAGGTTCTGATACGACAGCCGTTGCTCTGGCAGCAGCACTTCGCGCAGATGCATGTGAGATTTACACAGACGTAGAAGGTGTATACACAGCAGACCCACGTAAGGTAAAAGATGCACGCAAATTAAAAGAAATCACATACAATGAAATGTTAGAACTGGCTACTTTAGGAGCTGGCGTTCTTCATAACCGTTCTGTGGAACTTGCCAAAAAACATGGAGTACAGCTGGTCGTACGTTCTAGCTTGAATACTGCAGAAGGTACGACAGTAAAAGAAGCTACCTCTATGGAAGAAAAGGTAGTCAGCGGTGTTGCTGGTGATAAAAATGCTGCTCGTATCGCAGTTATGGGACTTCATGATGAACCAGGTATTGCTTTTAAATTATTTAATTTATTAGCAAGAAATAATATTAATGTGGATATCATCTTACAGTCTGTAGGTAGAGATGGTACAAAGGATATTTCCTTTACAGTAACAGAGGATTCTGCAGATGAAACGGTAGAAGTAATCAAGAATAACTTCCCAAGAGCGAAATATAAAGAAATCGATGTGGAAACAAAAGTAGCAAAGGTATCTGTAGTAGGTGCAGGAATGCTGGCACATCCAGGAGTAGCTGCTAATATGTTCCAGGCTTTATATCAGCATGACATCAATATTCGAATGATTTCTACTTCTGAGATCAGAGTTACCGTACTGGTAAATGAAGACGATATGGAAAAAGCCATGAATGCTGTTCATGAAGCATATGGCTTACAGGAAGCGTAAGACGGAAAAAGGCAATTCGAAAGCATTCTTGTAGAAGGCTTAGAATTGCCTTTTATGGTATATAAATATAATAAAACCTTAATATTCCATCTTCTTTTCGATAGTAACTGCCAGACATCCTGGTCCGATATGACAAGCCACACTTAAGGATAAGACATCGATTGGAATATCCTCTTCGGTCACTGGAAAGGCCTGAGACAGTTCTTTTCTAAATTCTATGGCTGCATCCGGATTTTCTGTATGGACCACATTCAGTCTGACATTATCAATTCCACCGAAACGTTCTGCAGAATCTTTGATTGCGGCATCTAACATGGTAGAACGGCCCTTTTTCACGGTTCTGCACTTAGCAAAGGCGTCCAGTTTCTCGCCTTGAATCTGAAGGACCGGCTTGATCTTTAATAAGGTTGCCAGTGCGGCAGCCGCAGGAGTGATTCGTCCACCCTTCTTTAAATATTTTAAAGTATCCAGCATAATGTAGATACTGGAATCAAATTTCGTATCGGTCAGCCTCTTATGAATTTCTTCTGCTGAGAGGCCCTTATCTGCCATAGCTTTGGCATCCAGAACAGAGGATTTCATGGTAGTAGAAATTCTCTGGTTGTTGACAACCCATACTTTATTCTCATAATCCTCGGCCAGCATCATCGCTGTTTGACAGCTTCCACTTAAACCACTGGACATAGGGATATGAATAATTTCATCATAAGATGTAAGCAGCTTGTCCCAGAGGTCAGTAACATCACCAGGGGAGGGTTGAGATGTGGAAATATCCGCATCTCCTTTTAAATATTCATAAAATTCATCCTGTGACAGAGTGATGTCCTCATAAAAGGTTTTTCCATTAATATGAAATGGCATAGGAAGTACAAAAACACCGTAATCCTTTGCCATACTCTGGGTAATTCCGCTGTTACTATCCGTTACAATAGCGACTTTTTTCAAAATAATACCTCCATACATTTTCATTACACATATTCAACTCATTTTAGCATTTCTAAAATAAATTGTAAATATTGCAATAATAACTTTCTATTGATAAAAATATTCGTTATAATAAAAGGTACTGATAATATAGAAGAAGGAGTTTGAAAGGATGTATACAGAAAATATTTTAGATTTAATTGGGAATACGCCTCTGCTCAGTCTGAAACCAAGCACCGGATGCGAGATTTATGCAAAAGCAGAGTTTTTAAATCCAGGGGGGAGCATCAAAGACCGTGTAGCGAAAAATATGTTGCTTGAAGCCCAAAAAGCAGGTAAATTAAGACCGGGTATGACCATTATAGAACCAACTTCTGGAAATACTGGAATCGGACTGGCATTTTGTGGTGTGCGCATGGGCTATAAGGTAATCATTGTAATGCCTGAGAACATGAGTGAAGAACGCAAGAAGATCATCAGAGGGCTGGGAGCAGAGCTTGTGCTGACTCCAGCAGAATTAAGCATTGATGGTTCTGTACAAAAGGCAAAGGAAATCGCAGCATCTTCCGAAGATTATTTTGTACCGCAGCAGTTTGAAAATCCAGCCAATACGGATGCTCATTATAAGACCACTGCTCCAGAATTGGTAAAACAGCTTGGAAAACCAATTGACATTTTTGTTTCTGGTGTGGGAAGTGGCGGAACCATGGCTGGAATTGCAAAATATTTGTTGGAAATCAATCCAGATACCAAGATTGTAGCAGCAGAGCCAAAGGGAGTATCTGCTCTTTTGGGGCAACAGCCAGGACTTCATCAGATACAGGGAATTGGAGATGGATTCGTTCCTGCAATTTTAGATACGACTATCATTACGGATATTGTAGAAGTAAGCGATGAAGATGCCATTGAAACTGCCAGAGAACTGACCAGAGTACAGGGAATCCTTTGTGGAACATCTTCTGGAGCCAATATCTGGACAGCAAAACAAATGGCCAAAAAATATGGTAAGGATAAAGTGATTGCAACAGTACTGCCAGACCGTGCAGAACGTTACTTCAGTGTAAACTTATTATAAGGATGGCACTGTGATCAATCAAAAAATATTAAGAAAACATTAAAAACTTCAAAAAAAATCAAGAAACTCTTGAAAACTTATGAGTATTTCTGTAGAATTATGAATAAGGGTTCAGCTCACAAAGGCGTGTGACATTTATGATCATACGCCTTTTGCTTTTACTTATGGAGAGAGGTAACAATTATGAAATATCCCAGAATACTTTTATGTGGAGATTCCGCAGTTGATGTGGAATTCGGTGATGTTATCAGTGATGAGATTAACCAAAAAATTCGAAATTTTACCAATGTACTGAAGAAAGAAGAGATTACAGGAATTACGGATATTATTCCCACCTTTCGTTCAGTGTTGATTAATTATGATCCTAGATTTCTTTTATATGATGAGATGAAGGAGATTATTGAGAAATTGCTGAAGGTGGATGATGTTGGTGATGCACAGAAGGTTCGGATTTTCCAGATTCCAGTATGTTATGGAGGAGAATATGGTCCTGACCTTGCGGATGTTGCAGAGTATGGCAATATGACAGAAAAAGAAGTAATCGAGCTTCATGCTAATAGAAATTATTTGATTTATATGTTGGGGTTCCTTCCCGGCTTTGCTTATTTAGGAGGAATGGATCCACGACTAGAGACACCGAGATTGTCCAACCCAAGAATTCGGATTCCAACCGGCTCTGTGGGGATCGGAGGAGCACAGACGGGAATCTATCCATTGGATTCTCCTGGAGGCTGGCGTTTGATTGGAACAACACCGATCAGGCCATATGATCCTGACAGAGAACCACCGATTCTTTATGAGGCAGGTGATTATATCAGGTTTGTTCCGATTACACCGGAAGAATTTGAGAAGATCAGACAGTTAGAAGAACAGGGACAATATGAATATCAGATTCTGGAGGAGGGTGAATAGATGGGAATTTTATTTGAAAAAAGCGGTTTGTTCACTACGGTACAGGATCTTGGACGTACTGGATATCAGAAATCTGGATTTTCTGTATCCGGCGTTATGGATCGCCGATCCTTTATGATTGCCAATTTACTGGTGGATAATCCGGAAAATGAAGCAGTCATTGAATTTTCCATGGTAGGACCGACGATTCGATTTACTTCCGATACGATCATTGCGATGACAGGAGGGAAGTTTTCTCCAAAACTCAATGGTAAGCCGATCCATATGTATGCAGCAGTTTATGTTCATAAAGGAGACCTGCTGGAAATCGGCTTTGCAGAGACAGGATGCTGGGGTTATCTGGCTATTTCCAGTCGTCTGGATGTGAAGAACGTGATGGGAAGCCGTTCTACCAATACAAAATGCAGTGTAGGCGGATTTCATGGAAGAAAGATAGAGAAGAATGACCAGATCTGGTTCCGGGCAAAGAAGCGGTATTTGCCGTATTTTCTTTCCAGACATTTGGAGCCGGACGATTTTGGAAAGGAAGAGGTAGACATTCGTGTGGTCATGGGACCGCAGGAGGATGCCTTTACGAAAAAAGGAATTAAGACATTTCTTACAGAAGAATATACAGTAACAGCAGATGCCGACCGGATGGGCTATCGATTAGAGGGACCACATATTGCTCACAAGGGAAGCGCAGATATTATTTCGGATGGGATTCCATTTGGGGCGATTCAGGTGCCGTCCCATGGAAAACCGATCATTATGCTTGCCGACAGGCAGACAACCGGAGGCTACACAAAGATTGCCACAGTCATTGGCGTAGATATTCCGAAGCTTGTACAGAGGAAGCCTGGCAATAAGATTCGTTTCTATCCGGTTTCTGTAAAAACAGCACAGGAATTGTATCGTCAGGAGATTAAGGAATTCGATGAGATGAGAAATAAGATTCATCATCCTTGTAAAGAGGTGTTAGATCCCCGCCTGACAGCAAAACGATTAGCAAAATTATTTGATAAAGAGAAAGAAACAATGGAGGTAGAACCATGGATTTAAGCAAAGTAAAAAAATTGATGGAATTGATGGAAGACTCTTCTTTGGTGGAATTTTCCTTAAAGGAAGGAGACGATAAGATCGTACTGAAAAAAGCGACCGCAGCAGATGCTGTTGTAGTGCAGACTCCCGCTGTTTCCAGCCAGGAGGCACCTGTGGCAGAAGAAGAGGCAGAAGATGAATTATATGTATTGTCCCCAATGGTTGGCACCTTCTATAGTGCGCCATCTCCAGATGCTCCATCCTTTGTCAATGTTGGCGATAAAGTTGAAGTGGGACAGACCTTATGTATTGTAGAAGCCATGAAGCTGATGAATGAGATTGAAAGCGATTATGCCGGGGAGATCGAGGCGATTCTTGTAAGCAATGAACAGAAAGTAGAATACGGACAGCCATTATTTAAGATTAAGGCGTAAAAGAGGTGGAATCGTATGTATCAAAAAGTATTAATAGCCAATCGTGGAGAAATCGCCGTTCGTATCATCCGTGCGCTGAGGAATCTTGGAATTTTATCCGTAGCAGTGTATTCAAAAGAAGATGAAAATGCCCTTCACACAAAGCTGGCAGATCAGAGAGTCTGCATCGGGGAAGGTCCTGTAAAAAACAGCTACCTGAATATGGAACGGATTATTATGGCGGCCAAGAATACAGGTGCTGACGCCATTCATCCAGGATTTGGATTTTTATCAGAGAACAGTACATTTGCGCGTATGTGTATAGAGAATGGGATTGATTTTATCGGACCTGATCCAGAGATTATTGATCGTATGGGGAATAAATCTGAGGCCAGAAAGACCATGATGGAAGCAGGGGTTCCTGTAGTGCCGGGAACCAAAGAGCCGGTGTATGAATCTAAGAAGGCATTGGAGTTTGCCAAGGAAATCGGATTCCCAGTCATGATCAAGGCTTCTTCTGGAGGCGGAGGAAAGGGGATGCGAATCTCTCATTCGGAAGAGGATTTTGAATTTCAGTTTAATACGGCACAGAGAGAGTCAGTCAATGCATTTGCCGATGATACCATGTACATGGAGCGGTGCATCATGAAGCCAAGACATGTAGAGATTCAGATTATGGCAGATAAGCATGGCAACGTGGTTGCGCTTGGGGACAGAGACTGTTCCGTACAGAGAAATCATCAGAAGATGATTGAAGAATCTCCTTCTCCAGCTATTAACGATGAAACAAGAAAGAAAATGAATGAGATGGCGATTCTGGCTGCCAAGACCGTAGGGTACAGCAGCGCAGGAACCATTGAATATATTGTAGATCAGTCTGGAGAGTTCTATTTTATGGAGATGAATACCAGAATTCAGGTAGAGCATCCAGTAACAGAAATGGTCACTGGACTGGACCTGATCGAGATGCAGATAGAATCTGCAATGGGCTATGAGCTTTCTGTAAAGCAGGAGGATATTGAGCTTCGCGGACATGCGATTGAGTGCCGGATCAATGCAGAGATGCCGGAAAAGAACTTTATCCCTTGTCCTGGTCTTATTAAACATGTTCATCTTCCAGGCGGCAATGGCGTGCGTGTGGATACTGCTATTTATGAGGGATATCAGGTTCCATCCGAATACGATTCTATGATCGCCAAAGTGATTGTTCATGGCAAAGACCGTAAGGCGGCCATTCGGAAAATGCGTACAGCCCTGGAAGAACTGGTAATTTTGGGGATTGATACCAATGTAAACTTTCAGTATCTGATCTTTAAGAATCCAATCTTTTGCGATGGAGAAGCGGATACCGGATTTATTGAAGATTTATTGAATTATAAGGAATAGCAAGGAGGAAAGTCTATGGATTACGTAAATGCAAAACCCTGGGAAGTAAGAAAGTTGATTCGAGAAGGTAAGATTACCGTACCGACCTCGGGAATGTGTGCGGGATATGCTCAGGCCAATCTGGCGATTCTTCCAAAAGAGTTAGCCTATGATTTTCTCTTATTCACACAGAGAAATCCAAAACCATGTCCAATTCTGGAGGTCAGCGATGTGGGAAGCAGAGAACTGAAATACATTGCAAAGAACTGCGATATTGCTACGGATTTTCCAAAGTACCGGGTTTATGAAAAAGGAGAATTAAAGGGTGAATACACCAGCGTGGAAGATTTCTGGAGAGATGACCTGGTAAGCTTTCTG
>OBLI01002481.1_pt1 | contig 15598 bp, 19 predicted proteins | sample 1519701 | NCBI WGS metagenome assembly OBLI01 (sample SAMEA3663005, study PRJEB22513) | pig gut metagenome | biome: pig gut; feature: pig-associated habitat; material: faeces | place: France | collected 2012 | reverse complement strand
AGATACTTTAAAAGATGTGATTAGTGAGATTAGAGTTCAGAACGATAATTTCCAACAGATTGATAAACGTATGGAAGATGAGCTTGGGCGCTTACGGGAAAAATTACTTGAAAAAGATAATGATATAACTCTGTGCCAATCTTTATTGTGTAAGAAAATGTGTTGCAAAAATAGATTACCTATATCTGGGCTTGGTCCTAAATTCTTTAATGATTTAAAAGAAGGAAAAGAAGAATTAGATTATAATGAATTATAAATATTTTTATACATATAAAATTATTTTATTAAAAGGTTCGTTAGCTGGAAAATATTACTATGGACAACACAAAACTAATCGTTTAAATGATAGTTACGCAGGATCTGGTAAAATTATAAAATCATATTTTAAAAAGTATGGAGCTGTAGTGAACGATACATATATAAAAGAAATTTTAACCTTTTATAATAATACAGACGAATTAAATATTGCGGAAGAACAGTTAGTTTCAAATTTATGAAAGACAGATACAAACTGTTTAAATTTAAAACCAGGAGGAAATCAACCTAAAACAGATTTTTGTGGTGATAAAAATCCATTTTACGGAAAACATCATTCAGAATACACTAAAAGTATTTTAAGACAAAGCAGTTTAAAACATACTCCAATAAACATAGAGGATTTAAAACGAATGTCTTATAATAGAAGTAGGGCTGTTGATCAGTATTCAAAAAATGGAGAACTTATAAGATCTTGAAATCATTTATGCGATGCATCTAATACACTAAAAATAAAATGTATTTCAGATGTTTGTAATGGTAAACGAATAACTGCTGGAGGTTTTGTATGAAGATATAAAGATGAGCCATTTAATAAGTATAGAACCGAATATTTACAGCCAAGTAAAGAAGATATTGCATCCAAAATTAACATTATGAGAATTGTAACTAGTAAGCCAGTTTACCAGTTTGATTTAAATGGTAATTTTATTAGAGAATATCAATCTACTAGGGAAGCTTCTAGAATTACCGGAATTGCTAATAGTTCAATATCTGCTGTGTGTAGGTGTGAAAGAAATACTGCTGGAAATTTTAAATGAAGTTATTCAAAATAAATTTTGTATATTAAATAATTATTACTATATTTGTATTGTAATAAAAATCTAATATATATGAATAATGAATTTGAATTGTTTGAGGACTATGTAAATATATATAGTTCTTATGATGTAAGAAGCATCACTAAAAGAGTAATTAAATTTAACTCTATCGAAGATTTAATAACTAAAGCAAATGATTTAGTTAAGAAAGATAATAGATATAAATATTCTGTTAATAAGCTTATATCTATGTTATCTCCAGATAAAAAACCTACTATTATATGTTAATTTAATTGGTGTTTAGTTTAATACTAGGCACCAATTTTTTTATAAATTTATGTAAAAAATATTTGTTTATTTAAAATATTTTACTTATCTTTGCATTATTAAAATAAGAGATATAATAACATTTTAAACTAAAACTTAATTATGGACGCTTTTACAAATGCAGAGGTAAATAATAGAATTAAAGCTATAACAGCTATTAAATCAATTCTTAAATCTAATTGAGAATTTATTGAAACTAAACCAGAAGATAAAACCAGATTTGATTTCTATATAAAGAATAAAGAAACTGGAGAGATTATTTATATTGAACATAAAGATAGAAAATATAGAAGTAATCAATTTACTGATTGACAATTAGATGGTAAGAAGTATGATTATCTTAAATCTCTTAAAGAGAAATGTTTATATATAAATACTTTTACAGATGGTAAATATGCTATTTGGGATTTATCTAAGAATATAGGCTATAGAAGATGATCTACTTTACATAAAAAATATACAGTTAAGGATAGTCAAGAGATATATACTTATGATATTTATTTTACTTTAGATGAAGCTTGTAAGGTAGGATATTATAAATAAAATTTTGTAATTTAATAAAATTTTATTATATTTGTATATCAAAAAGATGTTTAATTTAAATTTTATAAAGTTATGGAAATAATAATTGGATTTACAATTGGTTTATTAATAGTTTTTGTGGCTTATATGCTATTAAAAGATTACAATAGAGAAGAAGATTTAAATATTAGAATGAAGCCTTATAATGAAGCTTTTGAAATCCTTACTAAAGGATATAAAGAAGGTAGAATTACTTATGGAGAATATATTGACGGTTGTGCTAAATTAGATGATCTATGGAACTCTACAAATTAATTAATGAAACTTTAACAAGATTCCCATATTACATTTCATATAAAGAAGATATGATTCAGGATCTTTGATTAAAATTAAGAAATAGAGATGGTATTACTCCTGCGTATATAATGACTTGCGCAAAGAATTATACAATAGATACATTTAAGAAATATAGATACACAGAATTAACTTATAAGAATGATTGTGAGGATGAATTTAATCCTAACTTACTTGATGAAATAATGATTAAATGTACTGATGAAGAGTTAGATATGTTAGTAACATTCCTAAATATTGGAAGTTGATCTAAAACATCTGCTTTATATGGAATGAGCGATAAGACATTTAAAAAGAAAATAGTTAAAATTCTTAATAAGTATATCCGAGATTAAAAAATTTTTTAGTAATGTTTAAAACCTGAATGCCATATTATTTAGACTTGTAGGAGAAATCCTACAGGTCTTTTTTTTATTTAAAATTGTATACTATGAAAGGAATAAGTAAATTTGGAACGGAGATAAGATATGATTTTACTCCAGAAGTAGATAATAATTATTACTTACTTAAAGCACTACCTTATATTAATGAGGTTTGCAATAGATTTAATATACCAGATGATATAAAACAAGATGTATGTTTAAATATATTGGAGCAACCATTAGATAAACTAAAAGATTTGGAATCCAGAAATAAGTATTTAAATTGGGTTCATAATACTATAAAGTTTGCTAATTGAAATAGAATTAAATCTGAAATAAGATTTAATAATTTGATGAATAGTTTATATGAAGAGTACAAAGAGGACACTAGCTGAATTTAATGAAGATTTAAATGAATATTATCCAGATTGAGATGATCCAGTAACAGATGAAAGATTGTTTAATATTAAGGATAAATTAGAATCCTTAGAGAAATATGAATTAAATCTTATTCTTTTATATGCTAAGTATTCAAGCTATCGTAAGGTTGCAGATATGTTAGGCGTTAATAGAACTAGTGTTTATAGGTACTTAGTTAATATTAAAAATAAATTATGCAGTTGTTAATAATAGCCTTTGTAATAGTATTTATTACTGATTTATCTGGAGTTGTTGATAATATAAAATTATTTATATGAAATAAGCTTTATAAAGGCATTGCATATAATGATAATTGGAGAATTCATTTATTAGATTGTAGTTTATGCCAAGTATGGTGAATTGGTTTAATTTATATTCTTATAAATGGATTTTCTTTTTATATGCTTGGATATGTAGCCTTATTAAGCTTTTTAACTCCACAAATAAAAGATTTGTTATTGGGAATACAAAATATAATTCAGAAACTAATTAATAAATTATGGTAATTAAAAAAGAAGAAATAAAAAGTAAATATAAAACTTGTTACGGTTATATTTGAAGTTATGAAAACGATAATTTTACCCAAACTATATAAATGACAGCGAGAAGTATTCGATTACCTAAACTGCGAGTATAACTCAAATAAAAGAGTTGTGATAAAATCCTTTAGACAAGGATCTGGAAAAACATTTTTAACTGAAATACTATTAATTGCATTTGCTCTTCAAAAGAGGTGCGATTCTATCTTTATAACTCCAGTTTTAAAGCAGGCTGCACAAACATTTAATGATATAACTACTTCCTGTAAGGATTTGATTAAATTAGCAAATAGATCTTCTTACGAAATTACTTTTGTAAACGATTCAAAGATATTTTTTAGATCTGCTGAATCTGATGATTCTATTAGAGGTTTAACTTGCTCTGGAATAATGATTTGCGATGAAACAGCTTTTATCAAAGACAGTTTTATTTATAAAGCATTACCACTTATAAAGGTGCATAAAGCACCAATCGTTTTAGTTAGTACACCACTAGTTAGTGAAGGATTTTTTTGAAGCGCTTGTAATTCACCAGATTGAAAATTATTCGATTGATCAGTTTATGTTAATGAATGCTTTACTGATGAAGAATTAGATTTTTATAAACGAACTTATTCTCCACAAGCATATACAACTGAAATACTTGGTCGATTTTTAGCATCTGGTTCTGGATTATATTTCAGAAAGATTAAAGAATCTATATTAACTGAAGAAGCAAGTAAAGATCAAATTTGAATAGGAGTTGATTGTAGCTCTTCCGAAGGTGGAGATTTAACAGTCATTTCTGCTTTTAATGAGAAGAATCAACAAGTTGCTTTATTTACTGAAAATCAATTATCTCCTGTAGATCGCGTTAAATGAATTGCAGATCGAATTAGATTTATTTCTAAATCAGGAAATATAAGACAAATAACTGTTGAAACAAATTCAATGGGTCAGACGTATAAAGACCTTTTACAAAGAGAATTAAAAATGAAGATAACTGGTTGAGTTACAAGCAATAAATCAAAAAGAGATATTATAGAGCATTTACAACAGCTATTAGAAAATGAGCAAGTTAAGTTTTTAAACGATTCTGGGATGATTCGAGAATTACAGTCATTTCAGTGTACTGTGCACCCTAATGGTTTATTGACGTTTGCTGGAAAGAACTGTACGGACGATAGAATTATGGCTACAGCAATTGCTTTATACTCAATTAAATCCAATTTAGGAACTTATAATATATCTTAATATGAATTGAAATGATTTAAACTTAAATACGTTTACAAGATTAGCTTTAGTTAAAAATGGCACAATGTTAGATTTAATTACAGCTATAACTGGCGAAGATGCTGGTAATTTACCTTTAAATGAATTGGAAGGTTGGAATAATAAACTAGCTTTTTTAGATAAACCTTACAAGCCATCTAATCCTAAAAAAGAATATATACTTAATGGAATTACTTATATTCCAGTTCTTAATACTAAAGATATATTGGTAAATCAATTTATAGATTTCCAAGAATTTATTAAAGAACCAGATACGCATATTGCTAATTTAGCTGCAATATTCTTTATAAGGAAAGGATGTAAATATGGAGATAGAGACCCAATAGAAGAAGCTAAATTCTTAGGTGAACATTTAAGTATTACGGATTATAAAGATGTATTTAATTTTTTCTTAAAAGCCTGGCGTCAATATACAAACAATACCCAGGCATCTTTAATGTCAAATCTGAGGAAGACGCTAAAGAAGACGAAGGACAAGACAATAAGAATAAAGATATTGAGAACGATGATAAATCTGAAACAAATCCATTTACTTGAGTCTCTTATATAGATATTGTAAGTGAAATACAAAGATGTAGTTGAAGTAAAGTGTATGATATGAATATACTTGAATTCTTTAATACGATTAGTTATGCAATTTATAAGAATAAAAAACAAGAAGAAGCTTTGAATAAGTATCGTCGTACTCATTAGTTTTACAATAGGTCTCTTTATAGGGAAAAGTCCTTGTAGAGAGACTTTTTCTGATAAAGTGATAGATTCTTTAAATGTAGAAATATCTTGTCTTAGACAGGCTGTAAATGCTAAAGACAGCTTACTAAATATAAAATTAGAAAGTAGAGATTCAGCTTTACAAGCCATTTCATATAAGAAGAAAATTAAACCGGAAACAATTAGAGATACGATTATACTTTATAAAGAAATTATTAAAGACCAAGATGAAGTAATTAAACAAGATTCAACTATTATAAGAGATTTTGAATGTGTAATTGATTTAAAAGATAAAATAATATTTAATCAAGAAGCTATTATACAAAATCAAAGTGGAATTATTGTAAAACAAGATAAACAAATTAAGAAATTAAAGAAGGTTAATAAAGCATTAATAGGAATTAGTGTTTTAGAAGCTTTAGGTATTTTAATATTAGCAATATAATGAGAGAAGAAGTATTTGATTTATATGAAGAATTCCTAAATGGAATGTTAGATAACTTTAGAATGGCTGTTAAGTCACAATATTGTAGAAATGTTCAAAAAGATGAATTTGAAACATTAAAGATTATTTACAAATTACTAACTGGTTCTGATATTGGTGGTAAATACGGATGTAGTAGATGTATTTACAATGTCGTTAAAGCAGTTGGAGAATTATATTTAAAGTATTTATATGAAAAACAGCAGAATATTGGAAGTGTTGAACCTATTGATGGAGGGGAAACCAAGAAAACAAATAAAGGAAGAAATAAAAAAGAAGTATAATATTTCAGATATAACAGCAGATAGAGATTTAGCAGAAGCTAATAAGAAATTAGCTGAACAAATAGATTTAACTGCTAATGCTTATAAAGTATTATTAAATTCTAGATTAGAAGAACTGTATAATAGAGCAATACAGAAGAATGATTTGAAATCTGCTATAGCTTCCATTAACTCTCAAATGAAACTTAATGGATTAGATGTTCAGAAACAAGATATTTCAGTATTGGATAATACATTTACTATTAAGATAGATTAATTAGCTTTACATATAGATATAATTATCCCTTATATAGTTAATTAAATTAACTTCGGATATTGTTACCAATTCCTTTAGATTAACTAAGCTTTTTATATAGGGAGCGGGAATCAGCAAGTTTTTCATATAAGCCGAAGAGAAGATTAATCAATCCATTTCATTTAAAAGAAATGCTTCTCAAACAAACTTAAATCTCAAACGTAGCAGTGAACTTGACTATTTCCATTTCTGTCGCTTGATTTAACTGCCTTGGTAGTATTGGCTGAGTACCAATCCGTTCTTCATTCTGAAATATACTTTGAACGGTTCCTTGTTATAAACTTAGTTGTGTTGTTGTGGCTTACTCTTAACTATATTGAGAAGAGAATCATTTAAGCCAACTTGGCAGATTGAAGGCTGTACGTAATTAAGTATTCAACTTCAACCGAGAGTTTTCATTTACTCATTATCCTAGATGGTATATCATCTAACAACAATACAAATATAATAAAAAATATTTAATTTACAAAATTTTATGGGAAAATATTTTACAATACAAGAATTATGTAAAAGTGATGTTGCTAAAAGATATAATATTAATAATATTCCAGATAATGCTCAAACTGATAATCTTAATAAGCTGATTGTAGTGTTAGATTCACTTAGGGAAGAATGAGGTAAACCTATTTATGTAACATCTGGCTTTAGATGCCCTGATTTAAATAGAGCTGTAGGAGGAGTTAATACTTCAGCTCATTTAACAGGTAATGCAGCTGATTTGGTAAGTTATCCTTATCAAGATTTTAAAAAATGAATTAATTCCGCAATAGATAAATATAATTATGATCAGCTAATTACTGAATATAATTCAAATACAGAATGGATTCATTTGGGATTATATAATAATAAAGGTGAACAACGTAAACAGAAATTTATAATTAAAAATGGAGTATAAGAATTTACAATTAACTCTTCAACAGCTATCTCCAACTTTAGTTAACTTATATAGACAAAATATAGATTCTAGTGGTAGTAATGCTTCTGGAGCTTTAGCAAATAATATATCTTTTGAAGTTGTTAAAGGAGATAGCTTTTATGCAGTAGATTTCAGATTAATGGATTATTGAAAGTATGTTGAGAATGGTAGAAAACCAGGTAAATGGCCTAATTTAAATGCAATTCAAAATTGAATATCTGTTAAAAGAATTGCACCTAGAGCATATAATGGAAAACTACCTACATTAAATGAATTGACATATTTGATAAGTAGAAAGATTGCTTTAAAAGGAATCGAACCTAAAAATCTATTAAGTAAAGCTGTAAATACATTTGAAGATAATTATATACAATTAATAGAAGATGCTATTACTAAAGATTTAAGTAATGAGATTGATTTTAATTTAAATGCAATATAATGTTTAATTACGATAAAATAACTTTTGATAATTCAATTAATAATACAATTGAATTAATATTTACAGAACCTAACACTAAATCTTTATTTAATGGTAGATTTGTTGATGCTAATGATAAGGTAATTAGTGTAGAAGGATTAGATTTTACTATAACAGATAAACAAATGGGTAGTTGTAAATTAACAATTACAACTAAAGAAGGCAGAGATTATTCTAGTGTTTATGGTTTTAGATTAACATATTCTTATATAGGTTCTGGAGTTGCTAATACTACAATTCCTATAGAGGTAATAAAGCCTGGTTGGGATATTAATAATATTATAATTCCAAGAGATGGAGGAACATATACAGCTGTTTTTGGAATATCTGGGGATTATGCTTGAGGAAATATTGAATACATTTATTGTTCTGAAGTTAACGTAGTTAATTGTACAAGATCAAAAGAAATTACGTTTTCTGTAAGTGTATGACCTGAAGATAGAACAATTAGTATAACAGTAAATTATGGTGGTAATCAACAAAGTATATTTAGAGCTTATCAAAAGGTTGGAGAAGTACCTACTGTTACAACAGATCCTGCTATTTGATCGACAAATACTACAGACTCGATATATCAAAGAATTAATATAATTACAGATGGTACAATAGAATATATTAATACACCGAATTTACCTTATTGGATTAAGAGAAGATACATAAATAATCAACAACTTTGATTAGAAGCTTATCCAACTAAAAGTACTAAAGATGTTGAAGAAACTATTAATGGAACAGTTGGATTAGAAGGTTGAGGTAATGTTCCTTTTGAAATGCAAGTTACACAGGCTGGTCACTATATAGAAATACCAGAACCTAATGTAAGGGCTAGTTTTGAAGAACAAACAGTACAAATACCTTATATAAGACATTGGGTAGCTCCTGGTTGAATGAGAGCTGAAAATAGTCCAACCTGAATGGAATTTACTTTTGGAGATCAAATTTCAGTTAAATTAAGTAAGAATACTGGTAGTCCTAGACAAGCTAGAGTTAAATTGAATGTTTCTTCAATACAAAGCTTATATGTTACAATACTTCAATTAGGAGAAGGAAGCGAGAATGTTCCAATTTGGAAAGATACTGTTTATACTGAAAAATCTAATAATTGAATAGAATATCATCTAGACGACGCAAACAACAATGTGTTATATGCAGGTAAGGCTTATCCTTATCCAAGTAATAATACTGTTGAAATATTAGTAAATGATATTGCTTCTAATTTCTTAAAACCTATGGATTGGCCTACTAACGATGGATTTAATGAATCTGAAGATTATAGTAAACTTTTATTATTAAAGACATCTACAAATATAATAAGAACTTATATATTTAATAATGATTGATCATATAAAGAAGATCCTTTATATACTAATTCTCCTTGTAGTATAGTTGATCCAAGACAATTATTTATTGTGTCTGGAGATTCTAGGTATAAAATAACTTATGGAGATAATACAATACAGTTTACTAATTTATATACATATAGATTAGATCTAAGTAATATTACAATACCTTGCGGAAGTAAAATATCTGTTTATAAAGATAATGTAATTATAAAAGAATATACTGTAGCTAACGGTAAAGATTATGTTTTGTATTATACTAATTCTGTAGGTGGTTGGGATTTTATTACTGTTAAAGGAAATACTACTCGAAAAGATAATGTTACTTCTTCTTTATATGAAAGGAGACCTATGAGACCTTCAAAAGAGTTTGGTAGTATAAAATACTTAAATACAATTACACCTTCTTGAAGCTTAAATACAGGCTATATAAATGGTAATATTTCTGAATTAGTTAGCTCTTTAAATGTTTATTTATACGATTTAAATACAAAAGATTTAATACCGGTTAATGTAACTACAACTTCAGCTGAATATTTAAATTACACTAATAATGGAAAGCATTTTACGAATTATACAGTAGAAGTTGAAGCTAGTCAAAAGAATTTTAGAAAATAATGAATAAGAATATAAAGCTTTATATTAATGGAATTGAAGCAGATCTTACTGAAGATATATCTTTACCTATAACGTATGTACAAGAGGATTTAACTAATCCTACTATAGTTAAGAATAGCTTTAGTAAGACTGTTACACTTCCTGGAACTAAAACAAATAATTCTATATTTGGGCAGTTTTATAAATTAGATAGATTTACAATAAATCATACTGGAAATACAACTGTTGGAGTTGAATACGATCCAAGTAAAAGAATTCCTTTTCAAATATATAATAATGCAAATATAGTTGAATCTGGTTATTTGCAATTAAATGCTGTAAATGTAGATTCATATAAAGTAAGTTATGATACTACTCTTTATGGAGGATTGGGAGATTTCTTTTATGGATTATCTTATAAAGAAGATGGAGAAAAACTTACTTTAGCTGATTTGCGTTATAAAGACAGTCTTACATTTAAGATAAATAAAGAATATATACAAGATTGTTTTAATAATCCGATGGATGGTAGATTACTTACATTTATGCCTAGCTTAAATGGATTGTATGATGATTTTGATAATGATACTTGTTTAATTAATACAAATGGTAGTACAATATTCCCAACTGAACAAACTGAAGGAAATATTAAATATACTACTTATAATGGATTTGGATTAGCTAAATTAAATAAATCTTATGATGAATGAGAGATTAGGGATTTAAGATCATATAAACAAAGACCTGCATTAAGACTTAAAACACTAGTTACCAGTATTTTGGATAATTCTGGTTATAAGTATGAATTAGATCCTAAATTCTTTAATGATAGGAATCCTTATTGGAATGATACATTTATAGCATTACCTTTATTGAGTTCTAATGTAGACAACGAAGTAACACAAAAAGCACAATTAGATAAATATCTTAGTAATCAATTTATAATTGGAGAATCTACTATAGAAGGAGGAAATAGATTTGGTGTAGAAGGTTCTTTTACAGTACAAAATGGCGGAGATATTACTGGAAATGGTGATAATATTGATTTAAGCAAAGTTAGTGATGCCTCAACTATTAATGTTAACTTAGATATTAATATAATATTTACAGCTAAAGATATATCTAATAAAGATGAGTTGTATATGTGTTTATATAGGTCTATGTATAATGAAGAATCTAATTATACTCAAACTTATTTACAAACTAGAACATTCCTTCAATTCAAATTAGTTGTAATTGATAGGTTTCTTAATCAATCTGAATCTCCTTGGTATAATTTTGCTGGAGAACTATCCGATGATAATATTTATGAAATTAATAAAAATAATACAACGGTAGGAACATTTAAAAGAATATCTGATAATAAGTATGCTTTTGTAGATGAAAACAATAATAATACATTTAGATTAACAGTTAAAGCTAGTAAAAGATCTGATACTATTAGATTAAAATTAGCCACCAGATGGGTTAAACAAGAAGCTGGCGATCACAGTGGCGCATCTTATTTATTTGAAGATAAACTATTAAATGAAAATGTTCCTGAGAATACAGTCCTTGGTAATATAGAAAGTGATTGGGATGTTAATGAATATTCATTAGAAATTACTTCTCCATCTGGAATTGGATCTGGAACTGTAATTACTCAAGACACAATTTTAAAAACAGAAAATACTCCAGCTGATTACTTGCTTAATATTGGAAAATTATTTGGTTGGTATTATGTTAAAGATATAAATGAGAAAAAGATTAGTATAATGTCCAGAGAAACTTTCTTTAAGAATAAAATAGTTAATATAGAGGATAGATTAGATTATTCTAAGAACTTTAATATTAGCCCAGTGTTATTTGATAAGAAGTGGTATAAGATGACTTTAAATACTCCAGAGACCTATTTTGCTAAGAAATATAATAAAGAATATGATTTAGATTATGGACAAAAAAGATTAGATACTGGATATAATTTCAATACTGAAACTACTAATTTATATGAAGATAGTATATTTGATAATGTAATTCCAGTTAGAGATTCAGATAAGTATTATAGAACATTTTACGATAAAGATTATAATGAGGTACCTTGCTTTGTAAATGATAATCTAAGTTATCAATTGTTCCATAAAAATGAATATAAAGATATTACTTCAGTTGAACAGAATTTATATGGAGTTAATATTATAGATAAGAATAAGACTGTCGAATGAAATGGATTAAGAGGAACTGATTGTATGGTTAAATCTTGTTTCTATAGTCTCGATAATGATGAAAAATCGTTAGAGGAGATTTCTAATTCAATATTGTTTTATAATGGGTTTATAGATTTAGTAGATGTAAAAAATCACCCAATTAAATATTGAATAACTGATGACTTACCTGAAATGGCAGATTTAAATGATGGTCAGCCTTGTTGATTATATACCAATTCAAATAAAGATAAAAGTGGAAATACAATTGCAATATTAAGAACTACATTACCACAGTTCATAAAATATAAAACACAAGAATTATGGCAAAGTGGCTCAACTGGAGAGCTGTATTATGTAGATACAGGAAATGTAAGACAGTCATTAGACTTTGGCTTACCTAAAGAAATTTATATAGATGGATTAAACTATTCTGAAGATGCCACAATATATAATAATTATTGGAAAAAGTTCTATAACGATCAATTTAATGTAAATACTAAGAAGGTGACTTGTTATGTGAATTTATATGATTGAGATGTTAAACAAGAACTATTAAGACAATTTTATTACTTTAATAATGGAATTTGAATTCTTAATAAGATAGATAACTATGATGTAACTAGCAATAATACTACTCGTTGTGAGTTCATTAAAGTACAAGATATAACTAATTATACTGAATAATGGCTACAGAAATAAAAAGAGTTATTAATATAGAAACCAAACAATCTGAGAATTCGATTAATGGTTTAAATAAAGATATTAAAGCCTTAAAGAAGACTTTAGGCGACATTACTATTGGTACTGAAGAGTATAATGAAGTTTTATCTCAATTAGCTTCTAAACAGTCCCAATTAAAGGAAATTAATGCATCTATGAGAGCTGAAGCAAGAACTTCAGCTAGACGATTAGAAACAATACAAAAATCAGCTAGTGGATTAGCCAGTGCATATTCTGCTTTAAATGCGGCAATGTCTTTAACTGGTAAATCCTCTGAGAATTTTGAAAAGGTATTAATTAAAGTACAGTCTGGTATTGCAATAGCTCAAGGATTAGGTGGAATTAAAGATTTAATTGAAGAAATACCTAATCTTATAGATGATTTTAAAAATCTTGGTAATGTTGTAAGTGGATTCTTTAATGGATTAAATACTAAGATAGATCCATTTAATAATAGATTAAATGAGACTGCTGCTAGATTATCTGGATTGGCAGATAAAGGTCTTCCTAATGTTAATTTAACAGCTGGAGCTTCTGGTGGTACTACAATTATTAATAATACTACTCAAGCAGTTGGAAGTCAAACTAAAGCATTAGTTCCTTTAAATGAGCAGTGGAATAAATATAATGAGAAAATTAAGGCTAGTAGAGACTTACAGAATAAATATAGAGAAGAAGCTACTAAAAATGCTAAACTATCTGCTGAAATTAAAAAAAGATTTGGTACTGAACTAGCTCCAACATACGCTGAATTAGAGTACGCTAAAGCCACTAGAGAGATTGGGGATTATGAAAAGGCTGCATTAGCTGCTGGAGTAGCAATTGACGATAATACTAGTAAGGTTACTAAATTTGGAAATGTCGTTAAATCTGTATTTTCAACAGTTGGTTGGACTTTATTAATCTCCGCTTTAGTTACAGCTGCATATAAACTATGGGATTACGTTAAAAATATTAAAACTGCTAGACAAGAGCAAGTTAAGTTTAATCAAGAGTTAAATAAGACTACAGCGAACTTAGCAAGTAAAGGATTATCTACATATTATGAACTTGCAGAAGCTTATAAGCAGATTGGTGATAATGCTGAACAAAAGAAAGCTTTTCTTGAGAATTATAGAAAGGAAATAGAAGCTACTGGATTAGCAATTAATGATGTAAATGATGCAGATGATGCATTTGTAAATAATACTGAAAATTATGTACAAGCAGTAATTGCTAGAGCTAAAATTGATGCTTATAGAGAACAAATTGCAAATAAGACTAAGGAGACTTTACTTGAGAATCAAGAATTAGAAAGGAAATTAGCTAGTGGAGAAGCTGGTAAATTAAATAAAATGCAATTATTCTCTTTATCAAGTGCTGATCCTACAGTTTATCCTAAACTAATGGAGGAATATAGCAAAGCAAATACACAAGCAGTTAAAGACCAAATTAAAGCTAATGATGAAGCTTTAAATAGTTTTATTACTGATGCAGTTGCTGCAATATCTAATTTAAAAGTTCAATTTGAATCGTTTTGGAGTAGACCATCTAAAAAGAAAGATGGTGGTGGTAGTGGATTAGCTGAAATAATATTTGGAGATATAGATGATGTAAGTTCTGAATATGAAGCTGTATTAGATAGAATTGCAGGTCTTAATAAAGATAGTAGGGCTAAAGAATTAGATGAGCTTAATGAGTATTATAAGAAAGCTATTAAATTAGCAAGACAATATGGAGATGATACTACTATAATAGAAAATGCTTGAGGTAAGGAAATATCTGATCTTAGAAAGAAATGGGCTGATGAAGATGCTAAGAATGCTAAAGAAGCAAGAATTAAAGAATATAATGAGCAATTAACTATAATTAAGCAATTATCAGAACAGCAATTAAAAGAGATAGATCCACAGAAATTCTTTCATAGTACTTCTATATTTGGATTCCAATGGCAAACTGGTAAAGATATAGATGCAGAGTATAACCAAGATGTTAGTTTAGCTAAAAAGAAACTTGATATTACAAAATGGAGAATAGACCAAGAAAACGCACTTATAGATGAGCAATTAAAGAAAGAATCTATTACAGGGGAAGAAAGAACAAATCTTTTAAAGCAGCAATCAGACAACAGACAAGAAATAATTCAGGCTGAGGCAAATTATGATGTTGCAGTAGCAGAAGCAACTAATAAGAAGAAACAAAAGATTTGGCAAACATATAATGCAGCTGTTCAATCTACTGCAGATGTATTTGGTGGCGTAGCTGATGCTGTAGGAGCTATATGGGGAGAACAGTCAGAAGCTGCTAAAGGATTTCAAGCTGCTCAAGCAGTATTTAATGCATTAAGTGCAGCTAATGGAGCTTATTCATCTATGGCTAGTATTCCTTATGTTGGACCAGTTTTAGGTGCAGCAGCCGCAGCAGCAGCATTAGCAAGTGGTTATGCGAATGTAAAGGCTATATATGCAACTAATGCAGATGGTTCTAATGTAAGTACAAGTATTGCAGCACCAGCAGCTTTAAATACAACTCCAATAAGTTATACTAAAGAATTACTTGGAGATAAAGAGAAAGACATTATAAATCAACCTCAAAAATGTTATGTATTAGAAAGCGATATTACAGACACTCAAAATAAAGTTAAAGTAACTGAAAATAATGCAAGTTTTTAAATAAAATACTTGTATATATAAAATATATTTAGTATATTTGTAGAAAATAAGAGATATAGTTCTCATA
>OBLI01002479.1_pt1 | contig 15613 bp, 10 predicted proteins | sample 1519701 | NCBI WGS metagenome assembly OBLI01 (sample SAMEA3663005, study PRJEB22513) | pig gut metagenome | biome: pig gut; feature: pig-associated habitat; material: faeces | place: France | collected 2012 | reverse complement strand
ACCGATGCGTATGCGTCAATGCACCCGCATCCAGCGTAATGTACTGATACACCTCTTTGAGGCTTATCACCTTCCCCTCCGTCAGTTTGGTGACGGGAGCGGGGTAAAATTGGAAATATTGTTCCATATATTATTTTGTCGGCTTAAACCCTCCGTTTCGAAGAGGGGGCCTGAAAGCCTCGGGAGAATCGAAACTGGCTGGGCACATGCCTTCGCCATTCACCGTTGGCTTCTGTATATGGGGAAAAAGGGGTGATTTTTGCCCGTTATTTTTGCGAAAAAACGGGCATAGCTGCTTATGAGTGGCGAAAATAACAACGGAATCTCCTGATAATTAATGGAATTCCGTTGGCTATTCAGATGTGTATTTTTTTTGAAAAAACGGGCAAAAAAACGGGCAAGCCTATATGCCCTTTGTTGATCTCAAAGTCTTGTTATAGACTTCGAATAGTGCTGTTTCTTTGAGTTGGTAACAAGCTTCATCAGCGTTGTATTGCAGAAGATCTTTCTGCTCGGGCAGCTGATTGGTAATATCAAGCACGAATGAGATGAGTTTAATTCTTTTTTTATCCACATCGTCGATTCGGATTTCTTTATGGTCAGGCTCTATTTTGAATTGCCCTTTTATAAGTGATGTGGCATTGACATTTGTTCTGCGGGAGATGTATTTTTCTTGCTTGAATAAGGTCTTTGCAAGTTTTGTAAGTATGGCTACGTTGGTAATCCACTCGATGTGGCAATCGATCTCTTCGCCTGTAAATAAATGATCGAAATTGTCAGGATTAGTGTCCTCGTCAATCCATCTCCATTGGGTGAGTAATTGGAAGACGAGATCAACCCGTTTCTGTTGCTTTTCATAAATGCTTTGATCCCTATAATTGTAATAACTAAAGGTGTGAGGGGGATAATCTTTCTTCTTTTGGGGAGCTCCCTTTTTCTGTTTTTTTGTATTGTCGGTAGATAGTTCTTGTCTTTGTCTCTTTTTTAAAGAGACTGCTTGTTCAAGAGGTATAGTTTGTTTTTGTTTCTTTATTTTATTTAGGAGCTGATCTACATGGTCTAATGAGGATATGAATCTAAAGTCCACGTAGTTGATTGAATCATAGCGTGGAAAGAGATATATTCCGCATAATTGCTGTATCTCATTCAGATCAATTTCATAGGTTAGTGCTAAAGCTGCCAATTTACACCCGAATTGTTCCATCGCACCTTCCCAAGTGTTCAAACATTCACACATTGAGAGATTCTCACCCTCCTTTTCTATGCCATAAAGACCATGATCTGCGAGCTCTTTGAAACAATTCATTACATTCTCATAATAAGATAATTCTTGATTCTCTATCTGTATCTTTTGTTTATAATCTTCTATCTGTTTTTGAGAATGTAAATCATTTGATTTTTCCAGTCGTTCGATTTCTTGTTGTAAGTTAGCTATTCTATGTGTGCAATTATTCATGTCAACTATGGGATGGAAGGTGTCCGCATACTGTTGAAATGGCTGTAATAAAGTGCAGAGGTAACGCACTCGATCTTCTTGAGTGGGGCAATTCTTCAAGTTCTCGTTGATCTCTCCCATCAAACTACTTTGCTGATCTGTTAGCACTTTGTAATCAAAAGAGTCATGTCCTTCACGAATAATCTGGGGTAAGATGCTGTCAAAGAGGAATCTTTCTTTTTCTGTGTTAAATTCAACCTCTTTTTCTGTTGGTTTATCTCTCCATTGCAACCATATCCAAGGGAAGTTATATTCCGTTCGGAACCATTTAAGGCAATACCAAGCAAAGCCGTTTTGCCTATAGGAGTCTAAAAAAGGTCCTTCTATTTTTTGATGCTCTGGATAGCTGGATTGAAGGATTTCTTTTTTCTTTTCACGCATAAATCCAATATATTCATTGGAAATTATTTGGATTTTTTCTTTATCATAATCAGTAAGATATGGAAATATGGATTCGGAATTTTTAATCCACCTTTTCTCAGTTAGAATATACCATTTGTAAGCAAATTCTTTTTTGAGATCTCTTTTCCATACGTCTGGATCGAAAGCATGTCTCTTTTCGTATTGTTGCAAACGTATGGTATAATAGTTCTCAAATATAACTTGAGTCTCAAATTTGTTTTTGTGATGCAACCAGTAGCCAACAAAACCCGCAGCAACAATTGGACAAGAGAGTTCGCTCTCCTCTGTTAAATGCTTTTTCCAAACGTTACCATTTGAATCTGTTTCATAGTCAATAAACCGATAGACACAATTGCCTTGTAAATCGATGATTTCACCAATCTGACCGTTTTGCCACTTGGTGATCACGCCATCTTTTGCTGATCTCGAAATCTTGTCGAGTAAAGAATCTGTCATATATGACCTCCTATTTTATTCTCCTCCTATTTCCCGTTAGTGGAATACAGGAGGAGCGGTTCGCCTACAAAGATAGGAAATCTTTTTTGTTTAAAAGCCATTAGTGAATAGTAGCTGTTTTTCGATTCAGTTTTACAACTTAAAAATGTATGTTTGAGTCGGAATAAATAGCCCTACTCCTTGTCGTTTGGCATTTTATCTGTATTTTTACTGCGGATATCTACAAGGAGGCTTTCAAGATGACCACGGATATGATCAAAAACAGCTTGGCGGAGTATTTCAAGGCGCAACCCGTCTTGAAGGCATGGCTATTTGGGTCGTTCTCCCGGGAGGAGCAGACACCAGATAGTGATGTGGATATCCTTGTGCTATTAGACAAGAGCCGTCCTATCGGTCTTAAATTCTTTGGCATGTGGAGTGACTTGGAGGATTTGTTAGGGCGTAAAGTAGATTTAGTATCTGAAGGGACACTGCTGCCTTTTGCTCAAGAGTCCGCAAATCAATGATGAATGTTAGGTAATGCGCCGAAAACGCCGTTCCTATAGGATTTTTTCCACAACTTGTGGAAAATTCAAGCCACTCCATAATATAGCTGTAGATGACACCAACTTGCTATTGTGGTGGTCCGTGCGCTTGGTGACATCACGGAAGATTGGGTGAAGTCCATAAAACTTTTGTATATTTGCTGCAAAACAGCGAGGATAGGCGTTCGGTTTGCACTATCTTTGCACAGCATAATTTATAACATCAACATTTGTAGAAACGACAGAAGAGACAGAAAAGAATAAAAGTAAATAACAATAGCAGCATCAGACTATCATTGTGGTGTTCCAGAAAACAAGCGTAGGAAACTTTTTTATTTGGATAGAAACCACATCAATGATGGTTGGCTTCGCCTTCGTTTCATCTCAAGGCCATGCACAAATTCGTTTGGACAGGGCTCTTTGGCTGCATGGAAACGTGGGCTTTGGCGTATCGTTACAGGCGTCAGGAAAGGGCCAATCCTAGTATAAAGATAGAAGATGTTTGCACCCTCCATAGGGGTGTGAGCACTTTTCTTATACTAGGATGGGGTCCAAATATTCCTACGCTTGTGCCCCGGAACACCGTAAGATTAGGGTTCATGCCCTTTTTTATGCCTGTTCCGGAAGGGGGTGTACGATAACGAGGTGAAGTCAGATGATAGTAGGATGATTTTGCTTACTATCATTTGACGGATATGAGTACATCCAACGCAAAACAGGTGAAATCGCGCGAACGCGTGCAACAGCATGGCGAGGTCTTTACCAACGAGCGAGAGGTGAATGCCATGCTCGACCTCGTGAAGCATGAGACGGAGCGCATCGACAGCCGTTTTCTCGAACCGGCTTGTGGCGATGGCAATTTCTTGGCGGAGATACTGCGACGCAAGTTGCGGGTATGTCGCGGCTATGTAGAGCAGGGGAAGAACACCCAACTGGAATATGAGAAGAATGCCGTGCTGGCTGTCAGCAGTATGTATGGCATTGAGTTGCTGCCCGATAATGCCATGGCCTGCCGGGAACGTCTGTTCCGGATCTTTTCCGATGAATATCATGCCCTCTATAAGGAGGGGATCAAGTCCGAATGTTTGGATAGCATTCGCTATCTGCTCAGCAAGAATATCATTATTGGTGATGCGCTCAACTATCACCGGGTGGATCGACCCGATGAGTGGATCGTGATCTCCGAATGGAGTTTGCTGGGACGTGGGATGATGAACCGTCGGGATTATACGTTCAGTTATTTGGTGGCGACCAGTCACGGGAACGATCTCTTCTCAGACGTGCCTTGCGATACCTTTGAGCCGGTCTATTTCTTGAACCTTAATCCTGTTTCTTATGGCGAATAGCGAATACAATCCCGATGTGCTCAACTGCATCGCCAACCTGAGCAACGATGAGGTGTTTACGCCCCCGGTGTTGGCCAACCAAGTGCTGGATATGCTTCCGCAGGAGCTGTTTCGCTGTCCTGATACGAAGTTTCTCGATCCCTTCTGCAAGTCGGGTGTCTTTCTGCGTGAGATCGTGAAACGGCTCGATAGGGGATTGGCGAACCTGATTCCTAACCGTCAGAAGCGCATTGACCACATCATGCACCATCAGGTGTATGGCATGGCCTTGACAGAACTCACGGCTTTGCTGAGCCGCCGAACCCTCTATTGCAGCAAGGCGGCTAATAGTCCACACAGTGTTAGCTACTTCGACGATGAGCAGGGTCACCTGTTCTACAAAGCCATTCCCCACACATGGGTCAAGGGCAAATGCAAGTATTGTGGTGCCAGCCAAGAGGTCTATGACCGAGGCAGCCAATCAGAGCAATATGCTTACCAATTTATTCATACAGACAATCCCGAACAGTTATTCCCGAAAGATATGAAATTTGATGTGATTATAGGCAATCCGCCGTATCACTTGAGTGATGGAGGAAATGGAGTAAGTGCAGCTCCTATATACAATCTTTTCGTTGAACAAGCCCAGAAACTTGCTCCTCGATATCTCTCTATGATTATTCCTTCACGTTGGTTCATTGGAGGTAAGGGGTTGGATGCTTTTAGATCAAAAATGTTGAAAGATCGCCATATATGCAAAATTGTTGATTTTGAGAATTCTTACGAAGCATTTCCTGGTGTAGATGTTGCTGGAGGAATATGTTATTTTTTATGGAATAGAGATTATAATGGTAAATGTGAATTTACTAATATGGTAGATGGAATAGGTATATCTTCATTCAGATATTTGGACGAGTATCCTGTATTAATAAGACAGGCAAGAGCACTTCCAATTCTTAAAAAAGTTGCGAGTTACAATGAGAATAATGGGAAACGAGTATCTGATATAGCATCTACTCGTAAACCTTTTGGATTGCCAACTAATTACCAGCCAAAATCATCTGGTGTACCATGTTGGTTTGTTCAAAAAATTGGTTTACAATATGCTTCAAAATCAGATATTATAGATAATAATGGTTATCTAAACAAATGGAAGCTTCTGTTACCAATTGCACCTATTGCTGGACAAACTGATTTTACAAAACCAATTGGGTTTTATTATGATGGTAATACTAGAATAGCTCAGCCGGGTGAGGTATGTACGGAATCTTGGTTCATTTGTGGAGCATTTGATACCGAAAAGGAAGTTTTATCTTTTAAAAGCTATATCTTTACTAAAATAGTCAGATTCCTTCTGTTGCAGTCAGTTGTATCGCAACATGTCACGAAACAGAATTTTATGTTTGTGCCAGATCTTGGAACCTATTATGAAATGTATACAGATGAAAAGCTAAGAAAGCGTTGGCATATAACAGAGGAAGAATGGATTTATATTAGTTCAAGAATTAGAGACATAGAAAAATAATGCTATGGCAGCAACAGATTTACTCCAACACCAAGTAGCGGAACGGCCGATCATCTATGCCTATTCCGATACACGCTATCCCGGTATGCTCAAGGTGGGCTTTACGTCTCGCCCAGTGGAGGTACGCATGAAAGAGCATTATCCGACGCTCGTGCCTGGGCAATCGTGGAAGGTGGAACTTATTCGCCCAGCTATGCGTCAGGATGGTTCGGTCTTTAGCGACAAGGCCGTCCATAGGGTGCTTCGCGGCGCACACATTCCCAATCCCGAAGGGGAGTGGTTCCGATGCGGCATTCCGCAGGTGGAACAGGCGATTGAGGCGGTAAGGCACAACGAGACCACCCTCTTGCAACGCACCTTAGACTTCCAGATGCGACCGGAGCAGCAGAAGGCTGTCCGTAAGACTGCTGCTTACTTTGAGTCGTTTGCTGCCGACCCATCCAACAGAGGATTGACCGCCCACTTTCTCTGGAATGCCAAGATGCGCTTCGGAAAGACCTTCACCGCCTATCAGTTGGCCTTGCGGATGCGCTGGAAGCATGTGCTGGTGCTGACCTTCAAGCCTGCGGTAAAGAGCGCATGGAAAGAAGATTTGCTCACGCACAAGGATTTCAAGGATTGGATCTTTGTGGAGAAGCAGGAGAACCGAGCCTTCAATCCGGTTGATCTTACGCAACGATTTGTCTGCTTTGCCTCTTTTCAGGACGTGTTGGGAACAAACAGGGCCGGTGGCATCAAGGCTACCAATGAGTGGATCCAGCAGGTACATTGGGATTGCATCATACTGGACGAATACCATTTCGGGGCTTGGGGAAAGCATGCCAAAGAGTATTACAACAAGCAAGATCTCGCCGTGCGCATAGCGGAAGAGACCCAAAGCATCTATACAGAAGATGCCACATCCCAGAAGGAGATAGAGGCTCGTGAGCTATTTGACGAGGGGTTGATGCCGCTCGAAACCAATCATTATCTCTATCTCTCCGGTACGCCTTTCCGAGCCATCGCCAGTGGCGAGTTTATCGAAGAACAAATCTTCAATTGGACCTATTCAGACGAACAAAGCGCTAAAGCCCATTGGGACAGTAGCCAAGGACAGAATCCCTATCTGTCGCTTCCTAAAATGGTGATGCTGACCTACCAACTGCCCGACAAGATTCGGGAGATTGCCGAGCAGGGTGAGTTTTGCGAGTTTGATCTTAACGAGTTTTTCCGTGCCGAGGAGGATCGGTTCATCCATGAGGAGTATGTGCAGAAATGGGTGGATTTGATCCATGGAGCCTACGCCGAGAACGTGGTCAGCGACTTGAAACTGGCTGGAGAAAAACCGCCAATGCCCTTCTCTGATGCCCGCTTGCTGGACTATCTGCGGCATACCTATTGGTTCTTGCCCTCTGTGGCAGCCTGTCGAGCCATGAAACGGTTGTTGGAAAAACCGGTTAACCATAAGTTCTTTGGTCGTTACAGCATCATTGTGGCTGCGGGGAGTGAGGCAGGCATGGGGGCGGAGGCTGTCAATCCGGTTTATGCCAGTATGGGCAATCCGCAAGCGCATTGCAGCATCACGCTCTCCTGTGGCAAGCTATCCACGGGTGTCACCGTGAAGCCATGGACTGGTATCTTCATGTTGCGCAACGCTTCTTCTCCTGAGACCTATTTCCAAGCGGCTTTCCGAGTGCAGTCTCCCTGGACGATGCGGAATGAATGGGGAGAGGAGGTCGTGCTCAAACCGCTTTGCTATGTCTTTGATTTCGCTCCCAACAGAGCTCTCCGGCAAGTGGCTGAATACAGTTGCCGATTGAGTGTGGGTGAACAGAATCCGGAGCAAAAGGTGAATGAATTCATTCAATATCTGCCCATCCTTGCGTATGATGGCTCCAGCATGAAGCAGATTGATGCCGCAGGTATTTTGGATATGGCTATGTCGGGCACTACGGCTACCTTGCTGGCCCGACGTTGGGAGAGTGCGTTGCTCGTCAATGTGGATAATGGCACGCTTAGCCGACTGTTGGCAAGTCCTGAAGCTATGAAAGCACTGATGAACATTGAGGGATTCCGTGCGCTCAACAAGGAGATTGAGACCATCATCAACAAGTCGGAAGCGGTCAAGAAGGCGAAGAAAGAGAAAGGCGATCGGCTCACCCCGAAAGAGAAGCGGGAACTGAACGCTGAGGAGAAGGAATACAAGTCGAAGCGCAAGGAGATTCAGGAGAAGCTCATCAAGTTCGCCACACGTATTCCGGTGTTCATGTACCTGACCGACTATAGGGAATACACGCTCTATGATGTCATCCATCAGCTTGAGCCTGAACTATTTCGCAAGGTAACTGGTTTGACACTTCCTGATTTTGACCTATTGGTGTCATTAGGTGTGTTCAATCGTGAACTCATGAACGATGCGGTCTATAAGTTCAAGCGCTATGAGGATGCCTCGCTTGTTTATACGGGAATAAACACCCATGAGGGAGAGTCTGTTGGTGGTTTTGACACGGTGATTTCCGAGCGGACGTTCAAGAACCAGATTCCGTTGGTCGATCTCTCCTCTCCCGCACCAGCCTCTGCTATGCCGCAAGAGGTCTCCAAGGCCATAACCGACACCATAGACAATGGGATTGATGTCGCACCTTGGCTCTCCTACGCCGTAGGCGATAGCGTGATGCATAAGTCTTTCGGTTTAGGAAGGATTACCTCTATCGATAATACATATATCGGGATAAAGTTTGCAAATAACGAGAAGCGGTTTCTCTTCCCCCAGTGCTTTGAGAAAGGCTTCTTCCATGTGTGAACGGTAGCTGTAGGGTATTGAGCGATACGATGGTGTAGGTGTTTTCTCGCTGAATGTTTTGTGGAAATCAAGTCCTATATCAATAATTCTTCGTACCTTTCGCCTCGGTGGAAACAAATAATGGATGAAGGATTATGGACACCTACATAGAGATATTCAATCGGCTTTGGGAACACTCGGAGAATGAAGTTGTAGAGTTCAAGAAAGCAGAGTACAACTTTGACATTGACGAGTTGGGACGCTACTTCTCTGCCCTGAGCAATGAGGCAAACTTGCGTGAGCGCGAGTGCGCTTGGATAGTATTTGGAGTATGGGACAAAGAGCACAGGATAATAGGCACCAACTTCAAGAATGGTGAAGTGGCGTTGAACAAGCTTAAGCAAGACATGTCGCAGCACACCACAGATAACCTGATATTCCGTGAGATAGTACACATGGAGATTGAGGGTAAGCGTGTCTTGTTGTTCAAAGTGCCCGCTTCGCCTCGCAATATCGTGATGTGCTGGAAAGGTATTGCTTATGGCAGAGACGGCGAGAGCCTGAAACCGTTGAACCAAGCCAAGCGTGATGCCATACGCCAACAACCGCCTATGCCCGACTGGACTGCCCAGTTAGTGCCTAATGCCACGATAGATGACTTGGACGAACTTGCTATAGCCACGGCAAGAGTGATGTTCAAGAAGGTTCATGCTTCAAACATTCCTGGCTCAGAGGTGGATGCCTGGAGTGTGGAGGATTTTCTTGCCCATAGTATGATGATGCGTGACGGGCAACTGACTCGTGCTGCCATATTACTTTTGGGCAAGCCTCTGTCTATACAGAAGATATATCCAGCCGTGGCACAGATTACATGGACTTGGCAAGATGAGGAAGACATCGTACTCGACTATGAGCATTTCACCATACCATTTATACTGACGGTGGATAAGGTGCTGAGCAAGATAAGAAACAAAACCATGCGTGAACTTCCCGGTGGCACACTGTTCCCAGACACCATGAAGCAGTATGATGAATACACCATACGCGAAGCTTTGCATAACGCCATTGCCCATCAGGATTATACTTTGCAGCAGCGCATCGTCTTTGTGGAAGGGCCCGATACACTCTATTATGGTAATGGTGGCAGTTTTATTCCCGGTACGATTGAGAATGCCCTTGAACACAAAGGTCCCCAGTTTCATTACCGCAATGAGTGTCTGTGCCGGGGAATGGTCAATTTCAATATGATTGACACCGTAGGTCGTGGAATCAAGAAGATATACACTGAGCAGCGCAACCGCTTCTTCCCGATGCCGGATTATGACATCGATAACGAGAAACGCACCGTTGGTGTTACCATATATGGTAAAGTGATTGACGATAAATATACCAATTTGCTAAAGCGAGAGACATCGCTCACACTAAAAGAATGTCTTTGGCTTGACGCTGTCCAGAAGCATAGACTGATAACCAAGGAGGCAGTCAAACATCTTCGTGACAAAGGATTGATAGAAGGACGTTCGCCAAACTATATCATTTCATTGTCTGTGGCAAAAATGACAAAACAGTTAGGCCATTACACCAAAGAAACAGGATTAAAGTTGAAAATACTTCAAAAGATGATTCTTCAATTGGCTAAAAACGCAGGAAATGACGGTTTTAAATTAGCAGACGTTTATGAGGCCGTAAGCCAGAGTTTACCTGCTTCAAGAGGTAGCGACTCAAAGAAAAGGCTTTTGCGACATCAACTACACCTTATGGCAGAGGAAGGTGTTATAGTCGTAGAAGGCCGGATATGGAAGATAACAGAAAAAGGTTTAATGCAATATGAGAGTTGACTTTCAAGCATAGATTTGGCTATAATACGGTCGTTCTTTGGCTATAATACGGTCGTTACATAGGCTTTGTATTGTGGTTAAATGTTGGCCATCAGTATATTCCATATTATAGCCACAAAAAGGCATTTGGCTATAATTCGGTCGTCTTTTGGCTATAATTTGAACAAAGAGAAAACAGATAATTACATGGCATCAGGGTGATGACATGCTTTAGAAATGAATGAAGAAATAGGTATTCTAAATATTTTATAGTATGGAAGAAAGGATAATTACTGTTAGTGGACGTGGTGGCATCCATGTGGTGCCGGACGTGACGAGATTGGATCTCTCGCTTGTCTCATTGCATGACAGTTATGAGGAGGCCTACGTGCAAGCCAAAGCGGATATTGATCGTTTGCAACAGATTATGGTCGAACTAAAACTGAATGCTTCGCTGCCGAAAACCAAACATCTGGATATCGAGAAAAAGACGCACAACGAATATGATGCGCATGGGCATTTTGCACGTGAGGTGTTCTTGGGATTTGAGCTGGATCATCGAGTCAAGATCGATTTGGGCATGGATACCGTATTGCTCAATCAAGTGGTTCGGCTTATTGGACAGCGGTTAAAACAGGCGGAAATCAACATTGGCTATACGGTGAAAGATCCTCGTCCGTTCCAGCTAAAGATGCTTGAGCGAGCCGTCAAGGATGCCCAAGAGAAGGCGGCTATCATGGCCAATGCTTGTGGGTGTCAATTGGGGAAGGTGAAAACGATAGATTATTCCGTACAAGAGCTGCATATCTATTCGCAAGCCCGTAATCTGCATTGTGCGGAGGAGGCGGGTTGCTGTGATCCTTCTTCTTTGGATATAACCCCTGAGGATTTAGCGGCATCTGAGACAGTGACGGTGGTATGGTCTCTTTCGGACAGTGAGCATAAAGAGTAATCGCCATGAACAGGTCTGGTTTTGTCATTTTCGCTTCTGAAGGATTGTTTGGTCTGAAGGATGCAGGCGGGAGAGAGGTCGTTCCATGCGTGTATGATAAGATACTCGACTATGATGATGATGGTTATATTCGCTTGTTGAAGGATGGAGTGTATGGCACGATCGATCTTGAAGGGAAGGAGGTCATCCCCCATAGTTTAGGATTGACCCATCTTGGTGTTTTTCATGGAGGAACAGCACGCGCACAGATAGCGGATAAATGGGGATTGGTGGATGAGGCGGGCGAACCTGTGACCGATTTCACTTTCCTGGAGATTTATGCCCATCGTAAAGGAGGCTATGTGGCTATCAATGAGCATGAGCTGAAGGGCTGGCTGACGGAGGATGGCAATTTCAGGGCGTTTGACAAGCAAACCGCTGTTGGCAAGAAAAAGAAGTTTCAGATGGTTAAGGTCTTCCATAACGGGGTGGCTCCGGCTTGTACTTGGGATGACAAGTGGATCTTTGTGGATGAGCAACTTCACCGTGTGAACGATTATGAATATGAGGCGATGGATCCTGTTTTGCGTGAGGGTATCTACCATACATGGAAAATAGGTGGAGGAGCTTATTGTGCTGCTTTTTATGATGGGAAGCCAATCAATAATGAGTGGTACAGTAGCCCGTTGCATTTTGAGGATGGGTTGTCGGTTTGTCAGAAGTCGAAAGTAAATAAGAAAGGTAAGGAGTCTTCGAAATATGGCGTGCTGAAGAGGGATGGTTCTTATCTTTTCCCAATGGTGTATGACACGCTTCATTGGAATGATTATTCAGATAAAGATTGCTGGTTTGCGGAAGATACCAAGGCTTGCTACTTGCTCTTCCCCAATGGTTGCCGAAGGGTGTATGATAAGCATCTGGCTGAGAGACGCTGGAGCGGTTTAGCCTATATTCCAATGAATCAGATAGACAATTACATCTCTGAGAAGGAGCTTGAGGAAACTTATGAGCCGAAAGTGGTGCTTGAGAAGCATCTGGAGATCTTCAATAGGGATAAATTTGAGGGTGCTCTGAGTCGATATACCGGGCGTTGGTTCACGCCGTTGCGGTTTTTCTATCGGGATACCGATTGTCTATTCGATATAGATAAATGCTATCAAGTGGGCCAGGTGCTGCGTGCGGGACATTTTCTGGAAGCGACACCTAAGTTGCTTCGTCCGGTGAGTAAGGTTCGTTTCATGATTGCGGCCACTCGTCTGTTTTCTGTTGAGAATTATCTCCTTGCCTGCCGTCAAAAAGTGAATCCGTTTGCATTTAAGGAATATATCATCCATCGCAATGCCTATTTCGTAGTAATGGATGTGTATAGATACGCAGGGAAAACACAAATATTGCTACTGTGGATTCCACATGGTCTTTGGCAGTTAGGCAAAAAACATAGGTATGATTTCAGTGCCTTGAAAGCAGAGAGTCCGGATAGTGATCTCTCTCTGCAAGAGTTCGCTCGCAGGGATTTTGAGGATAAGTTATCGGAACCGGTACATGGTCACTCAATCAATGAGGGGTGGATGAAAGCTATGTATCAACCGATAGGGCTTGACTCGAATATGCGCCCTATCGAGTTGGAACGTGACTTGACTTCAGGACTGATAGAGGCTGACTATAGCAGGGGACATTATGAGTTTACGTTTGAGCAATATTATGATGCGTTCTCGGATGATCGTGATTATAATTGGCAAGAATCAATGTATATGACGAATCAAATGAATGGGATTAAGATCGTGGTGGGTGATATTACCCGCTTGAAGGTGGATGCTATCGTGAATGCGGCCAATCGGTCGCTGCTGGGTGGCGGTGGTGTGGATGGGGCTATCCATCGGGCGGCAGGTCCGGAGCTATTAGCCGAGTGCCGGACATTGCATGGGTGCGAGACGGGACAGAGCAAGCTGACGGATGCCTATCGGTTGCCTTGTCGTAAGGTGATTCATACGGTGGGGCCTATTTGGCAGGGTGGAACTGTCAACGAGGATGTGTTGTTAGCTTCCTGCTATCAGACGGCCTTGGAGATAGCGATAGCGGAGCATTTCAAGACAATCGCTTTCCCTTGCATCAGCACGGGGGTGTATCGCTTTCCTCGGGAACGGGCGGCTCGTATCGCATTGGGTGTGATTGAGTCCTATCTGCGAGAGGAACGCTATCAAGGCGATGTGATTCTTTGCTGCTTCTTTGAGCAGGATGCGGAGATCTATCGGCGGTTGATGGCTGGTGAATAGCATGATCAAGTATCTTCGATGAAATAGTAATTAGTTTCCTTCATTTCAGGAAAGAAATCCAAGATTCTTTCCTTGATTCAGGGAAACACATGCAAAGGTGCACTTTTTCGTTGAAGGTGTGCCTTGCCGCTACTATTTTACTCTCATTAGGGTCATGCAGCAGTAATGAAAATCAGTACGATGGCAATTTCAGTCAGGTACTCGCCGCGCTCGACTGGGGGGAGGGAACCACGACTTATGTCATCGGACATAAGAGTCCTGACACGGATGCGGTGTGTTCGGCGATCACGTATGCTTATTTGATGAACGCCTTGGGTTATTCTTGTGAACCCCGGGTGGCTGGTAAGTTGAACAATGAGACCAAGATGGTGTTGAAACGATTCGGTGTAGCTGAGCCTCAACTGCTGGAGAACGCCGGACTTATGCTGTCTGCGTTGCTCAGTGATACGAACAACATGACTTCAACCACTGTGACGGCTGTCGATAGTGCGATGTATGCCGAGTTGTTGCTGCTCACGGGCATCGCTGATGCGAATAGTTACTACGAGGAGATGACCGATTCGTTGGCTTCTTATACGGGCATGACCGACGAGGAGATTTTCTTCTCCGATTACAAGGACTATGGTTCAGAATCCGTTGGTTGCGACATGGGGGGTGCCGTAGTCAACTCACTCGATGAGTCTTCGCAAGTGAGCCTGCGCAAGCGTATGCTCTCTTTCATGCCAACGGCTTTGCTGTCAAGAGAGCGTGAGATGGTATTCGCCATGATATTGAACAAGACGGCCAATTATACCGACATTATTTATTGTGGCGAAGGGGCGAAGGAGGCTGCGGAGGCGGCTTTCGGACAATCTGACACTGACTACATAAGGTGCCAAGGTCAACTATCCCGTAAGAACGATTTTATCCCGGCCATAAGCAAGGTCTGCCTCACGCAGCCGTAGCCGAAGAGGTCAGTGTGTTTTCGTACCGTAGCGCTTCATCAATTCTGTAGGCGTGCACCCAAAATTGGTTTTGCAGAAGCGATTGAAGTTTGGAGCGGCATGGAAGCCGTGTCGAGACATAACCTCCTTGATCGTAATGTTTGGAATGGCCATATCTGCTAAGATGCGATTACATCTTCGGCGCAGTTCCCAGCGGAAGAAAGTTTCATTGTATTCCTCTTTAAACTTTTTGAGGAAAGCGATCTGGCTCATGTTGCATGCTTTGGCGAGTTGCGTGACAGAGTCGTCTCTATCTTTCCATTTCTCAATTTGCTCTCGGAAACTCAACGGTCGTCCGATAAGGGGATAGAACAGGGTGGCAATCTCCTCTTTCTGATAGAACCCTCTTAACGAGAAAAACAGCTCGGCATGTTTCATGGAGTGAAGATGCGCGCAATTCATGCCGCTTCGCAGATAAAACACCATCAAGTTGATGAACGTGGAGAGCGGTTCCCGAATGTCTAATGGCTGGAAATCGTAATAGATGGCTTCACAATAGGGTTGATACCCCTCTAATACTAAACGGTCGCAGCCGCTATGCGGCAAGGCAAAGGTCATCTGTAGCCACTTGGCAGATTGGGTTACTTGCCCGTGGACAGTAGCTGCTCGAGGGATCAAAATCATTTCTCCTCCTTTAATCGTTCGGTCTTGAAATTCATTACAACTGATTGTGCACGCTCCCTCTACGAGAAAAAGCAGATGGTTGTATGTGTCTAAAAATTTGCCGTTCAGTGTACTGCCCTTCTCTTCTTCATGATAGGTAAATCCTGTTTCCACTGCGTGCAGGAAGTTGTTGCAATTTACATGCTCATCTAAATATAGCAATGCGCCTTCTACGTTAGCTTCCATAATATTGCATTAAATTGTTCTTAGATTGCTTAGTTTTGCAAAGGTAACGATATGTTTTGGAATATTTTTAAGATTCTCCCAAGTATTTTTGAATAATATAGAAGTGGATCCGAAATTTCTTTCTATCCGATACCCGTATCAGATCAACTTAAATAAAAAAAGAGTTACTCCAGTGAGTAACTCTTTGATTTCTAAAGTGGTGCCACCAGGAATCGAACCGGGGACACAAGGATTTTCAGTCCTTTGCTCTACCAACTGAGCTATGGCACCAA
>OBLI01002476.1_pt1 | contig 15620 bp, 8 predicted proteins | sample 1519701 | NCBI WGS metagenome assembly OBLI01 (sample SAMEA3663005, study PRJEB22513) | pig gut metagenome | biome: pig gut; feature: pig-associated habitat; material: faeces | place: France | collected 2012 | reverse complement strand
TGCTGACGATAGCAGCAGGCGCAGTGACATTCAACTCCTCTTGCTCGAGCAATGATGTTCCGAGCTATGACCCAAGTGCAGAAAAGACTGCATTATATCAGGAGAATTTCGTGAAGACTTTCGGAAACATCGACCCGAAAAACGATTGGGGATTTGGACAGGACATTCCCTGTGCACCCAAACCTACAAAGGGCGCGAACACTAACGCTAACGAATGGGGTGGATATGTGGAAGTGCCTGACACACTGACTAAAGCTCAGATTGCAACAGTTACCAGTTGGTTCGCAACCCATCCAAACCCACAGGGCATCGCAGTAAACTGGAGCGACTTCTTCGTTCAGCAGGTAAGCAGCACCAAATATGGCAAAAACATGGATAAACTGACATGCGGAAAAGCTGAAGAGCACATCAATAATTTCAATGGTGGCGACGGCAGCACTAACGGAAACGTATGCTACTGGCAGGATCCCAATGACCAAAACAACAGGCGGTACCGCTCTGACAAAATACAGTTTATGGTGAACAGCTCCACAGAGTGCTTCGGTTATCACGAAAGCAGAGGCACATTCAACCAGCAGTACAACGACAAGTATGTAATCATCCCCGGCTCGATGATTGACAGCAGCGTTGATGGAATGTACTTTGTGGGATTCGATTACAATTCGTCTAAGGGTCCCAATAGTCCTGAGAATATCGATGCCGACGGCTACTACAACGATTGGATCGTGAAAATCACTCCGGGACTCTATAAAGGACAGAGAATCATGTGCGAGGACCTTGGCACAACTGCCGACTTCGACTTCAACGACATCGTGATTGACGTGTATAACGACTGGAGCGGTTATCCTGGTAATTGGGGTGGAGCAACAATCGTAACTGTACGTGCAGCCGGCGGTACACTGCCAGCTAAAGTGGCAGGCAAGGACATTCACGAACTGTTTGGCGTGAGCACTAAGGATATGGTTAACACTGGTATAAAGACTGCTCCTGTTGCCATCTTCCGAATTGCACAGGTAAATAATGCCAAGGACATCCAGATTGTGGTGGGCAACGATGGCGGCACATGGGAATTGAAGACTGCCACCGGAGCTGCTCCCCAGAAGATTCTCGTGCCAAGCACAACAAGATGGAACAAGGAGTACAAGAGCATCGAGATCAGCTATCCTGATTTCCCCAACTATGTACAGAACGCCAATGAATTCGCAACTTGGTATATGAATACAGCTGGGAATCACGAACTTTATTGATTTGGCAAAACACATCAACGACTCGCAAGTACTTGCGGAACTAATAATCAAGAAGCCTCACGGGAGAATACACCTCCTCGCGAGGCTTCTTTTTGCATATCTTTGCAGCGATTCAATACAAGCTTGTATTATTTTGTCAAATTTCATCATATTTTCTTTATATAATTAGGTAATTAAGAGTTTTTTTCGTAATTTTGCCCCATTGATAGATTATTATAATAAGAGTAACCGAAAAGTTTTTGTAATATGAGAAAACAACTGATGACAGGAGTTGCAGCTGCAGCCATCTGCTTAGGTCTTGCCAGCTGCTCACGCTTTGATTACACCCTTATCTCTGAGGGTGAACAAGCTTATGTAAACTATGAAAATGCATTCAAAGAGAAATTCGGCGAGCCCGCTCCCGACCAGACATGGGGATTCGGCAGTGCTGACGCTAATGGTGGGGCTTCTCGTGCAATAACGAGGACTGCCAATCCTAATGCAAATATGTGGGGATCAGATTGGGATGTTCCCCAGCCACTAACTGATGCCCAAAAGGATATCGTCAGAAGATACTTCCAGCAGAACAAAAATCCACAGGGAACAGCTATTAATTACACCAATTTCTTTGTACAGGATGTCTATAAAGGCGGCACAAATGTTACCTCTGATTCTCAAACAACAGAGACGTATAAAGCTGCTAATGGTGACGTAATTGTAGGAAGTAACAAAATGGACAAACTGACCGCAGGCTCTGACGATGACCACATAAACAACTATAATAATGCACAATGTTCAGAGAATAACAATGTATGGAATGGAGCATTGAATTCATCCGATCAGAATGATAAAGTTTTCCATACAGACAAAATCATGCTGATGGTGAATTCGAAGACTGATTGCTTCGGATACTACAATTCAATGGCAGGCAAACAATATAACAACCAATATGTTATAATTTCTGGAAATACCATTATGGAATGGGCAAGAAGCAATAACAAGGAACTTAATGGAGCCGATGTTTCGGGCATGTTCTTTGTTGGTTTTGATTTTGATGCGCGTATCCAAACTTATGAGGGGGGAGGATCAAATGCAGTTAATACCAACCAATGGCTCGGACATGAAGTATCAGAAGGCACTGCAGGAGCAATACAAGTTAATGGCAAATGGTATATCGAGGGCGGTGCTGACGGATATTATTCCGATTGGATTGTACGCATAAAAGAGGGTGTTCTTAAATGTGACATAAGAATCATTGCCGAAGACTTGTCTGCAAGCGAGGGTAGCGACTTCGACTTCAACGATGTTGTATTTGATGTAAAATACGGATATCCAGAATGGGGTAAAACAACCATTACACTTCAGGCTGCTGGAGGTAAGTTGCCGCTTCGCATTGGTGTATTAGATGATGAACATGAGGTGCACAAGCTATTCGGGGTTAGCCTGAATACTATGGTCAATACTGAGGATTGGACTGCACATAAGGACCCTGTGACTTTCACAATAGATGGACAATATGGAAGTTGGAACATTAACAATTTGCCTATATGGGTACAGAAAGGAAGCGATTGGGTACAGCTCGCTGCTCCTATAGGCAAGGCAGCAAGCAAGATTGCTGTAAGCACGGACTACCAGTGGGTAAAGGAATTGCAGGATATTTCGAAAGCCTATAATAATTTCGATACATACGTTACGAGTGGCACACCAGCCGAATGGTGGAAAGACAATAAGGACGACTCGTTGATATACAACGCACAATAAATTGTATCACATCTCTCTATATCATAGAATCCCGAAAGCCGAAATGCTTTCGGGATTCTTCGCCTTATAATGCGCTTATTCTCCCAAAAAAATAAGAGCGGGAATATGTATCAAGTGATATAAAAATGTATCAAAATCGTTGGATTTTGTAAATAAGACACCATTTTTTTCGAATTTTACACCTTATATATAATAATAAATTATTATCTTTGCAATCGAAAAATCAAATTAATAACAACAAGTTAAAAACAAAATAATTAATTTACAAGCTATGAAGAAGTTCGTTAGAAGCAGCTCTATGGTTGCCATGGCAGCCTCAGCTATCTTTATGTGTTCTTGTTCAAAGAACTTTGATTTCTCCTTCCAGCAGGAAACCGTCACCGACGAATATGCTAAGGGATGGGAGAATGCATTCGGAGAAATTGACTCCAACCAAGACTGGAACTTGGCTACTCAAATGACAATCAACATTACTGTTGATGGTACTAAGACTGTGCAGATCCTTACTGGCAACCCATATCTCAACGAGGGCAAATTGGCTGGCGAGTTTACTGTCAACAACCAATTGGAGGCTAAAGTGGACCTGAGCAAGGACACTAAGGTTATCTATGCCGTGCAGAGAAACGAAAACGGCAAGAAGGACGTGAAAACCACTTATGCCAACGAGGATGGCACATTCACTGTTGACTTCACCGCAAATGCATCGGCAACAAGAGCTATCACAAGAAACGGAAGCAGAAGTGCTACTGAGATAACTAATGTAGCACGCTCAACTCCTTATGCGTCAGGTCTTTATTGTTGGAAAGACCAAACGAATAATTGGCACTCACTTTGGGATGATGCCACAACTACAAAGAAATACAACAACTGGGGTGACAAGTATTACTATGTAGCTGACAATGCTAAGCAAAGTAATGTTAATCTTGACCAAACTCTTATGACTGCTATCAATGAGATTGTGCCTGAAAATCAGAAATCATCATATTATAACACCATCATCCAGGATGTTGACCTTATTGTTAGCGAAGATGGTCCGGTTACTCTCACTTGTGCAGGAGCAACCACTTCAAATAACGCTGCCATCGGTTATTATATCTATACCAACAAGACTGTTGACAACACCGACATGGCATGCCCTGACTATCTTACCGAGGATTGGCTTATGGCTAATGGATATACAGGTCAATCCAATGGATATACTGTAGAGCTGCGCACCGGTGTAACTGATGCCCAGAAGCTTGCCGACAAATTCATTCTTATCCCCAATGTTCAGAATGTAAAGCCATCACAGAGCGGTGATACATATTCATGCAATACATACAAGCTTCTCTACAAGGATGCTAACGGCAATGTAACAGAAACATTCCCCAAAGGAACAAAGATTTCTTTCTTCATTGTGCCGAATGCAAACTGCTCGGACGCAACATATATTGACGCACAGAGAACAGTTTTCTCATTTGCCGACATGAACGTGGATGCACATAGAACAAATGTCGATTACGGTTATTATTCTGGTTTTGATGCAAGTACATACGCCACTTCACATGCAGCTACATTCAAGGTCCAGGACAAGATTGTGATCGGATTTGAGGATGCACCAAAATACAACAGCGCGGACTTCGACTACAACGACTGCGTGTTCTTACTTGACGGAAACTTCGATGAGGAAATTATCCCCGACCCAATTCCAGAGGTAGTTTCAGTGGAGAACTCTTGGATTATCGCTTGCGAGGACCTCGGCGACACCGATGACTACGACTTCAACGACGTGGTGTTCAAGGTTAGCCATGTTTCCGGCCAAAAGACAGCCACTGTAACTCCGCTGGCAGCTGGTGGTACACTCGCAACATGGATTGTATATAACAACGTATATCTCGGCGAGACTCACCAATTGCTCGGTGCAAAGGAAAACACATCTGGTTCATACCCGATGATTAACACCACTAAAATCACTGCTACAGCTACGCCACAAGAAGTGACTGTGCCTGAAAACTTCACTATCACAAATAACATGGGTGGATTCTCTATCATAGTTGAGTCAAAGAATAATAGCGATAGCAATGCAGTGTTGATTAAAGCTCCTTCTGCAGGCGCTGCTCCTCAGATGTTCTGCGTGCCATCAACATGGGCATGGCCTACAGAGCGCACAAAGATTCAGGATGCTTATCCCAACTTCGCAAATTGGAGCGCCGACAGCAATAACATCGAGTGGTATAACAATGCTACCGCTGGAAAGGTTATCGGTGGCCAAGCCCAATAAAAGGCATTTATAATAATCTATATAATAAGTATTAATTAAAATACGCAACCTTACGCGAGATGCGATATAGGTTGCGTTTTTTATGTTTTTTTATTGAGGATAAACCATTTTGGAATCTTGCGGGGAGTTATACCAATCGCGATTTGAGTAATGGTCTTGTGCCCAAGAATAGAATTTCAAATAGGCTCCACCAATCACGTTGCCCTTGGCCTTACCGATAGTCAAACCCTCTATAGGATATTGGAAATCTCCAGGAATAAGCAACGCCCAGGGATAATTGCCGCCGTAAGGACTACTGCCGTCGGCATTGATGGCTGCCCACTCGTTAATCACTTCGGCTGTCTTGAATGGCATGGTATGCACCTCAAATACACCGCCATTGTATTCCTCAAGGATAAAGAGGTCGATGTCCTTTACTGAGAAATTATTAAAGAGGGTGGCATCATTCACGGCAAACTTGAATGTCTGAGTCTTGGGAGACACTGCTACACCCGAGAGATCTTCCTTGTCGGTGACGGTGTTGTATAAATTACGTACTGGCAAAGCTGCTTGTGTGGCTCCACCGCTAATAAAATAATGTGCATCGTTGAACACCGGTATCACAAGGTCGGTGGAGTTGCGCATGGTGAGGAACTCATTGCTGTCGCCAAACTTAGGCAACATGTCCTGATCACCATATTGGGTGAAGAAATAATATTTTGAGCCCGACCGCTCGTAAGATGTTCCTACAACATCCTTGGCGCTGATGTTGGCAAGACGCATGGCAGCAGCAAGACGACTGCCCGAACCTACGGCTCTCACCTTCACACTTATGGAGATGTAGCGAGTGCCGTTTTCAACACTCTTATCTACACTAACTCCCATCACAACATCATTGAAATCATAATCACCTGGTTCGGGGAAATTCTCCTCAAAGCAGAAGGTGTATGTCTGATTGACATCCGGGTACAACGTACTGGAGACAATCTCATCGGCAGATGTATCTTCGGAGAATACAACATTATTGATAGAGGGAGATACGTTCACCACCTTCGTCCTGCATGCGCCTTTGTCATCCACAAGAGAGACATACAGATTTTCGGATATTGAAGGCGCCGCGATGTGGATGTCGTAAGTTTCATTACCATCCACACTGCAAGTGTTAAGCACCCTTGTGGATACATACTTGGGGTCGTCGGAATAGAACTTGAGAGTGTAGGAGCCAGTATATCCTATCTCTACACGAAATGGGAACTTGGTGATTGTTGACCAATCGTGCAGAGGGTCGATATTCTGCACAGGGAAGACACTGGCAACATACGCCTTATAATCCTCCTCGTCGAAGAGATTTGCCTCCTTGCACGAGGTGACTACCGACATTATAGCGGCAAAGCCGACAAATAAACATGTCTTAGTTTTCATCATAATATGATATTGTTTTTATGTGTATATTCCTTGTTTTAAATAAGATTATGGTGCAAAGTTATAAAAAAAATCGATATGAAAGACCTTTTTTTACTTATTCTTTGCATTTTACATAAAAAAAAGCTAACTTTGCAGCATTGTTTCACATATTATATACTATATGGTACTGAATTACATTTGGATAGCATTCTTCGTGGTGGCATTCGTCATCGGACTCGTACAGCTGATTTTTTTCGGCAACTACGATGTCTTTCCGGCAATGATGGACTCTACATTCGCCTCGTCGAAGACGGCGTTCGAGATTTCACTCGGACTCACGGGAGTGCTCTCGTTATGGCTCGGAATAATGAAGATTGGCGAGAAGGGAGGCGTGGTGAACATGCTTGCCAAGGTGCTCAGTCCGGTGTTCTGCAAACTGTTCCCGGACATCCCGAAGGGGCATCCCGTCACCGGAAGTATCTTCATGAACATAGCTGCCAATATGCTCGGACTTGACAATGCTGCCACTCCACTCGGACTCAAGGCAATGGAACAGTTGCAGGAGCTCAACACCAAAAAGGATACTGCCACCAACCCTATGATAATGTTTCTCGTGCTGAATACCAGCGGACTTACGTTGATTCCGGTGAGCATCATGGTATATCGGGCACAAATGGGGGCGGCACAACCCACTGATATCTTCGTGCCCATACTGCTTGCCACGTTCTTCTCGACACTGGCAGGCATTGTGGTCACCAGTTTCTATCAGAGAATCAACCTCGTCAACCGTACGATGTTGCTCACCCTCGGAGGTGCAAGTTTGCTGGTTGCGGGAGTGATATGGGGATTCAGCACGATGAGCAAGGAGCAGGTGGATCTCGTGAGCACATCGGTTGCCAACATCCTGCTCATGACAATCATCGTGGGGTTCATACTCGCGGGAGTGAGAAAGAAAGTAAATGTATATGACGCCTTCATCGAGGGAGCGAAAGACGGATTCCAGACTGCCGTGAGAATCATCCCCTACCTTGTGGCTATCCTCGTGGGCATCGGAGTATTCCGCGCCTCGGGAGCCATGGACTGGCTTATCGGGGGAGTGAAATGGACTGTGGAGGCAGCGGGAGGCAACACCGACTTTGTTGGGGCATTGCCAACGGCACTGATGAAACCGCTTTCGGGCAGCGGGGCAAGAGGTATGATGGTGGATGCTATGACTACATACGGCGCGGACTCCTTCGTCGGTCGCCTGAGCTGCATCTTCCAAGGCAGCACCGACACCACATTCTATGTGCTCGCAGTATATTTCGGCAGTGTAGGCATCAGATACACCCGACATGCAGTGACATGCGGATTGCTTGCTGACCTTGCAGGAATCACCGCGGCAATAGCAATATGTTATCTGTTTTTCTAACATCACAATATGTTTTAACAATATATAATTATGCGGTTATGAGTAATCTGAAACAAGAAAAGCCAGACAGCTACAAGACATTGGCTATCTATCAAAAAAGTGAGTGCATATATGACGTGACTTACTATTTCGTCAACAATTTCCTAAGCAAGAGCAAGGACAGAACGGTTGACCAGATGGTGCAGGCAGCCCGCTCATGCAAGCAAAATATCGTAGAAGGTTACAGCGATGCTGAAGGTTCGTCGGAGTCTGAGCACAAGCTATCCGTGATAGCTAAGGGCAGTCTTGAAGAGTTAAAAGAAGATTACAGGGATTATCTACGTAACAACAACCTGGAGATTTGGGGTGTAAACCACCCCAAATACATAGCCGCCCAACCATTATGCAAGAGACACAACAACAGTGAATGGTATCGCAATCAGATAGCGGGTCGCAAGGCAGAAGACATCTGCAACATTGCCCTAATAATCATCAACCAGGAACTGACGATGTTATATGGATACATAAAATATCTCAACGAGAAATTCCTCAAAGAAGGAGGAATAAAGGAGCAGAGATACAAAACAAGATTAGAATGGAGAAAAAACAACTTAGGTTATTAATATGAGAGAGGAATTAAAAGATGGAAACGAGGCATCATTTGTGATAGATTGAGGCTTTAAGGCAATTAATTAATATTTGGAGAGTGGATAATTTGGAGAGTAAGTGAGATTTGGTTGTTAGGTAGAGATGAGAAGATTTTGAAAGGTGATAGAATAAATGAGGGGGCGCTATGTTGGTATATGTAAGTCTATGTAGGTTTATGTAGGTCTATGTAAGCTCCCTACAAAACCTACAAAACCTACAAAAACCTACTACAAAACCTACAAAAAACTACAAAACCTCTGATTTCCCTCCTCCCTACAAAAAAAAATTATGGCAAATATGAAATCTCTGGCCAAGGATACGGCCATCTATGGACTTAGCAGTATAGTGGGACGATTCCTCAACTATCTGCTTGTACCGCTCTACACGGCAAAACTGTCGGCAGCAAGCGGCGGGTATGGCGTGATTACCAATATGTATGCCTATACGGCCCTCATATTGGTGCTGCTTACATTCGGTATGGAGACTACCTTCTTCAGGTTCTCCAACAAGGAAGGAGAAGACCCACAAAAGGTGTATTCAACGATATTGACGGCAGTGGGATTCACTGCTATAGTGTTTGTAGCGTTGGTATTCACATTCATCTCCCCATTGGCCGACGTGATGGGATATGCCGAACATCCGTCGTATATATGGGTGATGGCAATGACGGTGGCGATAGATGCTTTCCAGTGCATTCCGTTTGCATATCTCAGACACAAGAAGAAACCAATCAAGTTTGCAGCACTCAAGATGTTGTTTATTGTGATGAACATCCTACTGAATCTTGTGTTCTTTGTAGTATTACCTGAATTATATGCATCATATCCCGATGAAATCGGTAAGTTTTACGACCCGACAATCGGTGCTGGATATGCCTTCTATATCAATCTTGCATGCACCGGCAGCATCACGTTCTGCTTCTATAAAGAACTCACGGGATTCCGCTATGTATTTGACAAGGCCCTCATGAAGAGGATGTTCTCATACAGCTGGCCGATACTCATATTGGGCATTGCCGGTATTCTTAACCAAACAGCCGACAAGATTCTCTTCCCCTATATATATAAAGGAGAGAACGCCCACGAGCAACTCGGCATATATGGTGCCGCATCCAAGATAGCAATGATTATGGCAATGATAACGCAGGCGTTCCGCTATGCCTACGAACCGTTTGTCTTCGGAAAGTCGAAAGACAAGGACAATCGCGACACATACGCCAAGGCAATGAAATATTTCATTATCTTCACCCTGCTGGCATTCCTCGTGGTAATGGCTTATCTCGACATACTGAAGCATATCATCGGACAGGACTACTGGAGCGGTCTGAAGGTGGTGCCTATTGTGATGGCGGCAGAGATAATGATGGGTATATACTTCAACCTCTCGTTCTGGTATAAGCTCATCGACAAAACCATCTGGGGAGCATGGTTCTCGGGTATAGGTTGCGTTGTTCTGATAGCTGTAAATGTCATCTTCGTGCCGCAATATGGATATATGGCATGCGCATGGGCGGGATTTGCTGGATATGCCACGGCAATGACACTAAGCTATATAGTGGGACAGAAATACTATCCCATCAAATACGATCTAGGTAGAATCGGAGTATATGTAATACTCGCACTCATCACCTTCGGACTAATAAAATTCAACGAATACATCTGGGATAATATTGTAATAAGAATCATCGACAATACAGTACTTCTTATTCTGTTTGTATCATATATCGTGAAAAAAGATTTTCCAATATCGCCAATACTAAAGAAATTAGGAATTAGGAATTAGGAATTGCTACGCAAACCGAATGCAGAGCCGAGCTTGCTCGAGCTATGCTGAGGTGAAGCCAGTAATCGACGAAGTCAATTAAGAATTAAGATATTATTATGAAGAAAAGCACGTTAATTATGGCAGCAATGCTGTCAACCGCATCAGTAAATGCCGACGAAGGCATGTGGATGCTCTACAATCTGCCGCAAGCTGTGTATGGACAGATGCAGGCAGAAGGTTTCTCAATGCCCTATGACGCCATCTACAACAATGATGACGCCATCAAGAACGTTGTGGTCAACTTCTCGGGATATTGCTCGGGAGTGGTTGTATCGCCCGACGGACTTGTGTTCACTAATCACCACTGCGGTTTTGAGTCAATCCGCAGTCACTCTACTGTGGAGCACGACTACATGCTCAACGGTTTCTATGCGAAGACCTATGAGGATGAACTCCCAAATGAGGACATGTTTGTGAGCTTTATGGTGGATCAGAAGGACATCACCGACTTGCTCGACAAGAAGGGTATCAACAAACTGGCGCCATCAGAACAGGCACATTTCCTCGATTCCATCGAGAATGCAATGTCTAAGGAGGTTAAGGCTAATGACTCTACTCTTCGACTGGAAATCAAACCTTATTACGAGGGAAACAAGTATTATGCCACTACCTATCGCGACTTCACCGACCTGAGATTGGTCTTCACCATTCCCAAGTCTATGGGTAAGTTTGGTGGCGAAACCGACAACTGGATGTGGCCCCGACAGACATGCGACTTCTCGGTGTTCCGTATCTATGCCGATCCAAAGACTAACGGACCGGCAGCATACAGCAAGGACAATGTGCCATATAAGCCCAAGCACTGGTCGCCTGTATCGCTGCAAGGATATAAAGAGGGTGACTTTGCAATGACTATGGGTTATCCCGGCAGTACAAGCCGCTATCTCTCGTCCTTCGGTATCCGCGAGCGTCGCGATGCAGAAAACGAGCCACGAGCTCAGGTGAGAGGCGTGAAGCAGGAGGTTATGCTCAGACACATGCGCGCCGACGAGGCAGTGAGAATCAAGTATGACTCCAAATACGCACAGAGCAGCAACTACTGGAAAAACTCCATCGGTATGAACAAATGTATCGATTCCACCGGTCTTATCCGCCAAAAAGCCGACTTTGAGAACAAGATAAAGCGCTATCAGATGTTTACCGGTTATCTCAAGGGCAAACTGGATTTCGACCTCATGGAGCGCCTATACAACAAGCGACTCGACGTGAGACGCAACTACATGTACTTCCGCGAGACATTCATGCGCACCAACGAACTCGCCGATCGTGCCTACAAATATCACAATGGTATGGATGTGCAGAGACCTAAGGGCAAGAAGGCTAAGCAATATGTTGTCTTCAAGGACAACAGCGACTCATGGGATGCCGCCCTCGACAAGGAGGTATATGCCACTCTGCTGAAGAACTACCGCGAGAAGGCTGACGCGAAATATCTGCCGGAGTTCTATCAGACTATCGACAAGACATACAACGGCGACTATTCCAAGTATGTTGAGGATGTATGGAACAACAGCATACTGATGAAGAGCGGTGAGAAGATTTACATCAACAAGAAAATATATGCCAAGGACTGCGGTATCGTGATGGGTCTCGACCTCACCAACGTATTCAGCGACTTGAGAGCCGAACTATCCGTTTTGAATGATTCCATCGACATCCAGGAGCGCTATCTCTGCGATGCCATCCTGCGTATGGAGATGGAACTGCCCCACTATAGCGATGCAAACTTCACCATGCGACTGAGCTACGGACAGGTGGGAGGATTCAATCTTAATGGTAAGCCGTCGGGCTATTTCACCGATGCTCCAAGTATTGTGGAGAAGATGAAGAAGAGCGACGCCAACTTCGAATATTTCGCCGAACCTATTATGCACGAACTGATGGGAGCAAATGATTTCGGCAAATACACCGACAAGACAACAGGCAAGATGCAACTCTGCTTCCTCACCAACAACGACATCACGGGCGGTAATAGCGGTTCGCCAATATTCAACGGAAAGGGCGAACTCATCGGACTTGCATTCGACGGCAACTGGGATAGTCTGTCGGGCGATATCTTCTTCGACAACAAACTCGCACGCTGCATCGGTGTTGACGTAAGATACATGCTCTACTTGATGGACAAGTGGGGACACGCCGATAGGCTCATCAAGGAAATCGGAGCGAAATAACTCTTTATAACATAAAAACCTAAGTATGAAAAAACTAATAATCACCACTATGTTTGTGGCATCGTCGGGATTGGCGAGCGCCCAAACGACACAAATTGACCTCAGCGGACAATGGTTGTTGGGGAAAGAGGCAGTGCATCTGCCTGGCACTACCGACACTAACCGCAAGGGTGAACCTAACAAGAAGCACGACGAGACGACTCATCTCTCGCGCTTCTTCACGTGGTTTGGCGAAGCCACCTACTCAAAAAGTATCGATATCCCGTCGGCATGGAAAAACAAGAGAATCACATTGTTCCTCGAAAGAACCAAACCCACCACTATCTATATCGACGGGGTGGAGATTGGCAAATGTGACGACATCTCGGTGCCGCAGGTATATGACTTGACAGGCAAACTGGCTCCTGGACAACATCTACTCGACATCAAGGTGGATAACGGTAACAGTGTGCCCAAGCAACTATTAGGTTCATCACATGCCTACACTGAGGACACTCAAACCAACTGGAACGGAATCATCGGTAAGATGTATCTCGAAGCAAAGGAATCGCCTGTCACCATCAAAAGCATCCGCACAGCTCCCATCGCATCTAAGAACAAAGTGAATGTGGAGGTGACGCTTGAAGGCAATCCCAAGCTAAAGTATAATGTGAAGGTGTCATTTAGTGGAAAGCAAAAGAAGAAGGATGAGATTGATATAACACGAAATGGTATTAGTCAGCGAACCATCAATGAAGATGGTACGACAACGCTCTTTTTTACCTATAACCTCGGTGAAAACGCAAAAAAATGGAGCGAACACACACCACAAAACATCAACAAAGTGAAGGTGAGGGTGGAATGTAAGGGCAAGTCGGACGAGATGACTACCACTTTTGCCTTGTGCGATTTCAAGGCAGAAGGCAATCATTTCATCGTAAACGGACGCAAGACATTCCTCAGAGGCAAGCACGATGCCTGCGTATGGCCTCTTACGGGACATGTGGCTATGGGATATGACGAATGGTACAACTATCTCAAGACATGCAAGCAATATGGCATTAACCACGTGCGATTCCACTCATGGTGCCCTCCCGAGGCTTGCTTCGAAGCAGCCGACAACCTCGGCATCTATCTCCAGCCCGAACTGCCAATATGGGGCGGTTTTGACGAAAAGGACGAATGGCTTACATCCTATCTGCGCGACGAGGGAAGAAAGATTATCGAGACTTACGGCAATCATCCCTCATTCGTGATGATGGGACTGGGCAACGAACTTTGGGGAAGCACCGAACTGATGGCGGATTACGTCAACGACTTCCGGAAAATAGATAAAAATTGCGAAAAGCAAGGTGACGGTGACGCTACACGACGTCTCTACACCTTCGGCTCCAACATGTATCTCGGATACAAGGGCGTGCTTGATGGAATGGACTATTTTACCACTTGTCGCATAGGTGGTGAGGCATGGGGAGAATACAATACCCACGTGCGCGGTTCTTTCTCTTTCTGCGATGCATTCGACGGAGGTCTCATAAATCACGAATATCCTAATACCACAACCAACTTCGAGAAGGCGATTGCCGGAAGCAAGGTGCCAATTATCAGTCATGAAACGGGACAATTCCAAACATATCCCGATTATAATGAGATAGAGAAATATCGCGGAGTATTACGCCCGGACAATATGAGGATATTCCGTCAACGACTCAAGGATGCCGGTATGCTCTCGCAGGCAAAGGACTTCCATGAGGCTTCGGGCAAATGGTCGGTGGAGTTATATAAGGCTGACATTGAAATGGACCTCAGGACGAGGAACATGGCTGGATTCCAACTGCTCGATATCCAAGACTACCCGGGACAAGGGTCGGCATACGTAGGTATTCTCGACGCATTCATGGACAGCAAGGAGATAGTGGATGCCAAGAGATGGAGGCAATGGTGTGACAAGGTGGTGCCAATGGCAGAACTGCCTCGACTCACTTATTGCGAGGGAGACACAATAATATGGAAAAGTATCATTGCCAATTATGCCGCTGATGACGCAATTCTTGAGGGAAAGACGATGAAATGGGTGTTTTTGAGTGACAAGAACATCGTTTTGGCACAAGATAGTACAAAACTCAGTAATGTGAAGGCTGGAGTAATCGACGTGTCATGCGACTCGGTTGTGGCACGCCTGAGCAAGACGAAAAAGGCGGAGAAGGTGAAATTGTCATTGTCAATCATCGATACACCTTATCATAATGACTACACCTTGTGGATTTATCCCAACTACGACATGGAAAAACAGATGGAAACAATCTCAAAGGGTATTGTCATAGCCGACACACTCGATGAAACGGTGATGAAGAAGTTGAAGGACGGTGGCAAGGTGCTGCTCATGCCGAAGAAGGGTATGTATGCCGACCAAACCGTAGGAGGATTGGTACAGACGGACTATTGGAACTACCGAATGTTCAAGACCATATCCGAGAACAACAAGAAACCCGTTTCGCCTGGTACTCTCGGTTTGCTAATAAACGAGATGGAGCATCCTCTGTTTAAATCATTTCCAACAGACAAGCACACCAACTGGCAGTGGGCATCTATTGTGCATGAATCACGCCCATTGGTGATGGACAAGATGCCCAAGGACTATCGCCCCCTTGTGCAGGTGATTGACAATGTGGAAAGGAATCATCGTCTTGCCTTGTTCTTTGAGACAAATGTAGGTAAGGGGAAAGTGTTCGTGTGCATGAGTGATTTGCGCGAGACACAGCAATATCCTGAATCACGCCATCTCCTGAGAAACATTCTCGAATATATGCAAAGCGAGGATTTCAAGCCTGCCACCACTCTCCTACCCGATGACTTCGGTCGTTTATTCACCGAAAAGGCTCAGGAAAGCAATGTGAGCGAACTAAGGAATATATCTTATGATTAATATAAAAGGCAGTCAAAAAAATGACTGCCTTTTATATAATTATTTCTTTTTA
>OBLI01002473.1_pt1 | contig 15627 bp, 14 predicted proteins | sample 1519701 | NCBI WGS metagenome assembly OBLI01 (sample SAMEA3663005, study PRJEB22513) | pig gut metagenome | biome: pig gut; feature: pig-associated habitat; material: faeces | place: France | collected 2012 | reverse complement strand
CCCTACGTGTGGAAAAGTTAGCCACTGAACATTTGAACATTTGAACATTTTTATCTTAATAATAATCAAAACAACAGCATAATTATGAAACGAAGAGAATTAGCAATGATGTATTTCCCTATGAAGAGCGAGTCAGAGGCTCGCCGGATATTGAGCAGATGGATATACAGATGTCCGGAACTGGTGGAAGAGTTAAAAAAGATTAGTTCCACATTCTATAAGAGGAGGGAACTGAGCAAGAAAGAGGTGAAACTAATCATTCAATACCTGGGAGACCCATAGCGGGGTATCCATTATTGGTTTTCACTCTGGGTGTCTCAAGATCAGTATGACAAAATAAAGCTACTTATGTATGCAAATGTGTCATCTCCCCTTCAGTTTGCGCCTGTATACCCAATAATAGATGATGCCTGCAAGGGTGAGAGGAATGGAGAATGAGCTCCATATACCTACCAGCCCCCATTGAAAATAGACTCCGAAGAGCCAACTCAACGGCAGGGAGACAATGAAAAAGCAAACAAACGACGATACCATCAATGCACGCATCTCACCCAATCCACGAAGAGTATTGGCAAAGGTACACTGAAGGGCATCACCCACTTGATAAACCATCAGCGGGATGATAGTCATGGAAACCATAGACACCACATTAGCATCGGTGGAAAAGAGCCACCCTATCTGGTCACGATAGAAATAGATAGGTATGCCCACTGCCGTTGACTCCAAGAGGGCGATATTGAAACAAGCCCACGAGCAACGACGCAACGACTCAAAGTCGCCACTGCCGAAATAATGGCTCACCAGCACTCCCGAAGCAGAGCAGAATCCGAGATAAACCATAAAGAATAGTTGGGAAATAGTGAGCATGATCTGATGAGCAGCCAATGAACTCACTCCCATCCATCCCACAAAGATAGCGGTAATGGAGAAGGCTGCCGACTCTGTGGCCACCTGCATGGCAGAAGGCCAGCCCAACTTGTTGAGCAACTTAAAATATAACTCTTTCTTAAATCTGACCGCCTCAAAGAAATGGGCCTTGTATACTGTAAACTCCTTCTTGTGGAAGAATATAAGGAAAAAGAGAATAGCCATTACAATGCGAGCAAAAAGAGTGGAGAAACCAGCTCCTATGAGTCCCAATTCAGGCAGTCCGCACTTTCCATATATAAGGATATAATTACCTAAGATATTGAGAATGTTGCCCACAACCAACACGGTCATAGACAGTTTGGTGCGCCCTATGGTATCGAAAAACTGCTTGTATGAACATGTCCAGCATACAAAGGGCAGAGAGATGATATTGACAATGAGATATGGGCGCATCAGTCCAAGCAGTTGCTCGGGTTGACCCAACAAAGGGATGACATGATAGAATCCTATGGCTATCAGGATGAGTAGCAGGGAAAGCATGGAGGAAGCCACGAGAGCCATACGCACCACTCCACCTATCTTATCATGACGCCCATTGCCAAAGAGATAGCCCACCATGGGAGTGATGCCTATGGAAAAGCCCGTGGCAAAGAGTATGAGGATGATAAACAGTGTGTTGATGAAACTGGCAGCCGCCAACTCCTCAGTGGAATGGCGACCAATCATGAGCGTATCGGCAAAGTTGAGAACAATGGTACCGATATTACCCACCATGATGGGAGTGCCAAGCTTTATTATGTCTTTATAATGCCTTATCATAACTTGAAATCGGGGATGCACACTGGGCGCATCCCCGATTGAATATACTACAAAAGTTGCAGTGTATTAATATCCTTGTTTTTACTGGGCAGCAGCGGCAATCCATTCATAGATGCAACTGCAAATGCCAAAGGCTGCAATGCCGAGAGTGCAGATGGCAAGAGCCAACTTGCTGTTGCAATCGCTCTTGAACTCTGGCAGCGGACTATCAGTTGGAATGATATACATAGCCTTGACAATAAGCAGATAGTAGTAGAGTGAAACCACTGTGTTTACCAATGCTATGAACACCACTAAATAGGCAAGGAACGAACCCTGCTGTGCTGCCGCCATGAACACGAAGAACTTGGAGAACATACCAGCGAATGGTGGGATTCCAGCCAATGAGAAAAGAGCGAGTGTCATCAGGAATGCTAACTTGGGATTGGTCTTATACAATCCGTTGTAGCAGTCCATATCGGTATTTCCGTTGCCCTTGGTCTCCACTACGTTGATCACTGTAAAGACAGCCATGTTGGCCACCACATAAACGAGCACATAGTATGTGAGGGCAGCCATGCCGGCAGCACTGTTGCCTACCACAGCCAGCATGATATAACCAGCCTGAGAGATTGAACTGAAAGCCATGAAGCGCTTGAGTTCCTTCTGACGCAATGCAAAGAGATTGGCAATGGTGATACTGAGCACGATGACGATATAGAGCAAATACTCCCAATACTCCACCACAGGAGCAAACACCTTGGTGAGGATGGCCATAAGAGTAAAGGCTGCTGCTCCCTTTGAAACAACGCTCAGATAGCCCGTCACAGCAGTAGGAGCGCCTTGATAGGTGTCGGCAGTCCAGAAATGGAATGGTACAAGAGAAATCTTAAAGCCCAGTCCGCTGAAGAAGAATACCAGACCCATGATGGTCATGGCATCAGCACTCATCATAAGGGCAGCATCCTTGAAATAGAGTGTACCCACAGAGGCATAGAGCATAGAGATGCCATAAAGCATCACACCACTTGAGAATGTGGCAGTGAGCACAAACTTGGCAGCACCCTCTGCCGACTCTTTACGCAACTTGTTGAAAGCCACGAGGCATGCCATAGGTACTGAGGCCATCTCGAGTCCAAGGAAGAACAAGAGGAAATGCCCTGAAGACATCATCATATACATACCCAAGAGAGTAGAGATGATGAGCATATAATACTCTCCCTCCTTGTTGGCCACCTCCTTGAGAGTGAGCCACGACTGCGACATCACCACCACCACGAGGGTGCCGGCAGTGAGAACCAGTTTCATTATATTGGCAGAAGCATCAGATACATACATACCGCTGAAAGCCTCTGCAGGATGTGCCATGGCGCAAGCCACACACTGAGCTACCAACAGCAGTGCTGTGGAAACATAAAGCACAGAGTGCTTCTTGTTGTTGTTCTTAAGAATGAAATCCAATAAAAACACAACCACCAGGACTGCCATCAAGACAGCCTCAGGCATCATATTGAAAAACTGACCGTAATTCATAACTAATCTTTTTTCCTAACTGCTGTTGTTTTATGGGTTAATAACACTAAGTATCGATGTGACACCACCATTGATGACATTGCTCACCCACATTGGAGCCATACCCAGACCTGCCACACAGAAGATGAGGCAGCAAACGGCAAAGCGCTCGTCCCAAGTTGCATCGGTGAGAGTCTCATAATGAGGATCTGCCACTTTCTCAAACAATATCTTGCCCACAACTCTCAGAATGTAGACTGCGGTCACCACAATAGAAGTACATGCTATGATGGTGCATGCCGTATGGAATGTGCCAGCATTCTCAAATGAACCTACGAAGATGGTCATCTCGGCAATGAATCCAGAGAAACCAGGCAGTCCGAGGTTGGCAAGACCGGCAATCACATATCCTACAGAGAGGAAAGGCATGATCTTCATCAGTCCGCCCAACTTGCGTATGTCACGGGTATGAGTACGTCCGTAGATCATGCCGATGAGGGCAAAGAAGAGGGCGGTCATGAGTCCGTGAGAGAGCATCTGGAGCACAGCACCTGTGCATGCAGTGCGTGTCATCATAAGCAATGCAAAGAGCACCAGTCCACAGTGTGACACTGATGAATAGGCATTGATATACTTGAGGTCTGTCTGCACACATGCCGAGAGGGCACCATATACTACTGAGATGGTTGTAAGGATAAGGAATATCCATGCCAGTTCGTTGGCTGCATCTGGCAGCAGATACATGGCCACACGGAAGCAACCATATCCACCAAGTTTCATGAGCACACCTGCGTGGAGCATAGATACGGCTGTAGGAGCCGAAGCATGACCATCAGGCGACCATGTATGGAATGGGAACAAGGCTCCCAGTACACCAAATCCGATGAAGATAAAGGGGAAGAAGATGTTTTGCACTGCAGGGTCTATATTGTGCATGGCAGCAATCTCATTTACATTCATAGTGGTGGCACCACTGAAGAAATAGATGCCAAGAATGCCTATGATGAGCAGAGCCGAACCACCCATGAGCATGAGAGTAAGTTTCATTGCTGCATACTCCTTCTGTCCGCTTCCCCACACTCCTATGAGGAGGTACATAGGGATGAGCGCCACCTCATAGAACATAAACATGGTGAAGAGGTCGGTGCAGATAAAGAAACCATAAACACCCGTAGAGAGCAGGGTGAACCAAAGGAAATACTCCTTGGTCATGGGTTTGAGTTGCCATGATGCAAATGTGCCAGTAAACACGATAATGCTCGACAGAAGCAACATCACCACCGAAATGCCGTCTACACCCACAGAATAAGCAATGTTAAGTGGCTTAAACCATGGTGTGCTGTAAGTAAACAGCATGGCCGATGTGGGGTCTGACTCACGAGCCTGAATAAAGGCAATGGTGAGCCATATAGAGAGGGCGAGCAGGGCTGTAGAACCCACTACCATCACTCCACGAACCTGATTGAGGTTGCGGGCCACCCAAAGGCCCAGCAGCATCAGCACAGGTATCAATACGAATAAACTTAATATACTCATTTTGGATTATAATATGCTGATTAATACCAATGTTAATGCTATAGTGCCTGTGAGGAACCAAACGACATACTGGCGTACATCGCCACTCTGCCATGGACGGAGACTCTCTCCTGCCTCGTTGGCACCCCAAGCCATGAAGTTGAATGTGCCATCCACCACATGACGGTCGAACCATGCGATAGGTGTAGACACGCAGCGGAAGATGATCTTGTGAGTCACAAACATGTATACCTCATCCATATAGAAACGCTTGTAGGCAGCGCGGTGCAGACGTGGCATCATCTTATAGAGCTTGTCAGCGATAGGCTGTGTCTCACCCTTATAAATATATGTGGCGAGCAATATGCTGACAATGGCTATTATGGTGCTGGTGGCTGCCACCGAAGTATCGAAATGAATGGTGTAGTCAAGACCATTGGCAGTAACGAAACTACCAAAACTGCCTCCCAGTCCTGCGAAACCGGCAATGGTTGTATAAACACCCACACCAACGGTGATCACACACAATACGATGAGTGGCAGGGTCATGGTCAGCGGTGCCTCATGGGGTGTGTGTGCGGCATGAGCCTCCTTGTTTTCTGTACCCCAGAAGATGCCGTAGTAAAGACGGAACATATAGAAGGCGGTCATGGCAGCTACACCCGTCATTATCCAGCCTACCCATGGACTGTAAGCAAAGCATGCAGTGATGATCTCATCCTTGGAACTGAATCCTGAGAAGAATGGGATGCCCGCAATGGCTAAACAAGAGATGAGGAAGGTGATATGTGTGATAGGCATATACTTTCGCAGTCCGCCCATCATAGCCATTTCATTGCTGTGAACGGCATGGATGATACATCCGGCGCCAAGGAAGAGGCAAGCCTTAAACATGGCATGAGTGAAGAGATGGAACATTGAAGCCATATAACCCAATGAACCATGAGCGTCTATCACCTCCTCGTGACCGGGCATGCACACACCGAGAGCCACCATCATAAAGGCAATCTGAGAGATGGTAGAGAAGGCCAGCACACGTTTGATGTCGCTCTGGGCGCAGGCCACTGCAGCGGCATAGAAAGCGGTGAACACGCCTACCCAAACCACGATGCTCATCTGGTTGGGAGCATACTCTATCCACAATGGGAAGAGGCGAGCAATCTGGAACACACCAGCCACTACCATGGTGGCAGCATGGATGAGGGCACTCACAGGAGTAGGTCCTTCCATGGCATCGGGCAGCCAGATATGCAATGGGAACATGGCACTCTTGCCCGCACCACCTATAAACATCAGCACCAATGCTGTTGGAAGAATGAATCCGCCAGCAGCCACAGCCTTAGCCACATCCACAGGGATGAAAGGAGTGGTGCCCTCGCCCATCACAAGGTCGTTGACAAACGAGAAACTAAACGACTGTGTGTAATATCCGAAGATGAGGATACCGATGAGGAAGAAAAGGTCGGCAAAACGCGTCACTATGAATGCCTTCTTAGATGCAGCAACGGCAGCATGCAGAGGATAGTAGAAGCCGATGAGCAGATAAGAGCTCACACCCACAAGCTCCCAAAAGAGATACATCTGGAAGATGTTGGTGGCCACCACAAGTCCGAGCATAGACATGGTGAAGAGCGAAAGGAAAGCATAATAGCGCTGGAAACCCTTTTCGCCATGCATATATCCGAATGAATAGATGTGCACCATGAGGCTGACCGTAGAGATCACGATGAGCATCATCACCGAAATAGGGTCGAGCATAATGCCGAGATCGAAATGGAGGTCGCCCAACGGAAGCCATGTGAAATTGTAAGGCACTATGGTGCTAAACGCTCCGTCGTCACCCCTATCAGCGGTGAAATAGCTGAATGCGGTGATATACGACAGAATGGTGACGATACCCAGCGACGTGGTGCCGATGAGACCTGCCACCTTATGTGACATCTTCATGCCCGCCAGTCCCAGCACAAGGAACGAGAGCATAGGCAGAAGAAGTATCAGAAATACATAACTGTAATCCATAACGCAAATTAATATTTCATGTTTTCAATACTGTTCACCTTATCGCTGTGGAAATTGCGGTAAACATTTATAATTATCGCTATAGCCACCGCACTCTCAGCAGCACTCACACCTATTGAAAAGAGGGTCATAAAGAATCCCTCAAGTTCACCAGGGAAGAGCAGACGATTGAATGCGGCGAAATTGATGTCAACAGCGTTGAGCACAAGCTCTACAGAGATGAGCATGGCAACGAGGTTGCGACGTGTGACAAAACCAAACACGCCAATGAAGAACAGAAGTGCGCTGAGCACGAAATAATATTCTACTGGTATCATATTACTTATTCTCCTCCTTTCTTGCCACTATGATGCCACCAATGATACATGCCAGCAGAAATACTGAGATGAACTCAAAAGGCAACACATACTGATATTTCTCACTACCGAGCAGAGCGGTGCCGATGGTATCCATGGGCACTTCGGTGTCGGCCACATCGCATGCTCTCGTGAGGAAATTATTCTTTATAAACACTATTGTCACTGTGAGCAGTCCCACCACAGAGAGCAGGGCACCCTTTGCTATACGTCCAAGCGAAAGTTTCTCTACCATTCCCTGCAAGCTGCGCTTTGACATGAGTTGGATGGCGAAGATATAGATCATCGTAACGCCACCGGCATAGATGCTCACCTGGGCTGCACCAAGGAAGGTATAGTCAAGCAGGAAATAGATGCCAGCCACTCCAAAGAGCACAAACAGCAGGAACGTAGCTGCGCGCATAATCCTGGTGGTGACCACGCACATCACGGCTGAGAAAAGGATTACAGCCGCCAGGATGCAAAACATTACTATGTTAGCCATACTATTACTCCTTATTTTGTTTTGGTGTTAAACTTGCCTATGGTAAGAGGAGCTCCGCCGTCAAGAAGGTTGGGCAATGCACTCTCATAGGTTTCCTTGTCAAGATGCAGCACAAGTGCATCACGCGAGAAAGTACTGTTTTCGAAATCGTTTGTAAACTCGATAGCTCCGAAATTGCATGCGTTTACACACAACTGGCAAAACATGCAGTCGCCCAGGTCATACTGATAGTCCACGAGCTTGCGTTTCTTTTTGCCGTCGTCGGTGGTCACCATCTCGGTTTTTATCTTGATGGTACCATTGGGGCATGTCTTCTCACAGAGTGTGCATGCGGTGCACTTGAGTGCTCCCTCTGCATCACGTAGCATGACCAGACGGGCGCGGTGGCGCTTGGCCACATGGAGCGTAGTCTTGCGGTTTTCAGGATACTGCTCTGTAGACTTAGGGGTAAAATACTCCTTCATGGTCACCTTCAGACCAGTGGCAAGAGTCTTGATACCGTCGGCAATACCTCCGAAATATGAATTGTTGCTCATTATTCCTAATTCTTAATTCGTTGTTAGTAATTCTTCTTTATTAGAAGTGCCATCCCATGGCCACCACTACAGTCATCAGCACGAGATTGATAAGACAGAGGGGCATGAGGTATTTCCACTCCAATTTGAGTATCTGGTCGATGCGGAGTCGTGGGAATGTCCATCTAACCCACATCAGCAACCATACCACGGCGAATGTCTTGCCAAGGAACCATACGATGCCTGGGATATAGTTCATCACAGCATCAAAGCCTGCAATGCCTATGTTTACAGGTGCCCATCCACCGAGGAAGATAGTGGCAGCCACTCCAGACACTACAAAAAGGTTGAGATATTCGGCCAGATAATAGAATCCGAATCCCATACCACTATACTCTGTGTGATATCCTGCGGTGAGCTCGCTCTCTGCTTCTGCCAGGTCGAAGGGGCCACGGTTTGCCTCTGCGTTTCCAGCCACGAGGAACACCACGAATGCTATGATGGCAGGAATATGGCCGCGGAAGATGAGCCACTGCCAAGGACCTGTCTGTGCCTCCACGATGCCAGAGATCTGCATTGTGCCTGTTAGTATTACGGCAGTGATGAGACAGAGTCCGAGCGACATCTCGTAGGAGATCATTTGCACGGCGCCACGCATTGCCGAAACCACAGAATATTTGTTGTTGCTGGCCCATCCGGCGAGGAAGATGCCAACCACTCCGATGCTGCTTATGGCAGTGAGCAGAAAGATGCCCACATTGAAATCGAGCACTGTGGCGCCATTGTTCCATGGCAAGAATGAGAAGGTGCCCACTGAGGCGATAATAACGAGCAGCGGTGCTACGAAATAGAGCAGTTTGTCTGCCTTGTCAACAGTGAAGATCTCCTTGATGAGCATCTTGAGCACGTCGGCAAACACCTGGAAGATACCCCAAGGACCCACACGCATGGGGCCGAGTCGGCATTGAAAATAGGCGCACACCTTACGTTCCATGAAAATTAGGATGATGGCAAGCACTGCATACCCAACCAGCAGTCCAACGCCCACGAGCACACATTCTATGAGGATAGTGAAGAAATCGCCCAGACCAAGGGTCTGACGGAGAAATGCATCTATCCATGTTGTTACTATACTGAAATCAAACATAATACATTTTTCTTTGTTTCATTACTCTAATGTGTTATCTGTCGATATCGGGTATAACGAAGTCGACGGCGGCACAGGTGGTCACCAGGTCGGCAATCTTCTGTCCCTGCAGCATCTTGTCGAGGGCTCCTGTGAGTGAGAGGCCCATTGGACGCATCTTGAGACGCCATGGACTCTTGTCGCCCTTTGAGTCTATATATACTCCGAATTCGCCGCTTGCTCCTTCCACAGAGAAATACCACTGTCCCTCGGGCACCTTGATGATAGGCTTCTGCTTAACGTAGAAGTCGCCCTCTGGAATGTTGTCGATGAGTTGCTCGATGATGTCGAGGCTCTGATACATCTCCTGGATATGTATGAGATAGCGGTCCATAGAGTCGCAGCCTGTCATGGTTATCTGCTTCCATTCCACTTTGTCATACATGGCATAAGGATGGTTTTTGCGCACATCGTTGGCCCATCCTGCGGCGCGTCCAGCAGGACCTGTCACTGCATAGTTTATACAGTCGGCAAGTTCCATGATGCCCACCTTTTCAAATCTGTTGTGGGTGATCACGTTGTCTCCAAACACGTCCATATACTCTTGTATCATTGGGCGTAGGTATTTGCAGAGTGCCTTTACATTGGTCACAAAGTTAGGATCTATATCATCCTGCAGTCCACCTATTCTATAATAGTTCTGTATGAGTCGTCCACCTGTCGTTTCCTCCATCACGTTGAGCACATGCTCGCGGTCGCGCATGCAGTAGAGGAAGGCGGTGAGGGCTCCGAGGTCCTGAGCGCAGCATCCGCAGTAGAGCAGGTGAGAGTCGAGTCGCTGCAGTTCGTCCATAATGGTGCGTACCACCTTGATACGGTCTGTGAGTTCCACTCCGAGAGCCTCTTCCACCACTCCTACGAGAGCGTGGCGGTGCATCATTGCCGACAGGTAGTTGAGTCGGTCTGTGAGTGCCAATGTCTGTGGGTATGTGTATCCCTCACACATTTTCTCGATGCCTCGGTGAATATATCCGAGGTGTGGATATATCTTCTTCACGGTTTCACCGTCTACGATGGTCTGCAAGCGAAGCACGCCGTGAGTAGATGGGTGCTGTGGACCGATATTAATCACGTAATCGTCGTCGGTAAAGAGTCGGCGCTGTGTGGTCACCAGTTGTCCTTTATCATCTAAACTATATACATTTGTATATTCGGGTTCTACGTCGTCTTCAAGCGAGTATGAGTCATCATACTTCCAGTCCTTGCGGAATGGGTGTCCCTTGAAGTCATTGCGCAGATAAAGTCGGCGCATGTCCTGGTGTCCAAGGAATTTGATGCCGTAGAAGTCAAAGACCTCTCTCTCGAGCAGGTCTGCCACCTGCCAGAGATTGCTCACTGTGGGTATAACGAAATCATTGTCGCCCACCTGCTTGGCAATCATCTTGACGCTGGTACGCTCATGATTATCTGTATTCTCGAGAATATAGATGCATCCGAGTCCCTCCTCAGGACCGAAGTCCTCACCTATGATGGTCACGAGGTAGTCGAAATGCTTCTTTTCCTTGAGGTTTGCCATTTCAACTGCAAACCTTTCGAAGTCAAAAACTAAGTTGTTGAGTTTCATTTGGCTTCCTCCTGTTCTTTTTTGATTGTTTCCACAAATTCGTCTGGCACGTTGGTCACCACGATGGGTTTCTTCCATCCAGACGCTATGGCCTCATTAGAGAGTCCGAGTTCGCGCTCCTCAGCAGTCTGCTTATGGTTGGCGCCACCAAAGAATTTCTCTATCTTCACCTTGCGCTGCAACTGCATCATACCATAGAGAATGGCCTCTGGGCGTGGAGGGCATCCGGGGATATAGACATCCACGGGCACTATCTCCTCGATTCCTTTCACCACATTGTAGCTTGACTTGAATGGTCCACCCGAGATGGTGCATCCACCCACAGCCACCACATACTTAGGCTCAGCCATCTCATCATACAGACGTTTGAATGCTGGTGCCATCTTGTGTGTGATAGTGCCTGCCACCATGATAAGGTCGGCCTGGCGTGGCGAGTTGCGAGTCACCTCGAATCCGAAGCGAGAGAAATCATAGCGTGCGCATCCTACTGACATAAACTCAATACCGCAGCAACTTGTACCGAAGGTCAACGACCAGAGAGAATTGCTTCGTCCCCAGTTGATGGCCTGGTCAAGACTGCCTACCACTACATTGCATCCTCCCTCATGGAGTTCTTCAATCATCTTCTCCAGAGAGTCATTGTCCTTGAACTCGTCGTAAGGAATACTCTTGATAACGGGTTTCTTTACTTCCATTCCAACGCTCCTTTCCGCCATGCGTATGCAAGGCCAAATACAAGTACTAACAGGAAGAATCCGATGCTAAAGAGAGCCATCGGTCCAAACTGTTTGACAACCACTGCCCATGGGTAGAGAAACACGGTCTCGATGTCGAACATCAGGAAGAGGATGGCAAAGAGATAGTATCCCACGTGCATAGGCAACCATGAGCTGCCACGTGTTGGAATACCGCACTCAAAAGGCTGTCCCTTCACTGGGTTGTACGAACGTGGACCAATGAGTTTTGCCACCACGTAAGCTCCCACAACCAGTACAACGGCCGTCAAGATTACTGTAATTAACAAAGTAAAATACATAAAATATCTAAAATTACAAATTTGTATGCGCGCTAAGCGGTTGCAAAGGTACAAAAAAAATATTAAATAAGTGCACCCAATGTGGTATTTTTTATTTATCACACCACATTGAATGCACTTATATATATGTATAGCTATGCCACAACCCGCTATTTGCTATATAGGCATAGCAAATAACACGTGGCTGCAACCCACATGGGCTATTATAGGTAATAGTCGACCAGTCCGTCTATCGGACTCTTCACCACCTTTTCTATTATTAATCCGTATTCGTCGGCCACAGCTTCCAATTGCGCTCTATAGTGCCATGCTATGCTGCCCACGGCTCCTATAGACAGATCCTTGCGGTTATAGGGCAATATATTATTTTTGAAGAAGGCTGAGAAATTTTCTTTCACCACCTGCTCTATACAGGGATTGCTGATATGGTCGGCCACGAATGGGGAGAGAGATGCCAGAAACTTGTTGGCATGTGGCTTGCGGTACACGCGGTCTATGATGCCTGCAATGTCGGTATGGGCATAGTCCTCAAACGCGCGGCGAATGTCCTGCCCTACCCTGCCCTTGTATATGGCATTGATGAGCATGCAGCCGAGCACAGCCCCACTTCCTTCATCGCCCAGCACATAACCCAATGGAGGAATATTGGCTGTGATGGCATGGCCGTCATACACTCCAGAGTTGGCTCCAGTGCCCATTATGCAGGCAATGCCGCTTCTGTCGCCCCAGAGCGCCTTGGCTGCTCCCATGAGGTCGCTGTCTACTTCTATCACTTTGGCATTGACAAACACTCCTGCCAGTGCACGATTCATCACAGGCACTAACTCTGGCCTGCATCCGCTGCCAAAGAAGTGTATCTCATCTATGCTGTCGCCATCTATCTGTGGCAGCAGCTCGCCGTTGAGCACACGTATTATCTCACGCTCGGTGGAATGGATGGGATTGATGCCTTGGGTGTGCACGCTCACCATCCCTTGTCTGTTATCCTTGCAGCACCAATCTGTCTTGGTGCTACCACTATCTGCTATTAGTATCATAATTGATTGCAAATATACGTGTTTTTTGCCGAAAAGAATTCATATTACAGAAAAAATAAGTAATTTTGCACACGAAAAGATACTTTTACAACATAAAGGATGAGAAAACTATTACTTTTACTGTCATGCCTGGTAATGGCATTAGATGTAAATGCTGTGCTCAAGGAGAAAGACCTCGAGCAGACATTGCAGATATTGAGGAGTGAACTGACTGCCGCCCATCGCGAACTGTCCATGCAGTCTGACTATCAGAAGAAACAGGGCGAACGCATGCTCAAGGGGCTCATAAGCACTCTACAGGAGAGCAACCAAAATGCGCTCATGCTCTATTCGCAGCGACAAGATTATGTGTTTGACCTTACCTATGCATGCCATGAGGCCACTGAGCAATATCGTACCTTTATTAAAACTCAACTGCCATTTGTAACATACCGTCAGAAGACCGAGGGCGACATTGCACGCTACGACAGCCTCATCTCGAGCCTTAAGATGATGCCCATGATGGCACTCAGCGAAAGGGCCAAGACAGACCGTAACGTGTGCCTCACCCTGGCTGTCAACATTCGCAATACCTTGCAGCACCGTTGCGATGGCATGAGCGACTATATAAACATCTATGAGTTCACTGCCAAGAGACTCAAGGAAGTAAACGACTTTGCCAATAAACGTTACGACGACATACAGACAAGCATATTCCGCAATGGCGGCGACGACTATTTCACCATCTTGCGACAACTGGGCAGCCAGATAAGCCAGACATCGCAGACAGTATCGCAGAAATATAAGTCAAACAAGAGGATACCCTCGCAGTGGGACAGCCGCTTCATCTTCGGACTTTTCATCATCATCTTCTTCTATGGCGTGGTGGCTTCGGTGCTCAACATCTTGGCTTTCCGTTTTCTCATGCCCAAAAGATTGCGCACAGACCAGTTTATGCGCAAACGCCCATGCATCATCATGGCAACCAGCACCATGACCTTTGCACTAATCCTGGGCATCATCAAAGCTACCTCTTCACAGAACTTCATTATCATGGCCAGCGACCTGCTTGTGGAGTATGCATGGCTCTTGGGTGCCATACTCGTGTCGTTGCTGCTACGCCTTAATGGCGACCATATAAAGAGCGCATTCAAAATATATAGTCCGCTCATCGTCATGGGATTCATAGTGATATCCTTCCGCATCATCCTCATCCCCAACGAACTTGTCAACCTCATCTTCCCTCCTGTGCTGGTGGCTTGCACCTTCTGGCAGTGGAGAGTTATCAAGCGACATCATAAGAATATCCCGTCAAGCGATATCACCTATTCATATATAACGCAGGCCATATTCATTACTTCTGTCATCTGCTCATGGGCAGGATACACGCTGATGAGTGTGCAGATACTAATATGGTGGATCATGCAGCTAACATGCATCCTCACAATAGCATGCATAAGGCGTTGGCTTAAGTTGTATGGGGTTAAAAAGCACTACGACCAGCGCCCCATCACTTCTACATGGGCTTACCTCTTCGTGTCGCATGTCTTCATGCCGGTCATGGGTGTGGCTTCGGTGATGATATCTATCTATTGGGCAGCCAGCGTGTTTAATCTCAATGGGCTGTGCTGGAACATCTTCTCCACAAATTTCGTAGACTTGTCTAATCTCAAACTCAGCGTCATCCGCCTGTCTATAGTGATAGGCATGTGGTTTTTCTTCTCATACGTTTGCAATACCATCATGGCATTCCTACGTCTGTATTTCGAGCGTCAGGATCCCGACACGGCGAGCAGCCGCACCATGATGGGCAAGAATGTTATTCAGGTAGTGGTGTGGGGAGCATGGGGACTCATCTCTCTATCCATTCTTGGCATATCATTTACATGGCTCATGGTGGTCACGGGTGGTCTGTCTACGGGTATCGGTTTTGCATCTAAGGATATACTTGAAAACATCTACTATGGTGTGTCGCTGATGATGGGCCGCATCAAGGTTGGCGACCTTATAGAGTGCGATGGCATCCGTGGCAAAGTGGCCAGCATCAGTTATACCAGCACGCTGATTGAATCGTCGGATGGCTCGGTCATAGCATTCCAAAACAGTCAACTCTTCACCAAGAACTATAAAAACCTAACCCGCAATCATGGTTATGCCCTGTCGGTCATCATCTTCGGTGTGGGTTACGGCAGCAATATCAAGGAGGTATGTTCATTGGTAGAAGCGGCTGTCAACGGCATGAGGCATGAGGGTATAGATCCAGCAAAACCCGCAAAGGCTGTATTTGTGGAGTTTGGCGACAATAGTGTCAATCTCAAACTCCTCTGCTGGGTGGACGTATTGAAGCAGGTATACGTTGAGAGCGACATAAAGGAATGTATCTATTCTACTCTCAACAGTAATAATATTGAGATACCATTCCCGCAACGAGATATATACATCAAAAACTGGGCAGAGAAATAATATTATTATTCCGTCGTCACCAATTAACATTAAAAGCGCAGGGGTGTGTCAGTTTCCTTATGTCACACCCCTGCGTCTTGTATCTGTTAGGAATAACCAAACGTTATCACTCTTCTCTTGAAATATCATCCATCACCGACATAATTTCCTTTTCAGAAAGGCCGGTTGCTATAGCTATCACACTCAGAGAGGTACCATTTTCAAGCAATCTTCTGATTGTTTCTTTCTTTTCTTTAAGACGACCTTCTGCACGACCTTCTGCACGACCTTCTGCACGACCTTCTGCACGACCT